>Ga0315914_1003991_pt1 | contig 22188 bp, 16 predicted proteins | sample MpolenodulesMG_FD_203920 | JGI IMG/M metagenome (GOLD analysis project Ga0315914, IMG submission 203920) | Medicago polymorpha root nodule microbial communities from Los Angeles, California, United States - elongated nodules | ecosystem: Host-associated > Plants > Roots > Nodule | place: USA...
CCCGTGAAAAAAATATTTCCAGTAGAAACTTGCTTGACTTCACATATGTTGGGTTTAAAGATTACTTCAAAACCACTGTCGCATAATTGACTTATGCTTAGTAGGTTATGTTTTAATCCTTCAACATGTTGAATATCTTCTATTTTAGCAGAATTAGTTTTACCTATAATTCCTTTACCTTTGATTTGTCCTTTGTCATTGTTACCAAAGGACCACCTTTCCGATAACAAGAAACGATCGATATGGCTCATAGACTTCCCATCCCCCCGGTACCACGTGTATCTACGGCCCTAGAGAGGTAAATCCACCAAGCAAGAATCAACAATTAACTGATTAAAATTTACGCTAACAGAAGAAATCACGTTACTTCCCACACTTCTGCGTTCCTCCACATACCGAACAACATTAAAATCCCCACACACACAAACATTTTGATCATGTAGAGATGCCAACCGATTAGCCAAAGTTTGCCAAAGAACTTGTTGTCGATTAGAATCACAAGGGGCATAAACATTAAAAATAGTAAACTCATTTCCTGACTTCACAAAGCGACCTTGAATCCATAGAACATGCTCAAAAAAAATAGTAGACCACACCTCAACCTCCTTGTTGTCCAAAGGGTTAATAAACCTTTGGAGGCTCCCATCGAAGGTTGATAAGAAAAGTCGACATGAGTGTTGTTCCATAGAGAATTGCGCAACAAATTATTACAGACTGCTAGCTTTGTTTCTTGTATACAAAGAATTAACGGACATTTCTCCCTCACCATCTGACTTACCTCCCTCTTTTTTTCAACTCCACCTAAGCCCCTGACATTCCAAGAAATTATCTTCATAACAACCACCACACACCACAACTAGTCCAACCCCCACCACCTCCCAACCGCCACTCAAACTACACCTCTCTCCCATCTCCCTCTTTATTTTTTCTACCCACCCCCGACAACACATCAAACATATTATTTTTGTCCCCTTTAAAATTCAATCCCACCGTCTTGCCTATTCCTCGAACATCATCTGACTGCACCCTATCATTTCCATGAACAACCAGCCAATTAGGCCAGTCATTATTATTCACAGACGCTTGAGAACCACTGAGAGAAGAATTAGTAGACATAGAAACATTCGTTTGGGAACCACCAGACACCAACTTCCTCTTTTTAGTGTTCTTGCGCAAAGCACAAAGCACTTCCTTCCTATCAGCGTCAGAAAGATGCACAATATGCTTCAAACGACGGGCACAGTGTCGTAAATAACCCCCACCCTTCTTCTTTGTACCTCTTGGGGCAGAAGCAATAATTTTTCTTGTCTCTTTTGTTTGGAGTGAAATTGATTTCCTTGCTTCCACTTTATTGTGTCTACTGACCCATTCTAGGCTCCATGGACCAGCCTTAATATTTCGAAGTTTGCCCGGAGGACATGAGGAAGTTCGCTTTAAAACACGCTTATCAACACTTGGAAAATGGCGCTGCACAACCTCAGTCCCTTCATCTCTGATACCCCTGTTAATATGAGCTGAACCTTCAAGAGCAGTCGCTGTCTTTAACACAGTAGGCGTTGCACTAATTCCTTCACCTACAGGCACCAAGTCGGACGTAGAATTAGCTTGGAGCTTTCTCCTTATTCATTTCAGATGCTGAATGAGACATATTACACTGCATTTGCCTCTCTGAGTTATCCTTGTGCCATTCCTCAAATACATCATTCAAAAGTTGATCAACATCCCCTCTATTCGCCAACTCCTCTACACCGTCATCATGGTTCGAAACATCATCAGAATGTGACTCCTCATCATCACTCAAACATGCATCCTCCCCCAATGAAAATCCACCTTCCTCAATAATTTGAAAATCAAATATTTCACCATCCACCATGATCGTTGCATCAGCCTTAGTAATATCCAAAGAAGACGTCGAGATTAAGACGCGTGCATAATCTAACCGGCCTTTGTCATCTGTCAAATCATCGAGCCTCAACAAACGACTGCAATCATAAACACATAATTTGAAAAAATCCAAATTCCAAGTATGCAAAGGTACCCCATAAATCCGGACCCATGCTCCCCTTTCACGAACCACAAAATTCTTGTTCCATTTGATTGGCGACGTAAAGAAATTTTCAAAAAATTCAGCAGCTTGTGAAATAATAAAACTGACATCCTCACCGTTGTCTGTTGTCGAGAACACCTTGTCTGTGCCCAATGGAATAATATTCAACTTGTCAAAACCCGCGTCGAAAATGCGACGTTGCACCACCGGAATAGCATCTCTGTTCAAAACTGAAACCACCACACCTCGACTTGCCCAAGTTACGTCATGTTCCGTGGAAAAATACTTTGGTACATACACCTTATTCGCAACCGGCACCTCCACAACCACCTTCCCACCGACATCTAATTGCTTCCCCTTGTTACCACCTAAAACTCCTCCATCACCCACCTTAACCAACTCGACCTTCTTGCTTTTAACTCCCTCAACAACACCCTCATCGACATCCTTCCCTCCATCTCCCTTCCCAACCTTACTTTTTTCTCCTCAAATTTTTTTGCACCATCTTTCATTTTATCTCCCTCTCCTCGCTCCCTATGATCACCTCTACTATTGCCAAATCTGTCGAAACTAGCAACCTTAGCCACCACCCTCCAATCACCAAACCACACATTATTCAACGCCTTTAATAATTTCTCTACATCTTTCACCTTTCCGTAACGCACAAAACTAAATACATCACCGTTCACGTTACGTTTCCGCGCCAAATAAACATCTTCCATTAACCCATACACCTCAAAACCTTGTCTCAGAGCAACATAAGAAATATCATGTGGAACATTGGTGAAATAAAATGAAACAAAAGCATTATTCACCGTATGTATCTGATCGCGCTGAACAGATTGTTGGTTCCGTGAAGCTGGACGACGTGCTAGCTGCCTCTGTCGCGTACTACCAACATATTGTGGTGCGGAAGGTTGATGATCACGATTACCATTCAAATTGCGACGCGGTTCCAACACATGAACGTCTTTATAAGTCAATCGATCATGAACCCTAGGTCTGTCTTGTCTGATATACTGCACCGTAACCCTACCATCCTGAGATAGCTCCTGATTGCCAAAAATAAACTCATCATCTGTATCATAACCGTACTCAGAATCTTCCCGAACCCTAACCCTGGACTGTCCCTGCCGATGATCCCTCGAACCTCCATCCCTCGACGTAATTGTCCTCTTTGAAGGCGAGGATAATCACCGCTCTCCCTCTCCAGACCACACTCTCTACCTCTCTCTCTGGACATCGTTTTCTTTTCAAAATTCCTATTATTAATAATTTTTTACTATCATGTTGGTAAAAAAAATTGTTACTATCATATGCCACTGTATTTTTTTTGGATGCAGTTCTCTATTACTATTGAATTGAATTGTGTTCCATCCGCATTTTATTATAAGAATATCTCTTAGACGTAATTGTGAGTATAACTCAATTGATAATATGCATAAGTGAAGGTTCAAACTCTAAATTACCCAATTATCCGCCTTAAAATGTGAAATTCTAGGTTACTTGGCAAAAATAAACTATAATCTTTGGTCGTTTGCTGGAAGCGTCAATGACAAACTAAAAAAAGACTCATCAACCATAATCAAAGAATTTAAACAATTGTTTGATACTTGAAACATTATATGCACAAATTTCAATCATTCTTCTTCGTGTAATCTCTTCTAATCTTATATTAACATGGTGGTGTTATTGATGCATTCCCAGAGTCACTAGTTAGCTGAAATAAGTGAGTGAAAAGAATCATAATAACAAACAATTTTTTTTCTAAATCTTGTTTGTCAACTCAGTACAATTTTATTTCAACTAAAATAGCTTCTTGAATCTCAATATGTAGCGTGTTAGACCAACCAACACTCCCGTAAAAATCAAATCTAATATTTCCCTCATAATTTCTCACCAAACCTCCAAATACTGGTTTTTCCTAGATTAGTCAATCCACTAACACCCATATTTAAAACCATAACATCTTGGTCTCCGCTTTGCCAACGAACTTCACGAATATGTCGAGATGCAAAAAGAAAATGTTTTTCATACACTTGAAGAGTTACTTGCAACTGATTAAATATAGATATTATGATTGAAACTTTCATTGGCTAAATATCTTCAACAATATATTTACTTCGATATTTAATTTATTTTGTTCAACTAATTTAGAAAAAATAAAAGTTTACGGTACCAATTGTTTAACTGGTAGGTTAATTCAAAACTTTCACGAGATTTTTTTAAAAGTTTCCAACTACATTGCCTAGTGTTAATTGATATTTTCAAAAGTTTTAAACCATATTTTTTTTAGGGGAACGAGATTTTTTTTATTTAAATGCATCCTAAAAAATGGGTTTATATGTTTTGGTTTGAACCCCGAACCTTGTATATATTATGCATTGTCCTTACGACGTGAACTTATATGTTTTGGTTTACATTTATATTACATGGTGTGATTTTTTTTACCCTTGTAAACTAATGTATTTAATTAAAAATCAACTGACCAATACAATCATGATCAACACAATCATGTGTGTTAAAATAAAGCTGAAAACTGACCTATATATTCCCGCTTTAGCAAGATTGTGGACAATTGTATTGGCCTCTGCCTCTCTTGTAGAGCACTCGGCATAAGAGTGAAAAATGATTTTATTGTCATTTTAATCAAGACTAAATGATTTTGGTCGGAACGACCTAATAATTTTTTTGCATATATAATTTTTAAACTCAAATATTGGTATCCCTTTAAGAAAAATACTAGATAATATAAAATTGAGAAGTTCTTATTTACCCATGAATAAAATGTGGGTTGAGTTGGCATCAATCAAGATCATCCATTTTTTTTAGCAATTAATATCATCCATTTGTCTCCTACTATTTGTCTAACTAATATAAATAGACGAATGAATGATTTTGATTGGTATCAACTCACATGGATAGTCTCTGTCTTCCTTTTGTGGATGGATAATGTAGTTGTCACCTATCAAATTTGTCTGTTTATTGTCAATCGAGGACCAAAACTGTGTTACTGGTCTTTGAACAATAAACTTGCATGTTCGTTGTTTTGCCAAGTATTTCCAAAAAATAAATAATACTACAAGAATCTCATAAAAGAAACAGATGCACAACTACATGAATCATACAAAATGCACGAATAATTTTGTAGTTAAGCTGTGAGATTCTTAGCACTACGTTTCTCACTTCTTATTCATATCAGCCAAAACAAAATGAAACTTTGGACAATAACTGAAAAAATCTAATTGTCAAAATATATCACACGTTGAGCTAAAAAATTGCACTTCTATTACATAATGATATTGTATCCTTGTATGTACATTTTGTACAGGAGTTATAAAAGAATATAATTCTTACACATGAACATCTAATTCAAAAATTAAAAATAAAAGAAGAAAAGTTAGTAGAAGTTATTATTTTGTTGTCACACCAAGTATCAAGAACCAACAAAATATAATCACAACCTTTATGTATTAAAAACAGATTGATGCCCCCTTGGTGGTGTAACAGAATGATGACTAACATAATCTTCATTTGTTAACACTGGTGTTCCCAATCCATCTTCAGAACCAGCTCCAGCATATTGTTGAACTACCAACACTGAAGCAATTGTTGCAAAATCAGATGATGCTAACAAATCACCAATAGCTCCTAATTCAGGACACTCACTCCAATCAGTTAGCCCTGCCGTGAGCGGCGATATAACTCCTTGTCCTCTCCCAACTATAAATAGGCCAAATACATCACCCATAGACCTTACTGCCGCGACAGTTTCCTCGCCATTGTTTACAACCTTTTCAATATATGCAATTGAATCATCATTCACATGGCTCATTGTGAACCAATGCAAAAACTTCTCATCAATTTGCTTTTCACTATCTTCTTCTGTTTCAACATCTAATACTCTTTGTCTATTTACATTGTTATCACGGGTACTAATATTTTCGTTCATCGTTATTTCATCTCCAGGAACAAAACGCATTACAGTTAGACTTATTCCAGAATGTTCCGACATTCTCCAACCATAACTTAATGCTTCTCTATCATCTGGTCCTCCAAAAAACAAAACTGCTATATGATGAGACATTTGATCAGCTATCAGACGGTTTGAACTATTTAAGCCTCTATCTACTAGAATTCCAACCGAACAAGGCGAATTCGCTAATACATTTTGGTTAACAGTTCGAAATGCCATGTTTGTTGATTCCATTCCGCCATCAACTGTTTGTTGCTTATGAAAAGGGATGATTATAAAGGCGACACGTTTTTCTTCGGCTAAATTGCATATATCTTCATGCATTGTAGAGTAAGGGGAGATTGCTGTCAAAGGTTGGACTGATACATGTTCGGAGTGTTGTTCATAGTTTTCAAAGGCATTGATAATATGATCAGATTGAGCTTCAGTCCTGTTAAGAGCCGGGTGATCTGATTTTCTAGATGTATGGACAATGAGTAATGCTGATGTTCGACCGGTAAGTTCAACTAAATGGACAACATAGATACATATTGGTGACTTTTTGGTTGGATTTGAGGCTTCAAGGAGGTTGATCATTGTTGGAACATTTCTAGGGGTATGAATACACACTAGTACTCTAAACTCTGCATCTTTTTTTGACATTTGAATTGTTCTTCTTTTGTAAGATATCATTCCCCTTGATGGTCTATATATAATTGATATTCCAGGTACAATCAATCCAGTCATCATTATAGTTATAACCACCATGGTTGCAAATGCTCCCTCATCCAAAACCTGCATGGAATTAGTAATTTACGATTCGTTAATTGATATATCAACATGTGTAGATAATATGGTAGCCTAGTAGTGTATTATTGTACTATTATTATTTAACATCTACTAATGGATGGATTTAATTGATATGGAAGGATAAAACAAAGATTTTTTGATTCAACACCTTTTGATTCATAATTTGTAAAATTAATCTCACCTTTTGATCCCTACCGATGTTAAGAACAAGAATTTCAACAAGGCCTTTTGTGTTCATGAGCATGCCAAGTGCAGCTCCGTCAGAAACTGACATTTGATAACTAAGAGCAACAATTAAAGTTCCAACCACTTTGCCAACACAAGCCAAAATAACAAGAAGGATTAAAATTGCCCATGTAGAAACACCATTGATGAGGCCAACGTTAGTCTTAAGGCCACTAATTGCAAAAAAGAGAGGAAGCAAAAGTCCAGAAACAAAGTCCTCAAGCTTTTCAATAAGAGCAAAACCAAGTGGTCCAGTTGGAATAATCAAACCAAACACAAAAGCTCCAAAAACAGAATGAGTTCCAATAGCATCTGTGATGAAACCCGATATCATCACACCTGCCAGTATCAAACAAATATAGAAATCGCTAAACGTTTCGCCTTCAGGTGTTTTCCTTATTATCCACATGATTATTGGTCTTACAACAAAAGCATTAAAAGCAACAAATGCTGCACTTGACAACACAACCATTAAAGAAGCCAAAGTAACTTTTTCATTCTCTGCCATAGCAATTGCTATGGCCAAAAGTACCCATGACAAAACATCATTAATGAGTGCAGATGAAAGAGCAACCCTGCCCAACTCTGTGTTGATCAGTTTTAGCTCTGCAAGGATCCTAGCAAGAACAGGAAATGCAGTGACAGAAAGAACAACACCAAGCATTAGAACATAAGCTCCTACATTTGCAGCTTGCTCGGTGTTTTTTATCAAAAATATGGAAAATAGTGCTCCTGTTCCGAATGGTAATATCATACCAGCTGCTGCTATGGTCACTGATTTTCTACCTATGCGTCGTAGTGCAGATGCATCCATGCCTACTCCAACCAAGAATAGAAAATATAAAAGACCAATGTTTGCCATTGTTTCAATCACCATCACACTTCTTAGAGGAAAAACAGCATCTGCAAATGTTTTGTTTCGACCAAGAACAGAAGGACCCAATACTATCCCTCCCTGCATCCATACAACATACCATGTATATGTAACAAGATAACTTTACCAATATTTATGATCTTGAATAAAAAAACTATATGAAATAATCTCACTATTTAGATATTTATATAAAATGATTATACTAATTAGACATCCCTGCAAAACTTTTTTTTACATTGACATACGATGCATAGAAAAATTCTAAAACTAACCAAGATTTCAGCTATAACGCGTGGCTGCCGAATGGGCTTGAGTATGAAGACGAAGATTCGAGTGGCAATGACAACTAAAATAACTTGTAGAATGAAGAGAGGAAGAGCAAAGTCTAAAGGGTTATCTCCTTGCCATATTCCATTTGTTGTTATCATAGTTGGAGAATAACACACCATCTCATCTGCGGTTGCGTTCTTATCTCCCATTTTTTTCTTCTTTTCTCAATCCAATCACCTCTTGTATATGTATGTATATAGATTTATATTTTGTCACCAATTCCTCTTATGTTAATCCCAATGCATATATTAGCTAGAGACTTTTTTTTTCCCTTTCTTTTTTATGATTTATATATGCATTGCCTTATTATTACCAAGGCACAAGCAAGTTGGATTATGCATGAAACATTGTCAATGAGTTTTGCAGGAAAAAATGGAACCAAGAAATTGAGAGAATGCAAGAATGAGAGGAAAATCTTCTATTTTTTTTTCTTTCTTGGAGAGGAAAATTTGGAACGTCAAAAGGGAGAGCTGAAAAGAAGTGCACGTTCATTTTGTTTTGGTGGTTGTCCACTCCTAGTGGAAAACTTTAGTTGATTTCTATGGCCATATGTGGTGTATATGGGTCTCTATTTTAAGAAAAATTAAATGAATATTGCTAGTTAATTAATGGAGGCACAAAATAGGTGAAGTGTGTCTTAATTGGTAATTCCTTCGTTAGAGATTTGGGATTGAAATCCACTATATTTATTTTTAAAAATATAAATCAAGAAATTTATAATTTAAATAAAAAATATGTCCATAGAATATGGAATTTTTAATTAATAATTTATTGTTATTTCCCTCCAAAATTTGTTTATTGTTAACTTATGAATTATAATTTTTTTATTTTTTTAAAAGTAAAGAAGGATTTTATCTTTTTAGGTAAGAAAGGGGGCTTTAAATCATAGGTCGTTCTATTTTCTTTATCATTAGGATTCAAACTCAGTATTTTAAAGTTATAACACTCATCCTTGTCAAAAAAAAAGAAGTTATAACACTCATGCGTTTTTTTGCATCAATCACTTATGTTAAACTTCCGTGGTCAAAAAGTGATTCTATAAAATCATGTGATTGTTCTTTTTAAAGTAAACATAGATATATTACAATATTTCAATTTTTTTTTTTTAGGAGGAAGAATGATAATTGCGAACGAGGGAACACCTTTAATTCTGGGTTTCAATAGTATGAACAAATCATAAGGAACAAGGGTTACCCTAGAGTATACATGTTAGATCTTAGAAAAAACCAAACGATCCTTATTAAAGATATAATAAAGCTATTTAATAATCACATTTATAACGTTTTTCTCTCAAACTCACTATGCATTAACATGAGCAATTAAGAAACGAAAAACCTTTAATATAACGCGTCTTTGCAAACAAGCAGTAGCGTTTTTTTTAACATCAATTTTTTTTTATTTAGATATAAGAGAGAAGTACAAAGAGTGCTTAATCCAAAATTCGGAAAAAGTACAAGAGATACTTGATCCACAGAAGAACCTAAATTCGATCAAGTATTAAATCACATAAGGGGGTTCAAAATACATACAAGACCCCCTTTGGTCCTAGCAAGAAACCGCCTCCAAGAGATTAGTTTGATGTCGTCAACATTCTCTTCAACCTCCAAGTTCTTTTAAGAAAAAATAATTTCGTTCTGAGCATTATAAATCTCCCAAATTGTGGCATGCCAAATAAGAGTGAACCTTTTTTAGTGTTTTTTCCTCCGAGATGATGATGAGAAGTAATCAAGGAGCGGGACTATGTTTCTGGAAAGAATCCCTCTCGTTCCAAATTAAGACAAATGGTAGTGTAATTATGCCATACCGAAGATGATGACGAATGAGGTGACAATCAATCTTAATGTGTTTGGACGTACATGAAATACGAAGTTATGAGCAATTTGAATAACACTCTTAGTGTTGTAGTGCATCAGAGTTGGTTCAGAAAAATACACCCATATCAAATAATAGCTAACGCATTCATATTAATTTAGTAGCAATGGATGTCATAACAAAATATAACTCAACTTCTAGAGTTTGAGACAATATCTTGTTTCGTACTCTTCCAAAAAATAACAGAGTCTCCAAAAATGATATAAAACCATGTGGTAGGCTTACGATATGTGAGGTTACAAGTCCAATCATCGTTAAAATAAGCATGAATCTCATTTGATTCTGGGATATATTGTAAAGTGAACACTTGTTAGTTTAAGTTTTCGGTAGTATGCGCAAAGCATAAGAAACATGGATCAATCGATACCATGGTGTCAAACTTAACAATATGACGGTGACGATAATTCTTTATTGTATACTTGTATTACAAAATAGATCGTTAGATTGAAAGATATTATAACATAGATCATGTGTACAAATCGAAAATCGTTTAATATATCAATTAAATACATCAAAACTAACTCTCTTTTTTTTTTAAAAGTTCATAATACATTGTACCAAAAAAATATTGATTTCTATGGTACCAAAAAATAAAAGAAGTGATTTTTTTCTTTTGGGGGTCAAGAAGAAGAACTGATTTCTATAAATTCATAAATATATATTAATACAATTATTATTTTTAGCGAAAAAAAGAAGAAGAACTGATTTCTATAAATTTATACATTAATACATTGTACCTGTAATATAAAGTTACTTAAGTCCCAGAGTCAGTTTTTCTTCCAAAAAGTATACAACTAAATTCCTAGAAATTCAATCCTGAAGCACAAAGATCTATTCTAATTAATATTAAGTATTAATATTGAGTAATATATACACTATATTGAAGCTAATTATTAACTAATTAGGTAGGCTTGTTTGATCAAGATCATCATCTATAGACATAAAAACTTCATCTAGCCATGACACATCTGTTCCATTATCATCAATATCCTCATCGCTTGCACCTTGTTGTGACATCTTCTTTTCATAAACTTTGCATAAAACCCATTTTCTCCAATTATGATCCTGTCTCACACAATCAAAATAAATTGATACAAATCAATTCAATTTTATTTTCTTCATGTTAATTTTTTTCCACATTAATTGGTCATGATCTTTTCTTAGTAAGTAATTTGTTGTGATTTATGAATAGGTAGTTAACAAAACAAAACACAATCACTTACAGGAGATGAGGAAATATGATATTCTTCCATTACCCAACTTGTTTCAATTCCTTCCTCAAGGTTGAATACAAGGTACTTCTTCATTCCCAATTTATTTATAGGTTTTGTGACCCCAATTTCCTTCCAATATCCATTTTCAGTGCTTCTATTTTCCTTCACTTCGGTGAAAAAGTAGTGCTCATTTCCACTTGACAATGCTTTACCTGTTTACAAAGGCATGTATATTTCTTGGGGGTGTTATACACATTCACAACCATAAAGAGTACAATTTTCCAGATAGGTTTTTCATAAATTTTGGATAATTTTCGACAAATAACGTAATATTTTTATTTTTTTTACACGGATTTCAAATAAAACTTTGATAGATAACAAATCTATAACTAATTGACGGTGAGATTGGTCCGGGATTAGTCGATTATTGAATCGATATTCAATTTCAAAAAAAAAATGTCATAGCATATAATTTCGATCTTAAAAAATGTCATAGCAACAACATATGTTAAGATCGAATCGATTGAGAGTATCCTAATTTAAATCATATTTAGAACAACTTTTTGTTAAATTTTACTTACTAACTTTCTAGCTGAATTTTGGACTATCAGTGCTAATTTTAATGAGAATCAAAATGTTAAGACAAAATAAATTGGATGAATTTCATTTTTCTAGTATGTAATTTTTTTTATAGCTAATCCAATATTTACTGGTAGTATATGTATAGGAATGGAGTTGTATCTATATATGCATGCATATATGGCTAACTAAATATCCAGTATATCCCTTCAAAAAAAAAAAAATCCAGTATATGTCACTTCAATATTGAAATTGAAAATATTATATGAAATATATACCTAGTACTATATATAAGACATTACCGTATATTTCCCAAGGATCATGGTGAGACAAGTGAAGTTCAGGTATGATGTTTTGATGATATGGTAAAGAAGCCTTGGAATAGAGAAAATGAAGGACTAGTTCTTCATCCGTTGGAGAAAAGTAAAACCCAGGAGGAAGCTTCAGACTGCATTCACTCCCCATCATTTCTTATATACGTACTTTGTAATTAAAACCACAGATTTTGGAACTAAATTTGGGCTATATGTTTGTCACTATATAACATATATTCTGTTATGTTATATATGATTCTTGGGAACTCCCATCACAACTTATATATATAGCAATATAAAGATAAGAGACTTTGGTTTCAGAAAAAGAATTGAGTTGCCAGAAGAAAATCGCCGTTTGCGTGGAATACCACTATAAGAAAGTGGGGCCGCCAAACAAAGCAGCTGTCCAAGGAACCTAACAATTGAAGTTACATTGTAATTCATCATTTAAGTTAACATCAAATTAATTTACCACAAATATATAACTTAACAAGGATAAGTATTAGTATATGAGAATTGAGCTTATTCTATCTTCAAAATTAATGCGTGATTCCTACTTTTTTTTTTAACGGTCAATTATTTCCCTACCCCTTGCAGATAGCTAGCTTGCATAATGCATGATGATTTTTCCATTGCATGCACATATTATATTGCAAACTATTATTTTTGGATTTCCAAAACTGTTGTATTTAAATTTTTAAATTATATTATCTACCGAAATTGTTATTAGGTTGAGTCACGACCAGGTCGTTCTCTTTAAGACGTTTCGTACTGCCCAAAATTGTGCAAGACAGACTATCAACCACGCCGCCTCCAGGATAAAACAAGTTCAGCTACAACTGTTCGATTAACTACTGCACTGTAGAAAACCGTTCGAGAATTACACCCTCAAATATGGTACTAAGACCACTCTTTAATACTGAAACCACTTTAATATGGTACTGTTACCACTCTATTATGGTGCGGAGACCACTCAAATATGGTGTTACCACCATTCTAATTATTAACTTCTCCAACTATGATACTATGATCACTCAAATATGGTTTTACACCATTCTAATGTCTAACTTCTTCAAGAATCGAAGAAGAATATATTTTAAGATCATTCATAATTTTGAAGGGACATTATACCGAAAAAGGGACTATGATCTTAAATTATTATTTATTCCAAAGGACATAAAAATATCGAAGGACTATGAACTTAAGACGATTATTTATTCCGAATGGACATTAAACAGAAAAGGGACTATGGTCTTAAGAACACTCTTAATTTCGAAGGGACAGAAAAAAGGAGATGAAGAGAAGAAAGACTCGTCAACACAAGTCAAGAAAGGGAGAAGAGAGAAAGAGTTCCCGACAACTCAATGAAACTCTTTTGTGTGATTTTGGAACTAGGCGAGCTCTCCTTTTATCAAGAAAGGGAGAAGAGAGAAAGAGTTTCCGACAACTCAATGAAACTCTTTTGTGTGATTTTGGAACTAGGCGAGCTCTCCTTTTATAGGGAGAGTTTGTAACTAATTTGGAGAAACTTAAGAATTAAGTAAACTTAAAAATTAAGCAACCCACAAATCAGCTCAAGTAACAAACTAATCGGATAAGTTCAAAAAGAAACAAACCCACTAACGAAGGAAAAATAGGAAATTCAGTTGGATTCTCAATCTTATCACAACAAACATAACCTAAAATTATGGATAATAATAATAATTATTATTTTCATCATTATCAGGTATTTAAAATTAAATACCACTATTTAAACACTAGAGTATGTTCTATTTTATGCGGGACTCCCACACTCTATTTTTTCAATTCACACAACATTAGATCAAAGTTTAATAACTTGGTGTTTAATCTTCCAACCTTCCAATTTCTTTCCATCTTCACACCAATGTTCCAACAGAAACATGTGTACTGGAAAGGAAAAAAAAAGTCCTACCATTAAAATTAATATATAAGAGTTGAAAATAGTTTAAGACAATATTGAGTTTCTAATTAATATTCTATTAATATATCAATAATGCTTCCTATGCCCAGTTGATGGGTGTTATACTAGCAATTGACATTGCTCACAAAAAAGTTGGCATTGTCTATCAATAGAATCTGATTTAGATATGGTGACTATGACTTTTAAGTTCCACTATATCTTGGAATTTAAGAAACCGTTGTCTCAATTGTATCCCTCTTATTAAAGTATCCATTATATTATCTCACACATTTTAGGAAAAGACAATCAATATGTTGATAAACATGTCAATCTTAACTTCTGATTGAACATTATCATTGGTGAGATTTTCACCTACTATTTTGAATGATTTCATTGGAAATATAGTTTACCTTTTTTGGATTGAGAAATATAGTTTACCTAAATATAGGTTTTGTTTGCTTGTTAATGATTGATCACTACACTCTTTTTCTCCTTCACCTTGGTTTTATCTCATAGAATTTTCTAGCGAATCTTTTTTAAGACGATTAGATTTGTACTTTATGCTTGCTTGAGTTTTGCTCGAGTCCCCAAAAAATTTTGTAGTTATTTTTATGTCTACAAATATTTTATAGAGTGTTGTAAATGATCGGTGAAATGGATGGATGCCAACATAATTAAGATATCTTTTTTCACAAGATGTTTTTTCACTCTATTTTTTGTAAAAAAATTGTTTTGATATACGGTTGTTGAGATGGACCTAAAGTGTTTTTACAATCGAGCACTTTATCAACGTTCCATTTATCAAAGGGAAATGAAATTCTACATGTAGCTTTGTGGCGCGAAAATCACTGTAACTTTAATATACTTTTATGTATTTTATTAAGAAAAAAGATAAAAGAGAATTGATAGATAAAATAAAAGAGTGCGATATTAAAAAGAGATAAACACAAATGTACGGTGTCTTTCTCTCCCTTTAGAAGTAGCGCACTTGTATGATGTATCTACTATGAATAGTGTATATGTACACACATATTAAAATTTAAATTAAGCTAAACACACTATGTTAGAGTTTTTTTTGACAAAATGTTACTTTAGAGTTTTTGTTGGATACGATATTCAACATGAAATCATTAATTTAATATGATGATATCATTTTTTTAAATTGATTATTTTAGTGAAAGTTTTGAATCAAATTTACCTATATGTGTCGGTATTCAACAAAGTTCTAGGGTATTGAAGAATACTTCTTAAATTAATTAGTGTAAACAATATATATATATATATATATATATATATATATATATATATAGGCAGAAAGGTGATTAAGTGAATACGTGGAGCTTAATTGGTTAAAAAATGGTTCAAATCCACATTTTAATCACCTCTTATTGGTCACCACCAAAAATAAAACTCCTCTTTTTTTTTTTTAGGAAAAATAAAACTCCTCTTATTGTTTGTTCAAAATATATCTCCTCTTACTTTTTAATGCGTTTTCACCTTTCTAATTTTGAACTCCCCCACCATAATTTTCTCCAAAAGTTCTGCGGAGATGACACAATTAATTATCGTGATACCCAATAAGTAGTGACAATATGCTTTTTTAAACTTAAAAATACGGGCGTAATGCTAACAGGTGTCCAAAATAGGAAATTTCAAGTAAAAAATGATATTTTTTTAAGCATTTAATGCATTGATTACACAACTTTGAATGCAAATATTACTCTTTTGAGTCAATATTTATGCATTTAATGTAAATATTTCTATATTTGACTTTTAACCCGTATGACCCAAAATAAAAAATAAAATGGAAAGAAAGAAATGTCATGCGAAAGGGATGAAATCTCCAATTAAGGTTTTAATTTTTTTAATATCCTTACTGTTTCCCATCCCTAATTCATCATGTCAACTCTTTAGTATTTTTCTTCATTTTAGTTGTCGCTGGATGTAAAATTAAACGCATGACGAACAACGAAAGAAATTCTATTGCCTCAAAAAAAAAACGAAAGAAACTCTAATATTGGTTTCTAGCTCCACCGTGGTTATAGTGTAGAATGGTGAATCAGTGTAGAATATTTGTGAAGAAGAAGACAACAATATAGAAAAATATGTAAGAACATTGATGTTCGTAAATTATTTTTTGGGATGATTTGAGATTTTGCGTATGGTTTCTAATTTGGGAGAAATTAGGTTATAAGAAGAAGCAGTAGCTCACGGCAACGTTCATATTTTGCAATTTTAATTTTAATAAAAAATCACGTTAGTACGTGAGTTAGGAGCCGTGTCAATTTAAAAAAATAAAAAACTTATGATTTTTCACGTCAACTACTTCAATTATATAATCACTCAACCAAACACACAAAAGGCTCTAGCTAGAATAATTCCCTTACAGACAACATATTGGTTTTCTAGCTTACTGAATATCTCTTCTAAATTCTAATTATATAAAGAAGATGAAAAGAAAAAAAATTAATCCCCTTCTTTTCTGCTTCTTAATTATGACGACTTGAAAATGAAGAAGCATACAACTATATGGTATGCAAGGGTACTATATATGCCAGCTGCACACACTAATTATTTATGTGATCACAACAAGTCTATATATATCCTTCCCTTTTACCAACTTCGTTCCTACTACTCTTCTTCATCCATTTTTAATAGTAGCCAATAAAGTTATAAGAAACACAAATAACTTGTGCCATTTTTTTCACTGGAAGAACTTGGTTGGATAATGCATTTCATTAACAATAATAAAAATAAACTAAAAATAGTAGTTGTGGCTTTGTACGTGTTTCATTAACCATCATTACGCTTCACTTAAAGGATAAAGTTGATGAGCTCATGCGTCATGCTCATACAGTTGTTAGTGGGTCATCACACACCTTAGTTTTAGCCAGCACTATATATTATTGAGACAGAGACAAGTGTTTTGTTTTTCTTGATAAAACATAGACAAGTGTTTTAGCTTCATCATTGAAACTTAACATCTTTGGAGCTCATAGCCAGAAAATGAAAACCACGTATAGTAAGGAAACATTGACTGTTCTGCTAGATGGGGAGCACCTTTTCAATGTGAAAAATTAAAAATAGCATAATTAGCTAGCTACACTTTGACCTTTCCACCGTTTCAATTTTTCACGTTAATTATGGCTTTTTGTTGCTTTAACTACTTTCTGTTTCATTAGAAAACTTCACCTCTTGTTCTTTGTTATTTGATTATCACCAAAAACACCAATTAGGTAATTTGAATGACTTCATTTTTCATCGTTCCAATAAACCGTTTGAAATTGACGATTACATGTTATATAGAACGCATTAATGCAGTCTTTAAGTATAATCTGGAGAATTCTTTGGTACCCTATTATGTTAATAACATATATATAAACATGCATATTCAAATTAAACATCTTGTTAAAGGACCACAAAAATCATGTGCAATGCTCTGGATCAGACATATACTTTGGATGGGACCCATATAAAATGAAAATTTTAATGGTAGACAAAGTTATTTTCCATGACAGGTTTTGATTTTTCAACATTTCAGAGGGAATGAACGTGTTTTATCTGCATTGCTTGTTCACCCTTTATTGTTGGCTCTTCATGCAAAATGGTGGGGTCATGCTGGGATACCAAACTTAAAAATGTGGTTTACACGAAGAGAAACTAAAATAAATAAGGAATATATGAAACAAGTGTAAATAACATTTATCGGAATCAAAAGTATTGGGTAGTGAGTTTTTTTTTTTTCAAGTAGTTTAATACTTGAATTTACCCTTAAGGTGAATAAATGAAAAATCAAAGTTCAAACTCCACCTCTGCACACTGCTTTGTCGAACCAAGCTTTGATACGAATTTACCCTTAAGGTGAATAAATGAAAAATCAAAGTTCAAACTCCAGTTGTACCCTTTGTCGGAGTCCACAATGCTTTGTACCGCCGTTGCTGCTTTCTGCGCAAACGGACCGGCTGCCTCGGTTGTACCCTTTGTCGAACCAAGCTTTGATACCACTGTTGGGTCATTGAGGGGAGCTCGGGGAAACCGTCCACAATGGGTTTATAGGTTCTCTTACTTATAAAATGTTCAACCTTTACTCTTTTATCCGATGTGGGACATATAACTCACACTTGTACACAACAACACATTTAGTTTAAAATTCTTCAATGTTTATGAAATGAAAATATAATTTGACTTAATAACAACCAATATAAGAAAATTACTTTACAGATAAAGAATTTGTAAAAATCTTTTGACAATAAATTAATTTATACTTAAGTGTTACGACAAAAGTGAAGTTCTTATTCAGGGACCACACCAATCTTGCTCGATGGATTGCCTTCTTCTATGGACAAGTGGGACGATGGCCACACAAGGGATATAGACATTACAGAAAATGAAAATTTTGATGCTAGATACAGGTTGATAATGCCATTAAGCAAGGGCTTTACTTGCCTAATGGTTGAGACGGCCCTAGATAATGGCATGTTTTGATTTTCAACATTACAGGGAATGAATGCATTTTATCCTCTGAATTGCTTGCTTAATCTTTTTTGTTGGCTCTTCATACAAAATATTTGGGTTATCAAACTCAGATGCCAAGCTTTTATCCCCAAGAAGTGCACGAAATGTGTCTGCCACTGAATATGAAAGTGACTTGAGATTATATCCTCCTTCCAAGAAGAATACACATCGTCCCCCACACAAGTCTTTTGCTAGTTGTTTAATACTGGACGCAAGCATGTAATACGTTCCGGTTGTCAATTGAAGATTAGCTAGAGGATCTAACACATGGCCATCATACCTGACAAATGAAATCACATGAAATTCCATATGTAAAAACAATATTGGCAAGAATTTATGTGAACTAGTTCCTGAATGAAAAACCTAATCAAAATTTCATGTGGAATTAAGTTTGTAACTATGCTGGAATGTAACTTTCGGAAATTGATAGTGGACTGTTTATTCCATCTTTACTTTGATGATTATGATTCAAAGAAAGACTTACCCAGCAGAAACAAGAATGATGTCTGGCTTATATCTTTGAGCACAAGGTACAACAACTTCATCGAACACAGATCTAATAGCAGTATCACCTGAACCTCCAGGAAGAGGCAGATTTAATGTGGTTCCTTCACCATCCCCAGCACCCACCTCATCAAATTTGCCGGTACCTGGATAGCTTCCATCCTGAGCCATTTGAAGTTATTAAATATAACAAGTCTCAAAGTCATTCTATTTCTCATCCTTTTTTCTCAAAGTCATTCATGATAAGTCTTCTCTTAGTAATGTGAATTGTGTAATTTATGCTTATTTTGTCCGACTGCATGAATGTTTTCCTATAGGGAGGCTAATGTTAGAAGGCGGCCTGTTAGACATGCATGTCAGGTGCATGCCCAAATAATTAGGGCCATATGTATTTGTTATTGTGTCATGTATTTCAGTATAGTAGTAATAAGGATGGCAAATATAAGTCATTGGGTTGTTTGTCCATGTTGGTTCGGTTGGGAGAGGCTAGATTCTCTGATCCCCAGAGGTTGATTAATTTGTTAAGTTGCTGATTTTAAAACATTTTGTAATATATGTCAATTGCCTTGCTGGAAGTTACAACCGGAGGCTTTGTTCCTTTGTTCTTCAATATCTTTCTATTTCTCATTTACATATTCAACATGATACCAAGATCTTTCAGCTAACTATTTTCAAAGTACACTGGGTAATATAGAATATAATATGCTTAAAGTTGAATCAAAGATGAGGGGGGACATTGCAATTATATGATATAATAAGAGAAAATGAAGAAAAATGTCTATATATTGAAAATTGAAAAAAAACATGGATGCCATGGGTTTGGACGTTTGAGTCTTAACAAAATGCTGAGCTTGCAGAAGTTAGTGGGAAAGAAGGGAGTTCTGCGGAGAAGAGTGGGGATATAGAGGGGGAAGAATGGGGAGAGAAATGCTTTCAGTTGAGGATTTTGTGAAGTAGCAGACCTCTCAAAGAGCCCAAGGATTTTTCTTTTTCTGTTTTCTGCTATTTGCTTCTGTGAATGGCAATTACAAACACCAATAAGGAAAGCAAGAAAATATAATTAGAGCTGTGGGGCCAACTTATAGCTTACTTGATGGAAGGAAAGGAAAAATACGTCTGGATCATCGTAGAAAGCATCATTTGTTCCATTCCCATGGTGAACATCAAAGTCAATTATAAACACGCGCCTCAGTCCATGAACACGCTGAGCATGACGAGCTGCAATGGCCACATTTCCAAAAATGCAGAAGCCCATAGGTCCTTTTGGAATGGCATGATGTCCTGGTGGTCTTATCAGTGCAAAACCAGTGGGTGGATCTTTCATTATCTTTGAAGCTGCAACCTGAATGTGAAATTGAATAAGAATTTTATATCAAAATAATGAGTACAACCATTAGTTCCATGCAATTCTTGAAACATTTATGTCAAAGACCAACCATACCAAAAGCTTAGGCTATTAGGTGGAGGCCCTGTAATAATTTTATATCTCTTAAGAAATTTGGATCACACAAAAGCCGTTTGGGATTGAGACTAGACAATATACATGTCCTTCAGCTTGTGCTAAAATACAATTTAATTCTGGAAAATAGGGGCAGCAAGGAGCAAACTCTTGACCACTTGCTTATAGAGGCATTTATACCATGTGTCTAAAACTTAAAGCTAGAATGTGGAGACTCAATAATTATATTAAGATCTCACCTCCACCAACTCAGAATGCATAGGACACTTACAAAGCAAAATGGGAAACACAATTTTATTTCAAACAATCGTTATATTTGTGACTCCCCCGTTGCCCCCAGCCATTTAAAGGTAAAAAGAAAGGTAGATATAAGCATTTTCAGTCAATATTTGGTTCTGAGAAACCAAAATTCCAACAGAGAACAAAATAGTTTCCGATAGGCACATCACTATAAGAAGCAGATATGTACACATCCCTATCCACTCACTTACCCCCACCCCAAAATAAAACACAGATTATCACCAAGAGATGGACATGCCAGGTTGAGAGATCACCACTGAGTCAACTAAGGCTAATCCAGCACCAGCTGCTACTATTGACTCCTGGAAGGTCTGCACCATGAATACCACAATAAGCATGCAAAAATGTGGGAACCATTATGAATTTCCATAGAATAATTGTATTTTCTACCACAATAAACTAAAATAAAAAGTTTCTAGAATATAAAATCTTTCTTCAGACACTCTGAGCTTGGGAAAGCAGGAAAAAGCTTGAGCATAGTGCTTACAGTGGAAGTAGCATATGTTGGTCCCGAACCATCAACAACAATAAGTCCCTTCTCCAAAGCTTGATCCATAACCTGTAAAGGTTCAGGAGAGGAAAATGTCAAACTTCAGAACAAGAATTCCGCGACATGGTTAAATCATTTTGTATACAAATTATGCAATCCATAAGTATCAAAACCTATGCCAACCGTTAGTGATGTGAAGTTTGAACTAAAAACAAGGTATTTAAGAAGAAATTAGTCAAAACATGGAAGAATCCTCGCCTTGATGTTATATCATCACTGTGCACTAAATCATAATTAACGCATGCATTCAGTGAAAGAATTGTTAGAAACCGGTTCAGAAGTACACATTATAGGAAAAAACATAGTTGATATAGATTGGTTGATTTGGTTCAGACCCTAGAATTTATAGAAAGTACAGAGGAAATTTGATACTCATAGCAGACGAAAAAACAAGGAATCACCGTGTATTTGAAAGTCTGGCCTCTCTGTCACTGCTATTTTTCTCTTCTGTAACCAAGTAATTCTTATGATGTATCATGTATTGCTTGAAGTACAACATCAAGAATTGGAAAGAAAAGTGGGGCTAAAAGGAAGTATAAGATTAAGGAACCTATGGAGTAATTCTGTCTAAAAATATATTAGCAAATTTGCAAAGCACAATTTATAAAGTATAATATAAAATAAATAAAAAATAGCATAATTTAGAATACAAAACCTCTCACATATGAAATAGGTGAAGGAAGGAAACCTTTTCAAGGCCAGAAACATAGGCTCTTGCA
>Ga0315914_1003992_pt1 | contig 22183 bp, 16 predicted proteins | sample MpolenodulesMG_FD_203920 | JGI IMG/M metagenome (GOLD analysis project Ga0315914, IMG submission 203920) | Medicago polymorpha root nodule microbial communities from Los Angeles, California, United States - elongated nodules | ecosystem: Host-associated > Plants > Roots > Nodule | place: USA...
CAAATGGATTTGAAGGCATTGGATGCTTTTTCGTTGGAGAGAGTTGACAAAGGACAATTGTACGAAGTGTACAACCACTATCTCCACTACTCTGTTTTGATTCCATGTTGCTCCGGATTCAAAAAAAAAATGTATTTTTCTTTTTGAGGATATAATAAAAATGTATTGTTGACAAAATGCACTTTTGGTCCCCCAACTTTCACAAACTTGCGATTTTGGTCCCCCAGGTTTAAAAATAGCAGCTTTTGTCTCTTAAGTTTGACCCCTTTGCAAATCCATGGTTCCCTTGATTTTGACTCAGTCAAAGCTGAAATGGCACTATTTTTTAATGTTTTTTTTTTAAATTCAATCAAAATTACACAAACAAACATACTAAAATATACACACACATTAACGTAGTAAAAAGAGCGGACAGACGGACACAATAGTGTCCGTCTTTCCGCTAGTTATATATGAAGGGGATTGAGATTTTGGGCTTAAATTTTTATAATTTCAATTATACCTTTAAACAAATTTTTCTTGATTAATATTATATTGTTGATGGTATTAAAAAACGAAAAGGATTTATATTATATTTGTAAATTAATGTTGTTATTGAAAAAGATAAAGATGGTTTTTGGGTTTGTCACAATTTTGAATAAGAAAGTCACATATATTTGTACTTATAATTTTAATCAAAATCAATATTTTGTATAAAATATCGTTAATAATTTATACGTGTTAGCGCGATAAAAAGAACCGAAAGACAGGCACTCACGTGCCCGTCTTTCCACTAGTAATTATTATACTAATAATAATAATAACAATAATAATAATAATAATAAAGGTTAAATAAATTTGTAGTCCCTATAAATATATTATATTTCGTTTTTAGTCCTTCTAATAGTTTTTTTTGTTGAAGAAGCTAAATTAACCCACCCCAATTGCCACTGGAGAGAATCGAACCTGAGACCTTGAGGAGGAGCGCACTCCCAAATTTCAAGCCAATACCACCAGGCCAATCCAAGTGGGTTTCTAATAGTTTTCTTTAAACAATGGTCCTTCAATACAACACATTATCATCAATAACCTAATCGCAACATTTTTGTGGGTTGTTGTTTCTTCTTTTTGTCCTTCAAATCTCATATGAATAATAACTTTACCTTTTTAAAAAAGGAAAAAAAATATTAATTGTGATTTCTACGTTGCCTTTTGACTCTGCTACGATATTAAAAATTAAATAATTTGTATTCATTTTTTAGAAAATTCATAATATAATATTTTCCATCAAAGTGAAACTTTTTAATTTTATAATCTTAAAAAAATATTTTAAATGTCTGATAATTAATTTTGTCAAAAAATTGACTGATAATTAATGTTTATTTTTCATTTTGTATATTTCATATTGGTTTTTATGATAATAAGTAAAAAAATTACAAAGAGTACGGTGGATATTCCAACCATGTACCAAAAAGAATCAAGTTCAGTTGATTGGACATTTTAATTGTATGAGGAACTGCTAGATTGTTTTTGGAGAACACAATGATCATTCTTTATACTGTACCATACACTTGTAATTTTTAATTAATTAATTTAATATGAAAATAATTATTACAAATTTCTAGAATTATCCAAGTGCAGTTTATCTAACAAGTGTTGAATGAGCTAAGATATATACAAATTGACAAAAGAACACTATCTTTAACCTTGAATAACCTTCCATATAACCAAAAGGTAGATTTTTGAAAAAGAACCACGTGTTAAAAATATGGTCATGAATTTTGTCTATAAAACAACCCCTTCACACCCAACTTCAATGTGCCATTTCATATTCATAGGAACAAACACACTTACCCACCTTTTTCTTTTATCTCTTTTTGTGCTTCAATCATGTCGAGTGGAAAGAAAAGTCTAGGACGCCAAAAAATTGAGATGAAAAAAATGAACAACGAGAGCAACTTGCAAGTAACTTTCTCGAAGCGTCGTAGTGGCCTCTTCAAGAAAGCTAGCGAGCTTTGCACCCTTTGTGGTGCATATATTGCTCTCATTGTATTCTCACCCAGTGAGAAGGTGTTTTCATTTGGTCGCCCAAATGTTGATACGGTCATAGATCTTTATCTCTCTCAAACCCCACCCCAAAACAATGGCATCATGCAATTCATTGATGCTTACTGTAGCACCAAATCACGCGAGCTTAATGCTATGCTGACTCAGATCAATGATGCACTGGCCATCGCGAAGAAGCGTGGGAATGAGTTAAGCGATTTGCACAATAAGAATGAGGCTCAGTTTTGGTGGGCTCGTCCCATTGAAGGGATGAATAGGGTACAACTTCAATTATTGAAAAAAGCGTTATTGGATCTTAAGAAGCGTATTGCAGAACATGCTGGTATGGTTGTAAGTCAGGGGACTCCTACCCAAACCCTTCCATTTTTTGTTGGCAATGGTTCGTCCTATAACATGCCTATCGAGCACCAGCCAAATCATCAACAAGCTTCAATCTTCCCAGTTGAACTTTTTCAGAACCCTATGTTGCAACCTTATTTGTTTGGTTTCAACAACATGGGAGGAGATGGTGGACATGGTCCCTCCGGATTCTATTGATCCCAGCCCATTGATCCACCTTAAGATGCTCTTATTAATTTATTTTATATTTTTATGTTTCAAATTATTTTGAGTTAATTTCAATTAAAGCACACAAGCTTAATTAGATTCATATGTATGTAACTTGTTAGGACCGAATCATAATCGTGTTGTATTATCTATTATTTGAATAAAGAGCATCTTATTTATTTATATATCCATATCTCTCTTAAATTTCCATTAATCATTTTAAGTTCATTGAATTCATTTCATTCCTTCATCGTTTTTCAATCATCTAGCTGGAAGTTTTAAAATTACGATCAAGTGTAAAAAAAAAAAGCGGGCGGGAGAAGAACGATGAAGACTTGTGATAAATTCAATTTAAAGTTTTTGGATAATTTACACTTTGTTTTTTTTTTTTCATTGATTATCCATTATAGATAATCATGTTCAAAGTTTGTTGTACACTAAATATGTGTATCCCTACAAGCCAATGTGTTATGGAAATCTAACCACTTCCACTAGACTAAACCCTTATTGGTATTGGCTATTTTACATTGAATTGTCACATTATAATGATATGTAAAATTAAAGATTCTAACTCATTACTAAAGTCTTCACTGTTTCTTTCCGACAGAGGTTTGTCGCAGATGTGTGATAGAGGAATTTAACTAACACTATGAAAATGATGTGTGAATTTCACCATCGTTAAAGAGCATAATATTGTTGTAAATTCACATAGATTTTTGTGGTTTTTTTTTTCTTTTTGATTTTTATGTGGTGTGTCTGTTAATCTAGATCATTTTGTTAATTAGATCAATGCTAGAGATTTATGGTTAAAAAATCTATCCAAGTTTAGAAGACAATCAATCCATACATACGAATCACCGATTCAATTTAGGTTTAACACATACAAATTAACTGAATGCTAGCCTCGTGCGCAAAGGTTGGTTAATTATATCTTTGTCTAATTAATTTTTATAAAGGGACCCAATGCTAGTTTTATAGTATTGATCACTCTTAGGGACCCAATCACAAACTATTTCAATTACATTCCGTCTCACATTTTGTATGCCGATGATGTGATTATAATTTTGTAAAGGGAAGCTTTCTTCTGTTCAAGCTCTTAAAAATCTTTTCATGCATGAGATATGCTAGTTGCTCAGGATAGCTCAAATAATATTTTGGATAAGTTTAGCAACATGGCAATCTGGATGTACTTGTTTGAAGATATCATACGTACTTGTTTGATCACTCTCCACAATGCTATTAATATGAGAGTTTGAGAATGTTGAGACATGTTTGGTTTGAGAAAACGTCTTGTTTTATTTTTTTTCTTTCTGATTTCACATTTAATTATAACATGTACACATTTAATTTAACAGCAAAGAGACAATTTTATCATAATAATGCAAGAAATAAAAGTAGTATTAAATTCTTACAAAAAAATGAAGTACAAGTAGTACTTTGCCCATCAAAAAAATGAAGATGGAACCATGGACATTGCAGGTAATGTGAAATTTCCACCAACATTGGTGGACCTTTGGATCAAGTGTTAATGTATAGTCCTTTGATATTGTCAAATACAGTTTGGTGCTGCAATTGGAGTCAAGTAAAACCATGATGCAATTCGTTGATGGATCATGCAAGAAGATATGTGGGCAAGCTCAAAGATGTTCATATTCAAGTAGATGAATTTATGTTTAAACAAGATCTATCGGCGATGAAAATGGTGGGGACCTACTCGTGTAGATATGTGTGAAGTTTGATTTCACTTGTTCATTGAAGCATGTTAGTTAATTTTAGAATCACTTTAGACCTAGGCCGTTAGTAGTGTCCTCATGTTTTCAAAATATTGAGTGACCGACAATTACATAATACTCTATCATACGTTTTACATGAATCTTGTAATATTTTTTTTTTACTATGAATGAAGTCCTGGAAACAATCAAGGCCATATTTCTCTTTTGAGCTGTAAACTACTAAGTCAAATAAACCGACTATATTAAGGGTGGCAAAAAAATCCGTGCCCACGCGGATGAAATCCGTCATGGGCAGAGGCGGACAACTAAACGGGTACCCGCGAGTATAATAAACGAGTATTTAAACTACCCGTTATTTTATGAACACGGACACAGATTTGATGATACATGTGTCCGCGGGTATCCGTACCCGTTAATAAATTAAGTAAATTACTAAAATATCCATGTGTATAAATAAAATACCTTGGAATGCATATGAATTTTTGGATGTTTATTTAGATTTTAGTCTTTTCTAACTTTTATTTGGAGGTTTTTATGCTTTTTAGATGTTTATTTGGATGTTGGATGTTTTTATCCTTTTATTTTACTTTAAGAATTTGCATGGATTATGTAAGAATCATATGCATTATGGTATGATGGATTTTCTTGGGATTATGTAAGAATCATGATTTTTTTTGGATTATGGTATGGATTATGAATTTTGAATGGAATATGTTATGTATGGATCTTTAAAAGTTGAAGTTTGAAGGTAATTAAAAAAGTATTTTTTTTGTACAAAATTTTTTTTATTCAAAAATCCATGAGTACCCGCGAATACCCGTGGATTACCTGTATAGACATACCCGCACGGATACGGGGATGGGTGCGGGTACTCATTGACATCCCTAGACTATATGTGAAATGAAGACGTTTTGCAACCCCTTTGAGCTGAAAAATTTAAAAAAATATTGTTTTGAAAATAACTAACCCTAAAACCAATAAAAAGAAAACCATGTCATGTCCTCTTATCTTAGGATAGAAAAACACCTATTTTTACTAGGGTTTCATTCAAGTTGGAAAGAAAAGGTTAATTTGAAATTTTGAAAAATCAATTGAGAAAAGTAATATGAATTTGGTGATTGAAAATAAAATGAAAAGAAATGTGTTTGAAAGTTAGCTTGACAACGCAAATGAAAAGAAAATAAAAATCAAAAGAAAAGGAAAAAGAAAAATGGTCAATTGTAAATCAATAAGAAATCACCAAGAATGAATGATTAGTGGTAAGAAAGGGAGAGTGATATATTGTCTCATAAGTCCTAACTCAACTGGTAAAAATGTCGAAATTGTTAGGCCAGACGTCATGACCGGAATTCGAACCCCGGTACCTCCACTTTGTGTGTGTGAGTTTATGATGGTTTTGTCATCTCGTCTATCTACCAAAAAATAAAAGAAAGGGAGAGTGATTGATGTAAATAGTTATAGACAAATAATAAATGCTTTCCTATTTTCGGGGCTTTTTGAATCCAAAGTAAAATAAAGAATTTTTGTAGTCACATACATCGTTGTCAAAATCCCGACTTTCTTCATCTTCAACGACTCAAATCCACAGTAAAATCCCAAAATAAGCAAAATTCATCCATTTTGATTGCGATTTTACCATTTCTTATAAACTAAGTCATTTATGACTATATATACCATTTATTAGTATTATTTTTTGTTGGTAAAATCCATCGATTTTGATTGCAATTTTACAATCTACTAGATCGATTCTACAATAGTAGTTGAGTATAATCATTTGATCTTGGTTGCGATTTTACGATTGTCGATTTTATTCTTCACTTTCGACCTAAAGCAAAATCCCAATTTTTACAACCTTGGTCACATATATCATGGAAATTATCAGCGTCGAAAACTGTCTTTGAATACAAAGGGAAGTGAGCATCGGGTTTTTTAATGTAGCAAAGTGTATGATTTTGCAGTAACAAGATTCTGAACTACAATGAACTTTCAACGTTTGAAAAGAATAAAAATCTACGATGAAATGTAAAATGCAGAAAGTAAACTGCATGAAATAAAATTGACAAGAAATATAAAGTGCAAGTAAAATGCATAAATTATACATAACTTGAATAGTAAAGTTATTAAAAAGTAAAATGCATAAATTGAAAGTGCAAGAACTAATTTAAATTGCATTAAAACTGGATGACTTCAAGGCTGTGTTTGGTTTGCAAAACAGTAAGTACTGGACAAAACAGTATAAGACAGAACAACACAACACAAGGCAGAACAGCACATGACAAATTTTAATAGCATTGAATAATTTTTTTGTTTTATATGATTTTTGGGGGACGAAATGCTATTTTGGTATATTAGACAACTTGTACGTGAGACAAAAAGTTGTGTTGTGGTTTGGTAAATGACAAAAATATCAGTGTTTGTCCTGTCTCTTGCCTCCAGTTTATCCTGTACCTGAAACAGTTTTATAAATCAAATACTGGACAACTGAAGTTGTTATGTCTTGTCCTTCATTTTTTAGCAAATCAAACGCACCAATGTTGACAACATGATAAACAAAATACATAATGGAGGTTTGAATTGTGACTCTTTGAAAATTCTGGTTGCTTCTCAACTTTGAGAAGAGATTCATATTTGCTAATATGAAATATGTATAAAAATGAATCTGATAAAAAAATAGATTAAATGAATGTACTACCTTCTGAGCTATCAAATAAAGAGATAAGGGATAGAGAAGATGACACAATGAAGTTATCTTGGCTCACTCTAACTAGGATAGTCCACACAATCTGTGAGATTTTTCAATGTGATGCTTGAGATACCCTCTCGAATATCTCGCTTATTTATTTTATTTGCTTGGTTAACTTGAAAATACTAGTTCAGGACAACCTCTCTTTAGACTTTCACAATCCCACAATTCATCTTTATCACTCTAAATATGATTTTTGATGTCCTATCAACTAGTTACAATGCAAATACGCTTAAAATTATGTGCTAAAGATACGGTGGAGCTTTAAGTGTATTTAAGATTTCTATCTAATGTTTGAGAATGAATCTCAATTGTAGAAGTGATTATGATATTTTTCAAGCAATATGTTCTTTCTGCTTCTGATCTTTTTCAGATCTGATATATGACTCTCTTTTGCAAAAAGACTTGTTGAGAGATGTGAGTTTTTTTTTTTTTTTTTTCTCTCTTTTAAATCATGGTTATCATTATAGAGGTTTTTCTTGGTGATCAATCAAGGATATTTCCATTATAAAACTATATGTTATTCTTGTCTTTTTTGCTTTGCCTTGATGACCAATTTTCTCCAAATACTGGATGTTATGCCTTGTGCTTTGCTTCTCAGCTTCTGATCAATGAATTTTATCTACTAACATAACTTTGGATATGCTTCTTTCATCACTCTTTTTGATGTTTTCTAAATTTTTCCTTCTGAAGTCCATTATGATCTTGCTTCTGATTCTTCAGTATCTCAATCTTATGTACTTCTAAGCTTTCTACTTTGTTTTAGATAAAAGTGACAACCTTAAACAAAGTTGAAGATAAATTACATGCCTAATTCCATACTAAATTAAGGATTGACCCGTTATCATTAAGAAAAAATTATGATGTCAGATAAAGCATTGAGGTGTGCAAAATTTAACAAGCGAAAAATTGTTGATATATAATAACTTTTATTTTGACAAATTTATTTTTATTAGAAATTTTTGATTGAAATAACATCAATCAAAATTACAACATAAAGTTTTAAGAACATCAATCTGATAAATTGAGTGCGACAATCTTTTCATCAATCTCCTTCACATTTTTCTCAATTATCTTATCAAATTCTTTTAAATCTGAAACGGTCAAATCATCTGGCATGTTTTGCATGTACCCAATCATACGAATCTTTAGCTCCTTCTCACGATTGTCTTGTGTCAGCTTTTTCAGTTGTTCCCTAGCTTTAGTAATCTGCTGCAAAAGAAAAGTTTCTTGGTTCACATTCTTTTTATCATCTTTCATATATGAATTCTGATACCTCTCAAGCACCTGTTTGACTCGATCTAGATTTGGCCACACCTCTGTTTTAGAATCGAAAGGATCAGAAATTATAGCACAGGCTGGAATACCACATAGAATAGTGAGTTCCCTCACCTTCTTTATGATACCCTTCTTTCTTTTTTTGTAGGTCTCCTTTCTTCTTGAAACATTGGAGATAAAAGCAAGCTTCACCTTCTTCCTAACCATGGCCTTGCAAGGAAATAAACAAATAATAAGTTTTTTTTCTTCTGCTCTACTCTGCAAATGCATTCTGGCTTTTATAAGAGAAATATTTAGTCACCACTGGGATCTTTAATAAAATAATTATAAATAATTTAATGAATTTTAATAAATACTGCATTCAAAACAAAGAAAGTCAATATTGATTATTACGGTCAATATTTATTTTTTTAAAAGAAATTACAGTCAATATTTAAATTCATATTATTTAATATCATTCATATTGAATTTATCGTATTATGGTTGAATTGTAGGAAATAAAACATTATATAATTTCAACTTTTATACTATTATTTAATTAATTTGAAAAGAATTCCAATAATTTTATTTTAATCTTAATTATATTTTTACAATTTAGTTTTTACATTGAAACTAAAATAATTAAAAAAAATAGGAGTTAAATAGCCAAAAAAAAATATAATAAAAAAGTAGATTATGGTCAAAATTGTTATTAATTAAATACTATAAGACACAAAAGAATCATGATTATCTTTAAAAAAACTAATCATGATTAATCGAAGTCAAATTGATTCCTTCAAAAACAAACAAAAGAAGTCAACATTGATTATTATGGTCAATTATTTTTGTTGTTGAAGAAATTACGGTCAATGTTTTTTTTTTACGGTCAATATTTTTAAAATAATATTTTATAAAAGTTAAATTACTTATTTTAAAATTCGTATTATTTAATAATTAACATTCATAGTTATATTATCATACTATGGTTGATTTGTAGGAAATGAAAATTATGTAATGTTCTTCAAAAAAGAAATTATGTAATGTTAACTTCTATATTATTTAATTAATTTGTAAAGATATTCAATAAATTTATTTCAATCTTAATCACGTTCAAGCATTGAAAAACATTAAAAATAGACAAAACTCTCAGACTAAAATTCAAACATTCTTACATAACATTGCAGTAAAATAACTAATTCCAGTATGTCCACCCTCATTGACATGTACTAAATTATTATTTAAAATATCTCCATGAGCATAACTCAGTTGATAGGATTATGCATAATATATGCAAGGTTTGATGTTCGAATCTCAAACACCACAAAAAAAAAATGATTATTTAAAATGTTTTTTAGATTGCAATAAAATAAACCAATTCTATCATTATTTTTTTAAAATATTGGGCTGACTATTATATTTAATGTTGAGTTAACTATAATTTACAATATTTTTTGTGGGGTATAAGGTTGACTTGGTGGCTAGGGTGGGAGAGTTTTTTATTTTTTTTTGATGAGCAAGGAGAGAGGACAGACATCAAGAGGCATCATCGAGAGACCTCCATCCTATGCCACCAAACTCTAAAAATTTATTAAAAAAAGGGAAAAAATAAATACAAAGGCAGGGGGACTAGGCCAAAACCCACCAAAGAAAAAGAACAGAAAAGAAACAGAAAACAAGAGAAAAAGAAAACAACAAAAAACACCCAGCAAAACAGACTATGGAAATCTGTAGTTGGGAACACCACATCCATCCCTAAAGAGATCAACTTTCAACTCATTAGGGGGAGCAAACAGCCAAACTGAACCCTGCACTGAATGACCCACGCTAGCAAGCTTGTCCGTAAAAAGCCACGACCCTTGGAAGCAACCTCTAACATTCCAATGGAGGAAATTCATTGAGCATGAGTGTGCTTGTCACCCCGAGCAGGGGTTTTAGAAGGTTGTTTTGGCAATACTCGTTGCAATTTAAGTTTTTGCTTCTGCTTCCTTGTAAGTACCGGCATGAAGTCTTCATTAGCACACCGTGCATCATACTCACGAACTCTGTTCCATAAATCAAGGCCGTGTTGAATGTTCTTACTAGGATGGACATGTTGTTGTTGTAAAACGACAACCTCTTGCTCCTTTGGATTTGACGTGTGCTCAATAGCTGCAAGAGTCTTCTCGACAACAACAACCGGTGACACAGGGCGTGACCCAGAAGAACCATCAACATGCTCAACAACATCATATGTCTGATCATGAATCGTGTCATCAGACACTTCTTGCACCTCATTGTGCTCATCAGTGGATTTATGTGGTACACGCTCATAGGAACCCTTGGGACTCTCCTCCAGCTTCCGTGGGCTCGGACGATTGTGTTCCACATCATCAGAAAGAGTCACAGTGACATCATCCATCGTAGGGTTGTCCAACACCTCCCGCGATGTCAGATGAGACTGTACCGCTCTCTCAGAATGCACGCTAACGTGCTCAACAGGGGAAACAAACTCTAACACTGGCACCGTATCAGGCAACTTCTCAGGAGAAATTCTATCAAACACATTTTGTAAAGGGAAGCTAAAAGAACTTGACGACAAAGGCGATACGGACACCGATACGCCCACCTGAGAAGTAACCGTCTCAAATTGTGAGATTGAAGTAGGAATTACCAATGGAATCGCAGCCAAGGATGTAGAGGTAGTATCAGTAACCGATATTCTCTGAGCTGTAGTAACTGTTGAAACAACCGGAGCCGGTACCCATGTCCAAGTGCTACCATTGGCTGAAGTGGAAGTCAATATTGATTGTAATTGGTTGTTTATGAAATGAAATAAATAAAAGAGCTGCTATTCCTTAATACTTGAACTTTATAATCTATTTTTTTCTTCATATTTGCCGTTTTTCTATAATTATTACATGTTTGTTTAGTAACATATATAATATTATAAGGTGTATGTAAAAGGTATTGAAAGGAAGGAGTATGATTTTGAGAATTAAAAATTTCAATATGAAACCATTGGTTTTTAGCTTTTACCATACTTTTTTTTATCTCGTGTCAAAATTATTACTCTTGTTCACGAGAGAGATGCATGTTCATGAGTGTGTGTGAGTTGAATGGAAAGGTTGGGTGAGTAATAACACATTCTCCCTCTTATGCCTACTAATAAAAGATATTATGTTTGTGTTGATAAAAGTTTATGTACTACATCTTGTTCTTTTTTTAACCTATACATTGGATGAAGTAAAAACGAAGAGTTAGGAATGGTTGCTAAAAATATTAATATACTAGAAAAATTGAAAAGAAGCAACAATAGTCATACATCATTAAAACAACGATTCTTTTGCAAACGCTTATGCTATAAGCTCTAAATTAAGTTGTTTATCTAAATAGGATCTGAATTGTCTAGTGCTAGTAGTTCATAAATATAATGACCATTTTTTTAAGTGAAAGTATCTAAAAAATATGTTCAACGTCAAAAACATCACATATTATATATAAAGTCTAAAAAAAAGTCTAGAATATGAGCATACAGCCATACACACAACTATGTCTCGCTAATGTGGGATATACATTTAGGTGTTCATAGTGTACTCAATTCACCAGCATTAAAACATTACGTCTTTTAAGTTTCACAAATGATATTCATAGTATAGCTTCAAAGAAATATAATCAACAAAAGTAAAAAAGGCAAACAATATAGCATGAACCAATTACATAAGTCTTCTAAGCAGCCTTGTTGGATGAAGATTTTGGAGCAATGCTTGTGAGCCTATACAAGCCTCTCTGCACCTTTTGAAGCAGAGACTTTGTGGGTGCACTAGACAAAGTGGAGGACAACTCCCTTACTCTCTCTTAAGTGTAACCCCCCTCAGACCATGGATATGGTGAAACAAATCCTTGGCTATGTAGCCATAACCACCATCGCACCAATCGGTGCCATAAGAATTCTAGATTTGCAGAAATGGTCTCCCACCATCCGCATAATCCAGACTTCTCACACCACATATCAAAGCATAATGGAGTTGTCTATCCACACCATTTCCAGCAGGTTCAATGAAATAAACATTTGGTGGCTAAGAAAGAAAAAAAATTAACTTAGAAAATAATATTAAATAACATTGTATTCAAAGGCTAAGAAAAGTTATTTTACTCACACCATCATAAGTGACAAAAGCGTCATCGATTTCAAATGCACCAACTAAACAACCGTAATCTTCCATGGCGGCTCTGATAGAATGTATCGAGGAATCCGGATTAATAGAGAAAGGATGCCCTTGGATCTCTGCAATCTATAAATACATTGAAAAATAAAACATGATTATAATAATCCATGTCCCACGTTTTGAAAATAACAAAAATTTATGAAACACTGACTATTAGTAGAACAGTTCTGCAATTAATGAAAAAATAAACAATATTAATAAAATAATAGTAAAAATGTTATTGGAGGATTGTAAAACTACATCTATATTAATGATTGTGCAGGTGATGAAAAGGTGCCATCTATATTACAGACATCCTAAACCTCATAGATTTGAACAATTATGGGCACAGGATCAAGACAGTAACAAAATTGTCAAAAAAGCTTGGTACTCTACTAATGGAGATAGTACTTTGAAACTCAAATATACTATGGACCAGATGACTGATTGGGGCAAATTTAAATTTGGAAATATCCCAATTAAAATCAAACATCTCCAAACCTATTTGGGCTCTCTCAGAAATGCTATTCCTAATCATACCACTATGCTCAAAATCAGAAAAACAGAAGCTGAACTAGATGATCTCTTACACCAAGAGGAATTATGGTGGTCTCAAAGAGCCAAAGTGCATTGGCTACAATATGGAGATCTGAATACCAAGTACTTTCATCATAAAGCCAACACTAGGAAAAGGAAGAATTTTATTCACAATATTCATGTTTCAGATGGGAACAATTGGAAGGACAGTAACAATTCATGACACTTTCTCTTAACATTTTCAAAATATTTTTACTAGCTCTACATCTACTTATTCCCAAAACATTTTTGATGTTGTTAGGAATAGGGTTTCTAGTCAGGACTACAATCTCCTTAATAATGTTTTTACTGAAACAGAAGTTTTAGAAACCATTAGCTCTATGAAGGTCAATTCAGCCCCTGGTCCTGATGGCTTTTTAGCTATGTTTTCTCAAAAATATTGGGAGATTATAGGTCCTGACATTATGCAACATGTTTTAAATGTTTTGAACAACAAAGGCAGTATTGATGATATTAATCATACTTTTATAAGTCTCATCCCCAAGATTAATAATCCTATTACCCCATCTGATTTTAGACCCATAAGTCTTTGTAATGTTCTGTTAAAGATTATTACCAAAACAATGGCTAATAGAATTAAGCAAATCCTGCCCAACATTGTTACTGATAACCAAAGTGTTTTTATTCTGGGTAGGCTTATAACTAATAACTCTCTAAATTGTTTTTGAAGCCTTTCATTATCTCAAAAAACCCAGGACTAAAAATAATGGTTATGTTGGGATCAAATTGGATATTGCTAAAGCCTATGACAGCCTTGGATATAACTAATAAGTGTTATGGGATTTCCTATTAATCTTATTCAAGTTATTATGATTTGCATCAGAACAGTCACTTTTTCCATTCTAATTAATGGTCATCCTACTGATCTTTTTCATCCTAGTAGAGTAATCAGGCAAGGAGACCCTCTATCCCCTTACATTTTTATAATCTGTGCAGAAGTCCTCTCTGGTTTAATCACTAAAAGTCAGCAGGATGGCCTAATTCATGGCATTTCTATAGCTACAAATGCCCCTGAAATTACTCATCTTTTGTATGCTGATGATAGCATCCTTTTTTGTAGGGCTAAACCTGAAGAGGCTACTATTATCATGCAAATTCTAAAGCTTTGCCAAGAAGCCTCTGGACAAAGGGTTAATTTGGATAAATCTGATATGATTGTTAGCCCAAATATCTCTATGGATTTCAAGAAACAGTTCCAAGATAAGCTACCTATCAAGATTTGTGATTCTATCAACATGTATCTGGGCATGCCTACTCACTTTGGCAGGTCAAAAACTCAAGACTTTAATTTTATAATGGAAAGGATTGGAAAAAACTTAAAGGCTGGAAGGAGAAATGTCTTTCTTTTGAAGGCAGAAGGGTACTCATTAGAGCAGTGGCCCATGCCATCCCTACTTATATTATGAGTTGTTTCCTCCTCCTCAAGGGTATTTGTGACAGAATTGAGCAAGCTGTGTGCTCTTTCTGGTGGGGAAGCAATGATACTACAAAGAAAATCCACTGGACTAAAAAAAGCAACCTTTTCAAGTCAAAACACTCTGGTGGTTTAGGATTCAAATCCCTCAGGGATTTTAATATTGCTATGTTAGCTAAGCAGGTGTGGAGGTTCCATTCTAATCCTAACTCTCTTATTGCTAGATGCTATAAAGCCAAATACTGACATCATTCAGGCTGGTATTGGTAATAATTCTAGCTATGCTTGGAGGAGCATTTACAATGCTATATGGGTTATTCAAAAGGGTACTTGCTGGAAAGTTGGTAATGGCGCCAAAATTAATATCTGGAAGGATAATTGGATCCCCTCACATAACAACTACAGAATAATCACCCCAGAAGAAGCTAATTCCAATATTACCTATGTTCAGGATCTTATCAACAGAGAGGAATACAATTGGGATTTTACCACTTTGAATAGCACTCTGTTCCCCATTGACATAAACAACGTTACTCAAATCCCCTTAATTAATATCAACAATAATGATGAGCTCATGTAGATGTTTGAACATCATGGTGACTGCACTGAAAAGTGGATATCAGGCTATTCAACAATGGAAAGCCAATCATGTTGTGCCTACATCATCTAACATTCTGAACCCAAGACATAAGACAATCCTATGGAGGATCCTTAATAATGCCCTCCCTATTAGGAGTGAGCTCGAAAAAAGGGGAATCTTTTGCTCTCCTTTATATCCCCGTTGCAATTCTAAAGTGGAGACACTGGATCATATATTTATGAACTGTTGCCACATCTATAAAACTTGGTTTGGGTCAAAGCTCAACATTAAGATTCTAGACCAACCCATAACCAATTTCTTTGACTGGTTAGCCTTATCAATTCTTCACCCAGATACAGAGGTGATGATTCAAATTGCAGCCATAATCTACAACATATGGTTTGCGCGAAACCAAAGTATTTTCGAAGAGAAAAGCATCAATGAGTTTCAGCATGCAAACTTTCTCCCTCAAGACCATTCAAACACTCTCCTACGCTCAGATTCTACTTCAAATCGACGTTTCTTGCCAAATTGGAAGAAACCAGATGCGGGTTTGGTCAAGGCAAATTGTGATGCAAGCTTAAGCACTCCCGGTTGGTGGGGTTTAGGTTGCATTATTCGTGACAGTCAAGAGCTGCTGCGACTTGGAAAGTTCAAGGTAACGATGATGTTTTAGTAGCAGAAGCATATGTTTTGTTATTAACGGTTCGTTTCGCTAGGGATTGTGGTTTCCGGTCGGTGGTGTTTGAAGGAGACAATGAATCGTTGTTTAAATCAGTTTATAAGAAGGATATGAAGAATAGATCTTATCTTGGGAGTATAGTGAAGGAGATCCAGACCTAACACTCCCAATTCACCACGTGTAATTTTCATTTTATCCCTAGGATGAGTAACAAAATAGCTCATAAGCTGACCCATTTAGCTCTTTCTGACCCAAATAGGGTGTGGATAGAGGAGGTGCCAGAAGTAATATCTAATTTGTACTTTCATGAATTAATGAGTTAATAAAATTCTTCGTTTTATTCAAAAAAAAATAAAAAAATGGAAGGTGTTCTGAAGGAACAACTCCTATAAGCAGTGCCAAAAAGGATAGCATATTATATAAAATATTAATGGCAACGTATATTAGGCTTCCTAAGCCTGTGTTTTTTGTAGACAAAAAACAATGTGTTACTTACCCTTGAGTATGGCATTTCATCTTCTCGACGTCCAACGTACGGAACATTAGAATCCAAATCGCAACCCCTTCTTTGGACAAATCGTAGGGCAAGACATGCAGATGCTTCGCACGTCCCTTCCTCATCATCTATATTGTTCATATCACCAGGAGCAGCATGGTTTGGAACTCCATTAATAATGCATTGCATGGATAACAGTGGCCCTAGACGGAGATGCTGGAATGAGTATGAAGCTCTCAATAATTGAGAGGCACTCCAAGCCCAACAGAATGCTGCGCATAAAAGAGTGTATTTAAGTTTGAAATTAAAAAACAGACACCAGATCTGAACCATAGTTTGGTTATCAACAAAACTTTTTTGATGTTAAATCAAAATCCATACATTATAATACATTGGAAAACAAGGTTACTCACGCTGAAACAAAAATATAACATCGGGAAGCCATGGAGCTCCTCGATAAGTGAACAAAAATCGCGAGTCTCTGATATTGAGAAGATCAAAGTTGCCTTCCAGAGCCAAGTTATTCTGATCCGTAAAACTACGTGGTATATGAAGCATATAAATACAATACCTATTAAAGATAAATAAAAAGAATAATTAAGTTATAAATAAGTTTAAAAAAAAAAAACTTATTAGCCAGAACAATAAAGCAATACCTGTCAAGTATACCAAAAAATTCATAGAGCTCCGTGCCCAAGTTGTGGAGATGAGCAATTGTTAATGTTGGAAGTGCTGGTAGATCCTGCAACTTCCTTTCGAGCAAATCCTCAAAAACATCTAACAACTCTAAGACCTAAAATAAAACACTTTAAGAATAAAAGAATAAAAGACAAATAGAAATGAATCGGGAGTGTTCAAATTAGATAGAGACAAATTACCTGTAAAACCCCTTCCCCAATGTGTTGATATTCAGGAGATAACGAAGTTTCTCTCCAAAAGTTTATGTAATCTAACGTTTGACCCCTTATATCATCCCTAAAAATAAGGAGAGGATCCATCACTTCTAGAAGAACCGTTTCAAATTCCTTCTGTGCACTTTCTGAACATCAAATAAACACCATCAAAAATCATTCATAATCGATAACCAACCAAATTCAAGAATTATCCAAAACGCAAGATAGCACGAGACATGTGGTAAGGGGAGAAGAGTGAGAGTTAGCGTTAGAGTTGGAGAACTTACTTGAGATTGAGGAAGAAAGAGAGAAACTTGGCCATTGGATTTGGAGATAAACTAGGGTTACGAAGAAGAAAGAGAGAAAGCGGAGCAGAGCGACGCGACAATTGAATGGAGAAGAGTGAGAGTGAGAGTGAGAGTAGGGTTAGGGTGTATATATAGTCCCTAATTTACTCATTTATTCTTTTTTTTTTTTGGTTACAATTTACTCGTATATCCAGGTATTCACATATTCTAGGTTTTTAATTTTTGTCTTAATATATTCAACATCTTTTAATAAATAAAATTTTGAATTTTTTTAGTAAAATAATATTTTGAATTTTTCTTAAAGCTATATTTTGAATTTTAAAATGTTAACAAGTGGTAAGAACCAATTGACATAAATAGACATATTTTTGATGGGATCATGATAGCTAATGAGTTTTAAAGTGGATTTTGAAACGGCCTATAATTCTATGAATGTGGGGTTACTTAGACGATGTTATGCGGAAGATGAAATTCACGATCCCCAAGAGAAAATGGATCAAGGAGTGTCTTGGTACAGTGACGACTTCGATGTTGGTGAATGAAAGTTTTACAAAGGAATCAGGGCGGGCCCAAGGGCCAAGTGGCCCAAGCAAGGGCCTTAGGCCCCAGAAACGGTTGAAATTGACATTTCACATCAGGTGGCAACCGATATAACTAAAGGTGATGTTGTATGTCATTCAGTTTTCACATCGGGCAAGGAACCGTTGTGATATGTATTAAACCACATCGGGCCTGTAGCCGCTGAGTTGATATGTGAGCCAGTAGTCTGAAAACATCGGATTTCACATCGGTTATACAAAGGCAGCCGATGTCACATAGGCGTAATTCACATCGGCACTAAATTGCACCGATGTGAATTCCAGTTTGTAGAATACGTTTCACATCAGTTGCATACACACACTGCACCGATGTGAATTCCAGTTTGTAGAATGCTTTTCACATCTGTTGCATACACACCGATGTGAATTATGACGTTTTTTTTTAAATTTTTTTTTGATTACGCCAGGTACAGTACCAAATCAAATCTGTCTTTTTTCTTTGAATTGACAAAATTTAATAGTCATAACTACAACCATAATTCTGAATCAAACAAAATCTTCAAAAAGTCTAGGTCACCATTAAACAAAACACAAGAAGGAACATCCACAACAAACAAAAAACAAGTTATGCTGTGTCACTAGCAGTACCAAAACACAAAAAAAAGGGGGGCCTCTCTGTTCAAGTGCCAACAGATCTCCCAGCTAGAAATAACAGACCAACAATACTAAATTACATTGAAGCATATATTAATAAATCCTAAGTTCCATACAATTCAAGAAAACAAGTTGCCCAATCGTTTCGCAAATCATACAGCTCATCTTCTAAACAAGGACCAAGTATTAGAGCACTAACTAATACACACTCTACAAATAAAGAATAAAAAAGAGCACATGAGTGGTGTTGGAAATATAGCAAAGCTGCTACATGGACCTCCACCAAGCAAGGAACAAACAAAAGATAAAATTCAAGGTGGATCCTCAAGCTGCACAGGCATTTGACTCTCTACTTTTTGATCAATTGCTATTCAATTTTACACAATCAACGTCACTAAAACCATACTACCAAAGATATAGCTTACAATAACTATAAGATATTAAGTCTACAGCTAGAACGAACTCAAGGGAGTTAATAGCCAGGATAAAGTAAACCTTATAACAATACAACACTAGGCAAACATAGTACTAACATAGCAAAAAAACATATATCAGGGTGGCCATTATAATTTAATCTAAGAAAACCAAACGTTATGAAAATGACTACCATAAAGGCACTTGTATTACCATGTAAAACAAGACTCTTTCTACCAACTAAAAGTAGATTCACATAGTGTGGTTAACTAAAGTTTGAATCCCGGCTAAAAGTCTCACATTTAGTGTCGAACACCATCTTTTAAAAAGCAAAGACCATCCTCATCTCTGTGACGATGCGCCCATTTCATTCTCTTTTCCCAAACCACTCATCCATTTTCCATTATTTTCCCAAACTACCATCTCTACTTTGCCTCTCTTACCTTATATACCCAAACCAACCTATCAGTGGCCTCATTCTCACAAACCACTACATGTCCCACCCACTCTTAATCTATCAATGAAATAACTATCATCACTTCATCTGCGTATTATCCCAATGGGCGAATCATCAAAGCAACATTGAAGAGATATAAAAATATTTATTCCATATTTTTCCTATAACCAATACAAGGCGACCCAATTCCGGACAACACTACACCAGCAAAACTAGACAGCACCACAAAACCACCTATTGCCCAGGCCAGCTAAAACAGCAGCTGCTACATGCACATAATTCTGCTTAAAAACACTAAAATTGGGCGCAAAACAGCAGCATCCCTGAGCCGACAGTAACGACCCACAAAAATACCAAAAGAAACACCACAAAACACCCTATCCAAGAAGGACAATGATAACTCGGAGTTCGACCGTGAGGTAAAGATAGCCTAACCAAGAATATTGAAATAAAATGGAAAGATATGAAAGAGAATAAGAAAAATTAAAAGAGATATAGATATAGAGAGCTGCTATGAGTGTTGCAGTAGAAGATCCAGGACCCTCAAATTTACATTGTGATATATTTCAAATAAGTGTAAAACACTCATACTACTGATTTGCTTATTCATTCATTATACATGTTTAGTTATCACATTTTTCAATGTTGATTTTGTAGCTCATTTTAAAAAAATTAATGTTTCATATGGCCACTACCTTTAGATAGTTTGTTACTCTGGTGGTTGCACTTTCTTAATTTATTGATAGTTTTGTATTGGAAAGTTGTTGTTGGTAGGACCCCTCTGATCTAACTAAAGTCATGCTTGCTTACTTATGAGGTAATCAATTTGAATAAGAATAGAGCTAAACTTTGGCAAGATAACATGCAGTATAGAGAAAGCATAGAAAAGCTGAAGCCTTATGTGTTTGGAAGTTTTATGACTAATTTAAGCATATGGCTAGTAATATTCAAAGATGTAGTACATACATATAAGTAAATGTACATGTTTGATACAAATTGCATCACCCATTTAAGCTAGAGGCACGCTACCAACATTTGAGATGTGGTTTGATAATTCAATTTCATAATTCTCCAACAATTCATAATTCAATTTCATAATTATCCAAAAAATCATAATTTAGGCACAAATCAAACAAACATAATTCTTCAACAATATCAAAATAAAGCGACAAAACCCATTCGACAAAAACCTCAACAAAGAACACAGACAAATTGAAATTCCTTCAAAGCAAAACAAAACTAAAACCAACACGATGAGAACTTACGGCAGTACGACAAGAACAACGGCGAGTGTGAACGACAATTTCCAACTGAGAACACCAGTTGTGATATCTTCAAAGCTATGGGTTCACGAATCGGAGATGTGCGTGAATAACAACTTCCAAGTGAGAACGACAGTGGAAAAGATGCATGTGAATGAGAACTTAGTGTTAAAACGAATTGGGACCAAAACAAGTTCAAATTAGGGTTCAAGAACTTACAGTGAATGTCGAATTGCAGAATCACGGTGGTCAATCCATTTGTAAATCGAGAAGTACAGTGAATGAAAATGAATTGAGTTCGAGAACGGATTGAATTAGGGTTCGAGATTGGGTTTTAATATTTGGGTTCGAGATTGAGAAGGTAGGGTTTGAGAATGAGATTGAGGAGTTAGGGTTCATATTGATTTGTTGATTTTGTGAGTGAGATTTAGGGTTTGTGTGAAGATGGAAAATGAAAAGCGATATGAACGATGAAAGAGAAAAGTTGAAACGCAATCTGAATGTGAAATAGAAAAGGGAAAGTTAAATTAAAAGTGTGATAGACTTTTCCCTTCAGGTATTATATCTGCTGATGTCAAAATTCTTTAATAATTATTTTCCCCTTCAGGTATTTCTCAACCGATGGGAAAACCCTCTGTAGAGTTCACTTTAATTACAAAAATGCCACTGCGTTGCTTTTGCCATCAAGTAATTGGTCCACTGATGTGAAATCTCTGATGTTAAATGTCCTTTTTCTAGTAGTGAAAAAATTATTTTTGCAATGAAAAAAAGGTCTCGCATAAATTATCTATCTATATATCTTTGAATTTGAAACTTGAGCTATTCTTAAACCTCCATTATGATGATGTGGCATCTCTAATGCTTCTCATTCTATGTTAAATTATTACCATCATCTCTTTAAATAATATAATAATATGAGTAATAGTAATAATCTATGTTTTTAACCAAATAAATTTATTGTCTATCCTCCGCAAAATTAATATATTTTTTTTATTCCTGTTCCATGAACTGCCGCTCCTTAATTAGTTACATATTGAATACAACTAAGTCCATTTTCTTAGAATTAGAATCAAAATCGGTCACATTTTTTTTTAATGATTTTTTGGTAGTGGCCAGGGTTTGAACCCGGACTTTGCATATTTTATGCATTGTTCCAACCAACTGAGCTAAGTTCACGAGGACTAATGATTGTCATTATATTCATTTTCCCTATAACAAAAATTATATGCAACATTTCTGACCATACCAATTTTTTTTTTTATTAAAACAATTTTAATCATTTCTAACTCAAGCTACAATTATTATAATTAATATAATATGGCAGTTACGTTTTTTATATTGGTTTAATTAGAAACAAATAATTGTTGTTTTTATTTGA
>Ga0315914_1003993_pt1 | contig 22182 bp, 14 predicted proteins | sample MpolenodulesMG_FD_203920 | JGI IMG/M metagenome (GOLD analysis project Ga0315914, IMG submission 203920) | Medicago polymorpha root nodule microbial communities from Los Angeles, California, United States - elongated nodules | ecosystem: Host-associated > Plants > Roots > Nodule | place: USA...
CTTTTTGTTTTATTCACTTTACCTGCATGATTCTTTATACAAGATTATGGTGCTCATGTTGAGTTAATGTTCCATTTTGACATGGTGCAGGTCGTTTTTCCAAGCTTTGGCGAGAGGTACCTATCCTCTGTGCTATTTGAGTCAGTTAGACGGGAAGCTGAAACCATGACTTTCGAGCCCTGAATCATTGTTTAAGGCTTTAAATTGCTTCACTTATGTTTTTTTTCTTGAGAATTTTCATGGATATTAGCTCAAATAAAATCTGCTGTATTCTGATTCTGTAATAAAACTTGCTGTAGAAAAATCGGATGGAATAAATATGGCATTTGAGAGTATTGTACTGTTTTTCTTAAAGTTAAGAATGAATAGTTCGGGAAGAATCTAAATTCGAGGTCTAACAAGAACAAACTCTGGTGGATTCTCGGTACTCAATGCCTTAAAAGCCAAAGGGTTATTAAGAAAGAAAAAAAAAAAACTGTTTCGCATGGCAATCAGTGGAAAAATATAAGGTGATTGTTCTATGGGTCCCTTAGCTTGCTCAAAAGTACCTCAGATTTATTGGATCATAACTCTCAATTGTACAAAGTCTATCGTAGAATATGACCCGATCGACGTTTTTTGTTTTTGTTTTTGTCGACCGTAATTCTTGATCGACCAATTTCAAAGGTTGAGCAATCCATGGGGTGCAAAGACGCAAAGAGCAATCTTGAAAAATATAATTGTTAGTTTTTAGAAAAGAACACAAATGTTCGGCTGGTCCCTTTTATGTTTGTATCTGGCATTTGACCTTTTACATAGAGTTTAATGGTCATGTATTGTGTTTACGAAGATTGATTTTGCCATCCATGAAGGTAAAACGGCACAACTTAACTTGTTGTCCATTTATCTTTTATTCATGTTTAATTAATCATAAGTGTACTGTGAAAAGACATAAGTCCAAAAATAAGAAAGAAAGTCTGAAAACGGGTGGGAAAGAGAAGAGAAAAGAAATGGTGGTAATTTAGAAAAGGACAGACAGCTGTACTGTAGAGGTAAATGAAGAGTGAAAGAAAGGAAATGTTTGAGGTAAGTATTGAAGTAGAAAAGATATATTTGCATTTGCATTTGCATGGTTGTTTTGTTTGAACATTTCTTCTTCTTCTTCTTTCTTTCTGAGATGATGATGATTATCGATCAAAACAGAACAGAGCAGTCTCATCTCATGGCGAGGCTTCTGCTCTCTCTCTCTCTCTCTCTCTCTCTCTCTCTCTCTCTCTCTCTCTCTCTCTCTCTCTCTATCTGAGCCTCCATCCCTCCTTTTCTTCTTTCTACACCCCCTACACTACTGTGCCTGACTCAGATTATTAGGGTTTCATCTCTGTCCTTTTCACCTCATTTCTTACTTTTCAGCTGCTGTGTTGCTACAAACAAACACACATAATCTCAATATCCATACAAGCTTAACAAATCAGCTACATTTCTTTTCATATTTACAACCCCATTCATTGTAACAGATTATAAAACAAAACTAAAAACCATTTTCATAATTTTACAGATTTACATATAAAAGAAAAACAGAACTTGTTTTATGTTTGTATACTAGATTGAAAAATCAGTTATCAGAAAATCATTTTCTGAGAAACTACTAAAAACAGCTTTTCATTTGAACAAGTTTTTAGATTTTTCTACTCTTCAGATTCTGATTTTCTTTTTAAATCTATAACAGACAGAGAAAAACTGCTAAAAGTGATTATTTTGTTTAAAAATGTGATTTTTTTATGATAAAAGCTGTAACAAAGATGCTCTTATTTCATGTATTGTAGACCCTCTATCTTTTGCCAAAGTAGTCTTGCATTAGACATTAGTCTTTTGCCAGAGTAAATATGGTTCCGGCAACAAAGAATCTACATATTGTCTTTAGTTCATCCTTTATCTTTTATTGCTTCTATGTGTGTATTCTGTAAAAAGTGTTTTATTCAGAATATTAATACTACCATCATGAATTAATATGTTGCTCATTCTTTTGATCTATTTCGCTATATATGTTTTCTTTTCCGGTGCTTTTGATTGTTGGAGTTGAGCTAACCTATTTAGACCTGTTTCAATCTTTTAAATTGGATGAGCCGAAAGGTACAAGAAATTGATCAACATCTTCATACCCTTGGCAAAAAGTTAAATTCGTAATCAACTCAAACTTTGTTAATCTTTGATACAAGGTGTTGCAACCTTGTTTTGTTTTAGTTTTAATGGTTGTACAAACATCATTTCACTTTTGTGAACCTTCAATGTTTTTGCCAAAATAATATTGCAATGTGCATTTAGCAACAGTCTCTAACACACTCATTTCTGGGATGAAATCAATGTGGATCCTACAATTTAGAAATGAATCCCACATAAAGTTGTGGCATCTACATTGATTTCCTTCAATGAGAGAGTGAGTGTTGCTAGCACCCCTCTTTGGTCAAATATGTTGACACTTGTGTATTGTGAGCAATTTAGCTGACAGAGTTAGCAGAGATGGAAGTGTCACAACTTGGATAAGGATTGCATTTGGTTTTACTGCTAATAACAACAGTTTCTTCCCAAGGCTTTACCTCAATTCTAAGAGGCCAAGTTACATCTGTTAGATTTAACTGAATTTTCATTGAATGGGAATGTTAAAAATATTGAATCATTCAACTCTTTTCTACTTTTACGTAGTACTTATTATTATGTATATCCTGACAGTAAGTATTGAAGATTTGCATCGCATGTAGTTGAATACTTGTTTCTTCTTATTCTAATTTGTTGGGTTTTATTTATTTGAATCAAATGAGGCAGTGACGATGGATGGTTGAATGGTTGTGGTGAGGCGTTTCTGACGCAGCCACCGCTCTCTTTCTGAGCCTCCTTTTTTATTGCCATTGCAAGTTTTTAAGTGAGGCTTTGAAGAGTTTCTTACTCTCATCGCCGATGATCATTCCTACTGCATCCTGCCTACCACCACCACCACCTACAGCACCGTCAACTAAAACAACAAAAGCTCGCTTGCTTTTTCTTTCAGCAATCATCATCATCATCATCAACAATTCGACCTTCTTTTTTTCTTTCTCTTCTTCTTTTGGATATAACGAGGCAGTGATGATGTTTCATGCAACTGCATCAGATCAGACATTGTGAGTGAAGAAGAAAACAGCCGTGTCATGGCGAGGTGACTCCAACTTGCAGCCATGCTTGTGCTCCTCCTCTTCACTCTGTTCTCTGACAGTACACCTCTATCTGAGCCTCTTATTCTTATTCGAAACTCCCCACACTCTTACTCGCTCCTATGCTATTCCTCTTTTCTACACCTCTTGCTATTTCCTTTCCTTACTTGGATTTTTTTTTAATTTCTTTTATTTGTTTTTTGAATCTCTAGCATTAACTATTTCCCCAACTCTCCATCTGCCATTTCTCTTTGCGCTTTTTAATCAATTTAATTTTATGTTATTTATTGATGTTATTCTTTTTTCTGTTTTGTTTCTGAGTCAGGAATGAGAGGCTGATATAGATTAGGTTTTATGTCTGTCTGGTTTCAGTATGAATCAATGTTAAATCCAGAGACAAAAGACTCTTTAAGGATGAAATGAGTTATGTATAACTCTCTCTCTCTCTCTCTCTCTCTCTCTCTCTCTCTCTCGTTTTTTACCGCTTCTTTCTTTTCAGGTTGTGGTACAAACAAAACAGAAGATGTCAATATCTGTAGAAACTCAAGATATTTGATCTTTATTTTGACGAAGAAATGAGGTACATTTCTTTTTCATTCATCTCATTGACAACTCCAAGTTCATTGCCGTGGGGATATTAATAATTTTCAGTTTCATGTGCTGTAGACCTTCTAACTTTTGTCAAAGTAGTCTTGCATTGCACATTAGTTTTAAATTCGAAGTGTGATCATATTTTTGCTCTTAATACTTTACCCTTCTTACTAGAAATGCCACTCATTAAACTACTGCATTTAGGAAGTTTCAAACAGTTTTATATGGGTAAAAATAATTACTCCTATGGAAAACTAGTATATGGTCAAATATCTTGACACTTGTAAATTGTGAACAAATTAGCCAACCAAGTTAGTGGATATGCAAGTTTAACAACTTGGATTCAATGTGGTTTCACTCCTAATATGATGTTTTCATAATTGTATTAATTTAGCAATTGGTATGGATATCTGTTAATATGAATACAAATTACCTCAACTGTATCCATTAACTAACTAAAATCCATTTATTGACCCAAAATTGAGAAGATGTTTAGATAATATCATTTCTCTTTTGTAAACCCTCAATATTTTTGCCAAAGTAATATTGCATTGCGCATTAGTCTAAAATTAAAAATGTGTTCAGATTTTTGCTCTTCAGCTATAGTACACTACTCTTCCAACTACAAATACCACTCATTGAACTACTCCATTTGAGAAATATCAAACTGTTTGAAATGGGAAAAAAAATTACTCACGATTTCACTGGAAAACTAGTATCCTGTCAAATATGTTGACACTAACACATTAGTTTTAAATTCAAAGTGTGATCAGTTTTTTGCTCGTGACACCTTACTCTTACTACTAAAAATACCATTCATTAAACTACTGCATTTAGTAAGTATTAAACAGATTGAACTGGGTAAAAAATAATTACTTTTTTTTTCTACGGAAAACTAGTATTCGGTCAAATATGTTGACACTTGCATATTGTGAGCAATTTAGCCAACCAAGTTAGCGGAGATGGAACTGTCACAACTTGGATTCTATCTGGTTTTACTTCTAAAAACAATAGATGCTTCCCAAGGATTTACCCCATTACTATGAGGCCAAGTAACATCTGTTAGATTTAACTAAATTTTCATTGAATGGGAGTGTTGAAATTTGAGTCATTCAACTATTTTCTACTTTCACCTATTACTTATTATGTATATCCTGACAGTAAGTATTGAAGATTTGCATTGCATGTAGTTGAATACTTGCGTCTTATTTTATTTGGTGGGTATTACTTAATTGAATTGAATGAGGCAATGATGATGGATGGATGGATGAATATTTGTGGCGAGGTGTTTCTGACGCAGCCACAACTCTCTGAGCCTTCTTTTTTGTCGCCATTGCAAGTTTTTGAGTGAGGCTTTGATGAGTTTCTTACTCTCATCGCCAATGATCGTTCGTTCCTACTTCACTCCTGCCTACCACTACCACCTCCACCACCATCAACTAAAACAACAAAAGCTCTCTTGCTCTCTCTTTCAGTCACCAAAATCATATCATCTATTGTCGAACTCTATTCGACCTTCTTTTTTTCTCTCTTCTTCTTTTGGATATAATGAGGCAGTGATGATGTTTCATGCAACTGCATCAGATCAGACATTGTGAGTGAAGAAGAAAACAGCCGTGTCATGGCGAGATGACTCCAACTTGCAGTGGCAGCCATGCTCGTTCTCCTCCTTTTCGCTCTCTTCTGACAGTACACCTCTATCTGAGCCTCTGATTCTTCTTCAAGACCCCCTACACTCTTACTCGCCCATATGCTATGCCTCTTTTTTACAGCTCATAATAATTCCTTTCCTTACTTTTTTTTTAATTTCTTTTATTTATTTATTTTTAGTTTCTAGCATTAACTATTTCCACAATTGTCCATCTTCCATTAACTTTTTTACAGCATTAACTTTTTTTCTTGTTTTGTTTCTGAGTCAGGAATGAGAGGCTGATATAGATTAGGGTTTCCGTCTGTCTGGTTTCAGTATGAATCAATGTTAAATCTAGAGACAAAAGGCTCTTCAAGGGTGAAATGAGTTATGTACAATTCTCTCTCTCTCTCTCTATCTATCCATCTCTCTCTCTCTCTCTCTCTCGTTTTTTACCTCCTTCTTTTCAGGTTGTGGTACAAACAAAACACAAGGTCTCAATATCTGTAGAAACTTAACAGATTTGATATTTATTTTGATGAATAAATGAGGTACATTTCTTTTTCATTCATCTCATTGACAACCCCAAGTTCATTGCCATGCGGATATTAATATTCAGTTTCATGTGCTGTAGACCTTCTAACTTTTGTCATAGTCTTTTTTTTTTTTTTTTGATAAATCAAAAGTAAAATGACATCCAAAAAGAATAGCGCCCAACTAAGTTGGTACCCTACTCTAATCTCTTGCCAAAGTAGTCTTGCATTACCTATGAAGCACGGACACACCTCGGATTAGGCGTCGTGTCCGACACGACACCGACACTTGTAATTACACTGAATTATGTATTTTTTTTCAAATTATTAGCTGTGTCAGTGTCCGTGTTGTGTCCGGTGTCTGTGTCTGTATCCGTGCTTCATAGTGCATTACACATTAGTTTTAAATTCAAAGTGTGATCATGTTTTTGCTCTTAATACTTTACTCTTCCTATTAGAAATGCCACTCATTAACCTACTGCATTTAAGAAATATCAAACAGTTTGATATGGGTAAAATTGATTACTCACTTCTATGGAAAACTAGTATCTGGTCAAATATGTTGACACTTGTAAACTGTGAACAAATTAGACAATCAAGTTAGTGGATATGCAAGTTTCACAACTTGGATTCAATCTGGTTTCACTCCTAATAATGATAATTTTATTAATTTACTAATGGATATGGATATCCGTTACTACGAATACCATTACCTTATCTGTATCCATTAACTAAGATTTAATTGTGAATAATGTTTGAACTGGATGACGATAAGGTAAGTATTGAAGAAGATTTGCATTGCATTGCATGTAGCTGATTCAACACTGCTTCTTCTTTTCTTCTTTTATTTTTTCTTTCTAATTTGAATGAGGCAGTGATGATTGATGGAAGGATGGTTGTGTGGCAAGGTGTATTTGACGCAGCCACCACTATTCTTCTCTCTCTTTCTTTCTGAGCCTCCTTTTTTGTTGCCATTGCATTGTAAGTTTGTGATTGTGAGTGAGTGAGGCTTTGATGAATGAGTTAGTTTCTCACTCTCATTGCCAATGATCCATCGTTTCTATTTCTCTCTCTCTACATACACACACACACACCACCACCACCACCAACAACAACAACAGCATAAACGCGCTCGCTCTCTCTTTCTACTTCTTCTTCTTCAACATCCTCGTCGTTGTTCGAACTCAACGCGACCTTTTTTTCTCTCTTCTTCTTTTCGATATTACGAGGCTGTGATGATCCATGTTTCAGATCAGGCATTCTGAGTGTGAAGAACAACACAGCTGTGTTATGGCGAGGCGACTCTGTCTGTTGCAGTCGCAGCCATGCTCCTGCTCTGCCTCTTCACTCTCTTCTCTGACAAACAATACACTTCTATCTGAGCCTCCTATTCTTCTTTTACACCCCCACACTCTTAGTCTCTCTGGAGTGAGAGGCTGAGATAGATTAGGGTTTCAGTCTGTCTTTTTCACCTCATCTCCTACTTTTCAGGTGGTGGTACAAACAAAACACAAGATGTCAATATCTATACATGCTTAACAAATTCGATATTGATTTTGTTGAAGAAATGAGGTACATTTCTTTTACTTTCATCTCATTCACAACACCAACTTCATTGCCATGCCAATTTTCATATTTAGAGCCCGTTTGTTACGGATTATAACAGAAAAGTGTTTTGATGCTAAATAATTTAGAGACTAATTTTTAGAGATTTTTAAAAAAATGCAGAAGTTGTTTTGTGTTTGTATTTGTCTTCTAGAATGAGAAAGCAGTTTTTTTTGCTAAAGTTATTTATCAGAAAATGATTTTCTGAGAAACTACTAAAAATTAGTTATTTAGAGATATTTTAAAAAAGCAGAAGTTGTTTTCTGTTTGTATACTAGAATGAAAAATCACTTTTTTTTAAAAAAAAAAAAAAATTAGTTATCACAAAATGATTTTCTGAAAAATTACTAAAAGCAGCTTCTCATTTGAAGCAGGTTTTAGTTTTTTGTCAGACGGAGAAAAACTGCTAAAAGTATTATTTTGTTTAAAACTGTGATTTTTTTTATGAAAAAAGCTGTAACAAACATGCTCTCAATTTCATGTGACGCAGACCCTCTAATCTTTTGCCACGGTAGCCTTGCATTAGACATTAGTCTTAAGTTCAAAATGTGATCCAATTTTCTATGTGTGTATTCTGCAATCAATATGGTTCTGCAAAGCGGAAATGTGGTTTCGGCAACAAAGAATCTACATATTGTCCTTAGTTCAACTTTTATTGCTTTTATGTGTGTATTCTGCAAAAAGTGTTCTATTCAGAATATTAATACTACCATCATGGATAAATATGTGCTCTGTCTTGACCTAACTTTTGGCTATATATGTTTTCTTCTCCAGTGCTTTCGTTTGTAGTGTTTCAGAAGATCCGTTAACTTTGGAGCTGCTAGATGACCTATTTAGGTCTTTTTAAATTTTCAAAATGGGAAGAGGCTAAAGATATAAATTGATTAAAATCTTCATACCGATGGCAAAAAGGTAGATTCATAACCAACTGTCAATCTCTAATATAAGATGTTGCAACCTTGTTTTGCTATAATTTCCATGGTTGCAAACCGACACAGATTGGGAATGGTTCGGCTTGTTGAACTGTTTCTTGTGGTATGTATTTGAATGAGGATGTTGGATGGATGGTTCTGCCAAGGTGTTTCTATCATGAGCCTAAATATGTTTTGTATATAAAAGGATATTTTGTCAACGTTTCTGTTATTCTAAAATCTGGATGTGCAAAATACATATTCTTACTAAGGATCATTTGTTTGAGCTGACTGACAGTTAGTATCGAAGAAGTGAACACTGCTTCTTATTCTTTTACTAATTTGAATGAGGCAGTGATGATGGATGAACGAATGGTTTTGTGGCGAGGCATTTCTTCTGACGCAGCCACCACTTGTCTCATTCTTTCTGAGCCTCCTTTTTTGTTTCAAGTTGATGAGTGAGTGAGGCTTTGATTGATGAATGAATTGGTTTCTCTCTCATAGCCAATGATCGATCATTCCTACCACTTCTCTCTCTCTCTCTCTCTCCACCCCCACCAACAACAACAAAAGCACGCACACTTCCTCTCTTTCTTTTACAGCAACATCAACAACCTTGTCTTCAAACTCAATCAGGACCTTCCTTTTCTCTCTCTTCTTCTTCTTTTGGTATATAATAAGGCAGTGATGATCGATGTTTCAGATCAGACATTGTGAGTGAAGAAGAAAACAGCCGCGTCATGGCGCGGCGACTCCATCTTGCAGTCGCAGCCATGCTCCTGATCTTCCTCTTCTCTGACAAACAATACATCTCTCTATCTGAGCCTCTCATTCGATAATAATTGTGTCATTTCCTAATAATGTTGTTTCTGACTTGAGAGTGATGAGATAGATTACGGTTTCAGCCTCTCTGGTTTCTCTGTGAATCAATGGTAAATGCAGAGACACAAAACGCTCTTCAATTATGAAGTGAAATATGTATAACTCTATCTCTTGTGTTTTACCTATCTCTTACTTTTCAGGTAGTGGTACAATCAAATAACAAGATGTCAATATCTATACAAGCTTAACAAATTTGATATTCTTTCTGTTGAAGAAATGAGGTATATTCATTTTCACTCATCACATTGACAAAGCCAAGTTCATTACTATGGTGATTTTCATATTCAATTTCTTATGTTGTGTTGTGGACCGTCTAACTTTCGTGCCAAAGTAGTCATGCATTACACATTAGTCTTAAATTCAAAGTGTGATCAGATTTTTGCCAACAATTTGAAATGGGTAAAAATAATTACTTATGACTTCTAGGGAAAAACTAGTATCTGGTCAAATATGTTGGCACTTGTAAGTTGTGAGCAATTTAGTCATTGGAGATGCAAGTGTCACAGCCATGGGCGGAGGCAGTATATGGCTAGGTGTGGCTATAGCCACACCAAATTTCCAATTTTTTTTTTTTGATATACGGAGAATGCCTATAAAAATGAAATGTTAGAGGAAGTTGACCGCTTATTTTGTCCCAATTAGCAATTGTTGGGGTTATAAATAGATATGGGCTAATAAAACTTGCCCAAATAAAACTACCAAAACTGTTATTTGAATGAAATAGTATAGTCTTTAATTTCATTGTGCAAATTTTTTTGGCATTGTTGTTTTAGCCACACCAAAAAATTACTCCTGGATTGCCCTGGTCACAGCTTGGATTTAATCTGGTTTTACTGCTAATTACAACATATTCCTCCCAAGTCTTTTGCTCATTACTGTGCAGCCAATGAACTTCTGTTAGATTTACTTTGTATATGACAATTTCTCTGTCATTGCTTCTTACTAAGAATAAATATGGTTCCGGCAATCAAGAATCTACAAGTTGTCCTTAGTTCATCTTTTTTTATGTGTTTCTTCTGCAAAAATGTTCTATTACCATACCATCATGGATAAATATGTTGCTCCTTCTTGACCTAACTTGTGGCTATATATGTTTCCTTTTCCGGTGCTTTTGATTGTCGTCTTCAAAATAGCAAGAGCCTAAAGGTACAATAATTTTATTAACATCTTCATACCCATGGCAAAGAAATAGATTCATAATCAACTGAACGTTGTCAATCTTTAATATAAGATGTTGCAACCTTGTTTTGCTATAATTTTCATGGTTACAAACTGACACAGATTGAGAAATGGTTCGGTATGTTGAACTGTTTCTTCTCGTGTGTTGGGTATGTATTTGAATGAGGCAGTGATGTTGGATGGATGGTTCTGCTAAGGCGTTTCTATCATGAGCCTAAATATGCATTATATATATTAAAGGGTATTTTGTTAAATTTTTTATGTTGTCAGTTAATCTAAAATCCGGTTGCGCAAAATACATATTTTCCTAAGGGATCATTTTTTTGCCGTCCGGATTCTAAATTTTGGATAAAACGCGTTCGGATTTTAAAATTCGGACAATAATTAAAGAAAGACAAGCTTGTCCTTAAACAGAAAGTGTCCTTCAATAAATTGTGAGAAAGTGTCAACCAAGTTAGCAATGCAGCCAGTAGTTTCCGGTCAAATATGTTGACACTTGTATATTGTGAGCAATTTAGCCAACCAAGTTAGTGGAGATTCAAGTGTGACAGCTTGGATTAAATCTGGTTTTACTTCTAATAACAACAGATGCTTCCCAAGGCTTTAGCTCATGAGGCCAAGTAACATCTGTTATATTTAACTGACTTTTCATTAAATGGGAGTGTTAAAAGTCGAGTCATTCAACTCTTTTCTACTTTTCCTATTACTTATTATGTATATCCTGATGGTAAGTGTTGAAGTTAAAGGTTGAGTCATTCAACTCTTTTCTACTTTTCCTATTACTTATTATGTATATCCTGATGGTAAGTGTTGAAATTTGGGGCCTAACTCATCCTTACAAAACCTGCTTGTAAGGTGAGGAGTGCCTCCTCTTTATAATCTCTTCTCAAGAGTCCTATCTATCCGATGTGGGACTAAATCCACCCCCTCAAAGCCAACACAATGAAGGTGTTGGAAGCTGCAATGAAGGCAAACCAAAGGCCGCAATTTAGGCCACAGGGGTGGACGGCAATAAAGGCGGAATTTCCAACAGTATGTATTGAAGATTTGCAATGCATGTAGCTGAATACTTGCTTCTTATTCTAATTTTGTTGGGTATTATTAAATTGAATTAAAACGAATGAGGCTGTGATGATGGATGGATGAATGGTCGTGGCAAGGCGTTTCTGACGCAGCCACCACTCTCTTTCTGAGCCTCATTTTTTGTTGCCATTGCAAGTTTTTGGGTGAGGCTTTCATGAGTTTCTCACTCTCATTGCCGATGATCATTCCTACTAAACTCCACTCTACCACCACCAACAATAACAACAACAAAAGCTCTCTCTCTCTCTCTCTCTCTCTCTCTGCATCATCACCATCATCATCATCATCCTTGTCGTCATTGTCATCGTCATCGCCGTCGTTGAACTCGATTCGACCTTCTTTTTTTTCTCTCTTCTTCTTTTGGATGTAACGAGGCAGTGATGATGTTTCATGCAACTGCATCAGATCAGACATTGTGAGTGAAGAAGAAAACAGCCGTGTCATGGCGAGGTGACTCCAACTTGCAGTTGCAGCCATGCTCGTGCTCCTCCTCTTCACACTCTTCTCTGACAGTACACCTCTATCTGAGCCTCTTATTCTTCTTCAATGCCCCCTACTCTCTCTCTCTCTCTTGTTTTTCACCTCATTACTTTCTTTTCCGGTGATGGTACAAACAAAACTCAAGATATCAATATCTGTAGAAACATAAGAAATTTGATATTGATTTTGTTGAAGATATGAGGTACATTTCTTTTTCATTTATCTCATTGACAACACCAAGTTCATTGTCGTGTGGATATTCATATTCAATTTCATGTGCTGTAGAGTCTTGCATTACACATTAGTCTGAAAATCATAATATGGTCACATTTTTGCTCTTTTAGCTATAGTACTTTACTCTTCCTACTAGAAATACCATTCATTAAACTACCACATTTAGAAAATATCAAACAGTTTGAAGTGGGTAAAAGTAATTACTTATTACTTTTGTTTTATGGAAAATTAGTATCCGCTCAAATATGTTGACACTTGTAAATTGTGAGCAATATTGCCAACCAAGTTAGTGGAGATGCAAGTATCACAACTTGGATTCGGTCTGGTTTTACAGCTCATTACCGTGAAGCCAATTAACTCTGTTAGATTTACTTTGTACATGATAGTTGGTCTGTCATTGCTGCTTATTAGTAGTTTCCGGCAACAAAGAATCTGCTAATTGTCCTTAGTTCATTTTTGATTGCTTTTATTTGTGTATTCTTCAAAAGGTGTTTGATTCAGAATATTAATGCATACCATCATGGATAAATATGTTGTTCTTTACCTAACTTTTGGGTGTATATGTTTTGTTTTTCAGTGCTTTTGATTTTAGGTTTCAAAAGATCCACTTCAGAGTGAACGTTGGAGCTGAGCACCTATTTAGGTCTGTTTCAATCTTCAAAATGGGAAGAGCCTAAAGGTACAACAAAATGACAAATTGATTAACATCTTCATACCCATGGATAAAAGATAGATTCAACAAACTGAAAATTTTGTCATTCTTTAATACAAAGTGTTGCAGCCTTGTTTAGTTTTAGTTTTAATGGTTGAGAACTGACACGGATTGGGAATGGTTTGGTTTGTTGGGTATTGAATTGAATGAGGCAGTGATGATGTATGGATGGTTCTGGCAAGGCGTTTCTATCATGTTGACGCAGCCAGCCATCTTTCTCTTTCTGATTCTGAGTCTCTTCCTTTGCAACTACGCGTTAGTTTTTGAGGCTTTGCTGCTCTCAGAGATGATTCTGTCTGTCTCTGAGTTGCTTTCATTGCCAATGATCATTCCTGCTGTCTGAGTTTGTACAAACCACTATTGTTCCGTGATACGCTATTTAGTCAAAATGTTGTCAAATAGCGGCTATAGTGGTGTTATAGCACTCAAGCACTGTTACGTAGCAGAATTTGAACAATCCGCTATTTGCCACAATCCACAATTGACAACACTGCTTCTCCTCTCTCTCTCTCTCTCTTCATCCTCATCAAACTCAAACCCTAACCCTTCATGATCTTCAATCTTTCTTCTTCTTTTGAATATAACAAGGCAGTGATGATACTTCATGCAACTGATTCAGACATTGTGGGTGAAGAAAACAGCCATGTACTGGCGGGGTGACTCTGTCTATTGGTCCTTCCATAGACGCATGTATTCGCAGCCATGCTCATGCTCCTCCTCTTCATTCTCTTCTCTGACAAAATAACCTCAATCTGAGCCTTGTATTCTTCTTCAACACCCTCACTCTTCATCTCTCACCCTCTCTTCCTAGCTTTATTTTCCTTTCTTGCAAAGCAGTAATAAAAAGCACTGCATTTCAACGTTTTCTGTCAAGTGTCATCTAATAGCAGTTATAACTTGTAGCGCAACATAATGTAAGTTGAACAAACCTCTATGTCTGTGATATGCCTATAATTGTTTTCAAATAGCGCCACTGTATCATAGCAGAACTTGAGCAAACCACAATTTTCCATGATCCATCACGGTTTCAGTCATCTTGACCCTACGCATGTTTTCTACACCTGTTATTATTTCCTTTGCTTTTTTCCCCATTAACGGCGCCATTCCCCCTTTTGAGCATCCTATTTTTATTCAACACCCCCACACTTACTCGCCTATACGTTGTGTATGATTTCTACACCTGTTACTCTTTCCTTTGTTTTCTTTTTTTAAAAAGAATCGTCTATTGTTTTTGAATTTCCAGCAGATTTGTAGTAAACATGGTTCCGAATAGAAAGAATCTACAAGTTGTCCATAGTTTATCTTTTATTGCTTTTATGTGTGTATTCTGCAAAAAGGTATACTATTCAGAATACTGCCGCATATCATCATGGATAAATATGTTGTTCCTTATTGACCTAACTTTTGGCTATACCTGTTTTCTTTTCCAGTGCTTTTGATTGGAGTCTTTCAAAAGATCCACTTCAGAGTGAACTTTGGAGCTGCTTGTAAACCTATTTAGGTCTTTTTCAATCATCAAAATGGAAGAGCCTGAAGGTACAGCAAATTGATTAACATCTTCATACCCATGGAAACGAGATAGATTCATATCAACTGAAAACATGGTCAATCTTTAATACAAGGCGTTGCAAGTTTTAATGGTTGAGAACTGACACGGATTGGGAAATGGTTTGGTTTGTTGAACTGTTTCGTCTGGTGTGCCGGGTATTGAATTGAATGAGACAGTGATGATGGATGGATGGTTCTGGTGAGGTGCTTCTATCTTGTTGACGCAGCCAGTGATCTCTCTCTTTCTGAGTCATTTACAACTACTTATCGTGAGGCTTTGCCGCTCTCAGAGCTGACTATTTCTGTCTCTGAGTTGCTCTCATTGCCAATGATCATTTCTAGTTCTGCTTTCTCTACCCACAGCAACAGCAACAACATCCACGTCCTTGTTCTCTCTCTCTTTCTCTCTTCACCATAACCAAACACAAACCCTTCATGATCTTCATTCTTTCTTCTTCTTCAGGATATAACGAGGCAGTGATGATATTTTGTACAACTGATTCAGATATTGTGAGTGAAGAAAAGAGCCTATGTACTGGTGAGGCGACTGTGTCAGTGGGTCCTTTCACAGACGTATGTAATCGCAGCCATGCACTTTGCTCCTCCTCTTTGCTCTCTTTTCTGATAAAACATCTAATCTGAGCCTTGTATTCTTCAACACCCCTACTCTTCATCTTTTTCCCCTGTTCTAGCTTAATTTTCCTATCTAGAAAAGCAGTAAAGATTACCTGTTTTCAACATTTTCAATCCAGTGTTGTCAAATAGCGGCGCCGGCTATAGTGGTGCTATAGCACTACAGCATAGCGGAATTTGAGCAAACTACTATTGTTTGCAAACTGCAATGTCCACCAATGTTGTCAAAAGAATATGAGTAAAAAGATATTTTCCACAATGAGTGATTGACTACACAGTTTCATTCATCCCCCCCATATTTTCTTTCTTTACTGGCACTTTCCCCCCCTTTTTTTGAGTATCCAGCATTATTTCCCCCACATATTCTCCATTTGGCACTTCGATTTATGTTTTCCTTAGATATTTTTTTTAATAATTCTACAATATTTGTGTGCCATTATTTGGTAATATTATTCCTATTTTGTTTGTGAGGTCGAGTGTGAGGCTGAGATAGATTATGGTGAGGGTCTGTCTGGTTTCCATCTGAACCATCTCTTAATCACCCACCTCTAACACTAACACTGCTACATATGTTTTCATCTTATCTCTTACTTTTCAGGTGCTACAAGCGGGACACGAGATCCCAATATATAAATAGGAAGTTGATTCTGCTGAAGAAATGGGGTACATTTGCCATACGGATTTTCATATTCAAAAGAATCATCAAGCCAAATAATAAGGACTCCTACAAGTACTCTTAATCATATATTGCAAGCTGGTCTGTCTTTGGGAGCTTGATCATAAAATCAGAAATTTGGTCCTCAATTATTCTTCTCCAGTCAAGCCAAACTTGGTCCCCAAATTTTGGATGTTATAAATTGTAAATACGAATAAATTACATGCCCTGTAATTGTTGTCTTCTTTACTTTATACGTTTTGGGTATGAGTTACATTGTTCTCTTGGGGTACAATTATGAGGGTAACTTCCATTTATAATATTTCCATGGTTTATTTTTTTCTTTCAATAATGATTCATTCCGTTTTGTATTATTGGAATAAGAGATGGCCGAAGTTGGGGAGAAAGAACTAATGAAGTGCATCAAATCTGTGTGTATACTAATTGCTAACATGTGGTCAATGTTCTCCACCAGCTCTACCTGAACATAACATATAGCAGTTAAAAGAAGAGGGAAAATGGCAAACAATCATTTTGGTCTCTAAACATGTAAAATTTGGTGTCACATTAGTCTTTGTATGTAATAAAACTGCAATTGCATCACTAGTATCTCTTTTGTTAGTAATTTCATAGGCTAAATTGATCAACAAAATATGCATTCGAGAACTAAATTGACTAAAAAACAATTTCATAAACTAAAATGACTAATAAAAAATATACTTGTGGATGTCTTTGCAGTTTTGATACACATGATCACAATAAATCATAAAACTTAACCAGAAATATTGGCACCACAATCACATACATGAAATGGGGACCGTATTACATCGGTTGTAGCTTGTATTACATCGGTTGTAGCTTATACACATAAAATCAACACCTAAGCGTGTTACAAATCCAAATTAACATAATCAGATTTATCTACTAAGAAACAAGAAGTTAGTGTTTTATATTTTTCATATTGGGGATTCTAAAGGAACCAATTTATGTTTTTCCTTTAGTTTTAGTCCTAGAAGACACATTAGCATTTCATTTGTTCTTCAAACTAGCCACGTTCGCTTTTTTCAATGAGTTAACGTCTTTGTTTAAGAATAGTTGTTTAATGATAGAGACTAAAATGACTAACATATGGTTGAAAGAATGATTAAACCGTGTTTTCGTTTGAGTCGGGGACCGGTGTGGCAACATCTTACACCTTTAATGACCAAAATGGTGGTTTGCCCTTTTTTATTAAATAAGTCAATATCTTTTAATATGCAATGCTTATATTGTTATGCAATTTCTTGAAGTATATGAGCAAGTACTTGTGAGATGCAATAAATGGATTTTGCCTAGTCTCTTGCTGAAATGCTGGGTAGTTAGGACTAAATACTAACTATTAGGTAGTTAAGACAAAATCTTAACTATCTAACGTATTAGTACTCTCAGTCTAACCTCTGAACTAGTCGATGTACAACATTATTCATTCAACTCAACCGGGCATAAAATTTCTTGATGAAGATTTTTCAATTTATTTTAATTTATCCATTTCTCATGCATATATAAGACGAGTACCTAAGTTTACAAGATGCAGCATTCTGCTGACATGCATCAGCAGCATTCATGGTCTGTTCATTCCTTTCAAGAAGCACAGAACCTCTTTGAATTGGGTTAGCAATGATTATCTGCAAATATATTTGTCATGAAGGCTCACAAAAATAGACAAATGCTTTCAAATGAGGTAAAAAGGGAAAATGAAAAGCAAATAACAGATGAGTACAATGGATTAAACATAGCTCAACACACGACAGTAAATCACAAGTAGCAATATCTTATCAATACCTTGAGAGAGTGTAGAAAGGAATGGAAATTGGGTACAGAGAAGCAGAGATGATGGCCTCTAGGAGTAGTGGCACTCCATGGACCTTCAGGGAGATTGTTGGATGGGTTGCGCTCGATGAGGTGAAGGTGAAGATATAAGGAAGAAGATGGAACTTAGGACTTTCTTCTACTTCCTCAAATCCAAATATCTGAAAACAAGTTGTTATGTTATGTGATGAGTGGTTACCTCTTGATATATGGTTCAGACTCACTGCTGCCATTTCACCTTCACTCTTCTCTTTCTACATATTTCTATTTCACCTTTCTCCTCTTTGAACAAATATTTTAAAGAAATGAAATGTTAATATGTGCCGCCCGGTGCTAGTTTTTGCATTGAAAATATATTATTTTAAGAGTAAGTATCTAGATTTTTTTTTAATTATAATATAGTCCCTCACATTACTGATATTCTAAAATCATTCTTAAAATTTGAAATTTTATTCAAATTTCTTCCTCTTTTAGTATGTGTAAAGACTAAAATTGGAATGACATTTCCATTCAAAATAAAAAAAAAAGACTAGAATGACATTAGATCGATAATATAAAGGTTTAATTGCAGTTTTAACCCCCTAACTTTTTCAAAGTTGCGATTTTGGCCCCCTAAGAAAAAAACTACAAAACAGCCCCCTAAGTTTTGCAATTGTAGCAGTTTTGGCCCCCAAGGCAAAAAAAAAATAAAAAAAATAACACGTGGCACCTCACTTAGGGTGCCACGTCAGCGTAGACCGAGTCAATATCAACCTTGGGAGCCAAAACTGCCACAAGTGCAAAACTTAGGGGATTGTTTTGTAGTTTTTTTTCCTTAGGGGGCCAAAATCGCAACTTTGAGAAAGTTAGGGGGCTAAAACTGCAATTAAGCCTAATATAAATGATCATTACAAATGAAGCAACAATATCCCGGGGGACAAATCCCACCCAAGACTTAGAACCGAGATGCTTACAAATGTTTTTACATCTCTTAATAAAAGCAACATTGACGTTAATTCTCATATAGAGAGATATTAATAAAATCTAAAATGCTATGATCAAATTAAGATTTTTTTTCAAGGTGTGTTGTAGTAAAACTTATCAAACTAATGTGATTTTGAACTAAGAAACCCCAACCAATTTGCTTCATAGGATTAGTGTTAATAAACTGCCAAAGGGATAACGCTATAGCAATGGAAACGTGACAGAAAGATGTTTTGCTAAAAACCGTATGGTTCCTTCCCTTCTAAATCAACCAGAAGGTGACACTAAATATATGATGCAAAACGGTGATAAACACTTCAAAGATTGAAGACTTGTTGACGAAGCTAAGTTATGGAGCAATAAAGACCTCCCTTTCAATGACTAAGAAATGAAAAATTACTCACCAATACTTTAGAACAATACTCCCAAAACTGTCACCTAAGAAGCAAGAAATTCAAAAGATCAAAGCAATAATATTGTGGTTGTTACGATCACCGTAATGGTGGGCTACGGCGACAACTTTGTGTAACTTATTTTGTTGGTTTTTCTTCGTAGAATTTGAATGGTTTTCAAAGTTAAAGGATCTAGTGTGAATCTTTTTCCTTTAGCAAATTAAAAAAAAGTGGGATAGGAGTATATGATTCTAGAATTTGCGAACCGTTCGAACAAATTTCCAATTGAAATTGTAGAAAATGTTCTAGTCAAAGTTAAAGATATGGTAATAATAACCGATTTTATAGTTATGGACATCAAGTAGATGACGAGGTATCCATATTCCTTAGTAGACATTTTCTAACCACCACGGGTGTCCTAATTAACGTTAAAAATATGAAAATTTCATTTAGCTTTGGTAGTAAGGTAGTGAAATTTCAATATGACAATCACAGTCATGAATCTTCAAAAACTTACTCTTTTGAATCTAATCGTGAACAAACCTCCTAATGGAAACAATGCTACAAGTTCACAAAATGAAAGGGGCTTTGAAAAAAATAAAGCCACCCAATATACCACCTTAAATAAGCAAGCACTTAGGTTAGATTAAAAGGATAGCTGAAGAAATGGAGGCCAAAACACTAACAAAACCATAAAAGAACCGAAACCAATGCAAATGACAAAGATCATTACAACTATGGTAAAATTAGGAACCTTTTGTTGTAGGTCTGCTTGCACAGGCCTATAGTCGACCCTTCTAAACAAGAAATCACAAGTAGTAGCAAGCAGTATCATTAATCAAAATGATTAGAGGGTAAAGGAAAACAAGACTAGGTTGATGATAGTTGGTCTTGGTCACACACAAATCAGTCACAAATGCATATATTGTTACATTTGTTTGGTGTCCTTAAATGATAATAAGGTTGGTTATTTATTATTATAGTTTTATGGTACACATGAACACCAAAGTAGCTAGGTGGAGTCTTCGATGCTAGTAAATACTTCCAAGCCATTACCTGCATATACAATTAATTAATACTATGGGATCATCTCGTCTTAAGGCCAATAAACAAGACATTAATATATAACAAGACAAACAAAATTTCAATAAATTATAGTACAAAAATTACCATCAGGGTCATAGAAGAAAACTCGTTTGATGTTGCCAATATCAGTCTCAAAAGTCTCAATACCCTTGTCCTGTATAAAAAAATGGCCTGTGAAATTATAGTAATATCTAACAAAACACAAATCTAATTAACAACAGTGGATGAAAAGAAAAGAGAAGTACCTTGAGAGTGTTGTGAAAGGAATGGAGATTGGAGATGGAGAAGCAGAGATGATGGCCTAAGCGGATATGAGAGGGGTCTTTAACAGGAATGGATGATGATGGAGCATCCTCGTTGTTGCGAGGTATGAGGTGGAGAAGGATGGAAGAAGAGGGAAAACGCATCCATATAATCTTGAATTGTCCAAAGTCAGGGGTCTCTACTTCCTCAAACCCAAACATCTGATGAATTATTCATACTCCAAACTTATAAGATGGTCGCACCAAAAAAAAGCAACAAGATGTTGTATGTGAGTACTACTACTAAGTTATGAAGTATTGACATGATAGTGATACTAACATGTTGACGCTAGTAAAAATCTGAAAAGATAAATTAATTGAATGTGATGACATGCGTTTTATGGGTCGGAGACACCATATATGTCTTCCATTAAAAGTGTTAGTGTTGGAGAGTGCTAAGTGCTAACCTCTTGGTAGAATTTGGCGAGGCGTTTTGTGTCGAATGACCCTTGAGCTATATGGTTTAGGCTCACTCCTTCTGCTGCTGCCATTTCTTCTATCTTTTCTAGAGAGGAGATTTCTATTGATTGGGAAACAATAATGGTGGTGACCACTATCTAGCACCCTTTAATTTCGTTGAGTATCCATACCCATGTGATGATTTGAAACGATGAAAGATAGCTATATATGTGTCTTCCACTTACAATCCACTTATTTAAATAGTTTATACTTTTATGGTGGACACAATATATTTAAATAAGGGTCCTTAAAAAAAAGATTTAAATAAGGGGAATTAGTCACTTTAGTCCCTGAATGGAAAAAAAGTAGTCACTTTAGTTCCTGAATGTCGAGAAATTGCAAAACAGTCTCTGAATGTAAACCTGTTGGTTAATTTCAAAGACTAAAGTGACTAATGAAGTCTACATTCAGGGACTAAATTGACTAACAGAGTCTGCATTCAGGGACTAAATTGACTAACAGAGTCTGCATTCAGGGACTAAATTGACTAACAAAGTCTACATTCGGAGACTATTTTGCAATTTATCTGCATTCAGAGACTAAAGCGACGACTCATTTTCTATTCAGTGACTAAAGTGACTAATCTCCCTTTAAATAATCATTACAAAGTTTGTCAAAAAAAAAAAGCATCTTGGCAAAAATACAAAGTACTTTAAACATAATTAATTTAGAAAGGAAACATAAATTAGAAGACTTAAACACTAAAAGTGCATAACACTACTTTACTAATTTTGTTGTTAATTCATTTTTTTTTCTAGGGTTCAAAATCCGGACGTTGCATATATTATGCATTGTCCTTATCAACTAAGTTAAGTTTACGGAGACCGTTTTAATTCTTTCAATGTGTCATTATGGACTTGGTGTAGCAAATTGGTGCATTTATGTTGTCGTATGTCTTCAATCCAAATTAATATGGAAAATTATTTAAAATCTCTTTTTGTAATCTAATAAGACTTCCTACCATGCACAAGATTTAAGCTTTTATTAAGCTAGCACATGATTTAAGTTAGAGTTTTGAAAACTTGTATGATATAATTAATTTTTAAACTTGTATTAACCAATTTTTTATCTCCATTATTAATGATATAGCTAGTTGGATATTACATATAGATATCAGCTTCCTATAAAAAAAAATTGATATCTATACTATCCCTTAAATTGATTGTGGCTTGGGTATTTTATTACATAGTTAAAGCATTAATCTTTTACAGCCATAAGAAATTGATAATTTGTTTATTTGTGACAATGAGAGTTTTTTGGATTGGGTAGTTGAAGAAGTTGTAAGTCCTGAT
>Ga0315914_1003996_pt1 | contig 22171 bp, 28 predicted proteins | sample MpolenodulesMG_FD_203920 | JGI IMG/M metagenome (GOLD analysis project Ga0315914, IMG submission 203920) | Medicago polymorpha root nodule microbial communities from Los Angeles, California, United States - elongated nodules | ecosystem: Host-associated > Plants > Roots > Nodule | place: USA...
CCGTGCACCGCCTCAATTATCAGCTGGGCCTTCGCGCGCTCGTCTCCGGCCGCACGCTGATCGGCGAAGGCAAGAGCCTCGGGCAAATTGATCTCGCTACCTATTTCGTGGCGATGAACGTCTGCGATACGCTGCGGGCGAACGGCAAGAAGACCTATGAGTGCTCGCTCTTCGTCAGCGGCGATGATGATCACACCGAGGTGCTGAAGCAGTTCGACGATGCCATGGCCGGCTATGGGCTCAATCGTCGCGGCCTTTCCGGCGTCATTACCGGTGCACCGCAGATCCCGGTCAAGGATCTGACTGCAGCCGACATCCCGATTGACCGTGCCAAGGACGTGCAGTTTCGGCCGTCGGCCTTCCAGCGCTTCAACCATCTCTCCGGCCAGTTCACCTCGATCGAGTCGATGTGGAACCCGGAGAGCCTGAAGCCGGTCTATGTGAATGCTGACATCGCCGCCGACGGCCGGAACCGGCAGACGAGCATCGATTTCCTGCAGGTGACCGATCCGGACATTGCGCAGTACCTGCTCAATATCCGCTACCGGCAGAACCGCATGGGCGGCAAGGCGACGGTTCCGGTCAGCCGTCGCTTTGGCCTCGCGGTGCAGGAAGGCGAGTGGATCACCTGGCGTGGCAAGAGCTGGCTGATCAGTGAATGGCGGGCGGACGAGCGGCTGCGCATCACCCTGGTGCTTTCGGAGACCAGTGCGGCGATCTATGACGACGACGGCATCGAGCCCGGCCCGATCGTCGTGCCGCCGACGCCGCCGATCAATCCGTCGCTGCTTTCGACCGTGCAGAACTTCAATGTTGCCGCCGGCATGATCAACGGCGCGCAGGGCTATGACACGCCGGCGCTCGTCTTCACCTGGACGCCGCCGGACGATCCGACGATCACCGCCGTCCGCTTTGTCTATCAGATCGAGGGCACGACAGAGATCTTCGAGGATCAGTGCACCTCACCCGAGGACGGTAGCTTCCGCACCACGAAGAACGTCGTCTCCGGTAAGGTCTACAATGCCCGGGCGACGATCACGACTGTGCCCGACCGACTGCGCACCTTCACGCCCTGGATGACGACGGCACAGCCGACGGGCTTGCAGACGCTGCTGACCGGCTTGCAACAGCTGCAGGACGATGCGCTGAACCGCTTCAAGGAACTGCAGCAGGAGATGGACGAATTCTTCCGGCCGCGCCTGGTCGAGCTGCTGGATGCTTTCTCACTTGAGGGTGCTGTCGGACAGATCGAGCGCCAGCAGATCGTTGCCACCATAGGTGATGCGCTGGCGCAGATCACCGAGGAGCGCCGGGTTCGCGTCTCCGAGAACGAGGCGATGGCGCAGTTGCTCACCTACCTGCAGGCTAGCCTCGGCACCACACATGCCCGGCTGATCACCGAGGAGACCGTGCGCGCAACGACGGACAGCGCCCTCGCAAGCTCGATCACGACACTCGACGCTGAAGTCGATGGCAACCTCGCCCGCTTGATCGCCGAGGAGACCGCTCGCGCAGACGGCGACGGCGCACTCGCGAGCAGCATCAGCGGCGTGAGCGCTGATTTCAACGGCCGGTTCGCACAAGGACTGGTGAAGTTCGAGGCGGTCGCGGCGCCGACCGGCGTTGATGCCCGTTTCTCGGTGTTGTTGCGGGCCGGGACCAACCAGAGCTTTAAGGTGTCGGGCTTCTATGTCGAGCTTTACACCGAAGGCGGTGTACAGAAGTCGCGCATGGCCGTGCAGGCAGATCAGTTCCTCGTCACGTCAGGCAATAACCGCCATTACCCACTCGTCTTCGAAAACGGCGAGTTGAAGCTGGCGATTGCCAACATCGGCACGGTCAATGCCGGTCTTCTTCAGTCGCTGAACGGCAAAATGAAAATCGACCTCAACAACGGCACGATCGAGATCTTCAGCTGATGACCAGGACAATGATTGGCGTCGATAGCACGGGCGCCGGCTGCATCAAGATCATGAAGAATGACGCCGACAATCCGCGCACCACGCCGGACAGCCAGCGGTCGAAGTTCCTCTATAACTCCAAATACGCTCTGAACGCGTCGATTGCGCATATCGAGCGGATCAATCAAATTAGCTCTGGGGGAAGTGTCCAATACAATTATTACCCGGCAGGGTCGAACGCGTCCAACTATCAGAAGATGGAAGGATCAGGCGGCGGGGAGTCGACATGGCTGTTCCGTAATTCCGCGTTCCCGACATGCAAATACAACATGCCCCTGTTTGACGTGAAAGCCACACGGACGAACACCGGGCGTTTCAACCAGCAGCGAATTCAGCGCCGCTATTCAGGAAAATACTATAACGACCAAGGCGGCTATTTCTTCATGGGGAACTGGTATCAGGCCCCGTGGATGAAAAACTTTAGCGGCAGTGTCAGTCAATGGGGTGATTTCCCCTACGGTACTTACGCCAAAATCACTACGTCAACGAATGACGATGCATACAACCGCTTCTTGTCGCGGGACAAGCGGTTGATCGTGTGGAACCTCCCCGGCAACGAAGACCCGTCTCTGGAAGCGCCGCCATTGGCTCCAAATGGATCGAAGAACATCGTTCTGCGATCCGATAAGATGATAATCGCCAAGCCCGGCTACAACGCGGAGACGGCGAACGAATGGCAGGTTTCGTTCGACAGCCGCCGTGTGCCTGTGAAGGTCATTGCCGCCGCGGACATCGCCATTCCTGCCGGTGAATCCTTCTATGAGACCGGCATCACCTTGCCGGCAAACATCGCCCTTGATGTTCATTTTTACGAGGGGTCAACGATCTATTACCCGTTCAATCCGAACATGAGCAACGGCCTGGGTGCGGATTATTGGTTCAGCGGCTCGCGAATTTATTTCAATTCGTCCGATACGATGCGCGCCCGGTTCATGCTCTACCTTGACGCAGGAGACCCGCCGACGAACGGCAGCAACCGGGTGCTAAGGGAATTCACGGAAGGGGGGCAGGACGTTGTGCAGTTCTTGCGCCCCGGTTCCGCCAACCCGCCATCATGGGCGGATATCATCATCGATACGCGCTGGCCTTGCGTGCAAATCATTGCGGAAGGCTATTTCAGTGTTGCGGTAGGAAGTCCGCTCCAAACGGTCATCAACTTTGACGCTTCCGGCATGTTCCCTATGGTCAAATACATGACCAAACACGGAGCGGGGTCGGAAACGAGCGTTGGGAGTTGGACCGAATCGATCAAGCTTCCGACCGTTCGTCAACGCGTCTATTCGACCAACAGCAATTTTGAGTGTGGTGATAGTTCCCATTGCCGCCTCACACAGACAAGCGCCACGTTTGTCACCAATCGCGGGCAGCCCGGCGACTACTACAACGATGCGGACAACCCCGGCACGTGGCGCACCGAAGGCGCCGATCACGTGCTCGGCATCCGCTACTACATTCTCGGCATCCCAGCTTAGGAACTCCTGACATGACGATACCCTACGTAACGGGCACGGTTTCCGTGACCGCCGGCAGCGCCGTTGTCACCGGCTCAGGGACCGCCTGGGCCACGGCACTGATTGCCGGCGGGCTCTTCGGCCTTGACAGCAGCAACGGCAACCCGGTCCCGATCCTCTCGGTCGACAGCAACACGCAGCTGACGCTGGCCAAGCCCTGGCGAGGCACGACAGCGGCCGGGCAGGGGTACTGGATCGTTCGCGATACGGCCTACCTGCAGCAGCAGACCGTAAACGCGCAGGCGCTCTCGACCTATATCCAACGGCTCGACAATGCGGTGCTGGCGGCTTTGGCCGGCCTGACGCCGGCCGCTGATAAGTTCGCCTATTTCACCGGAGCGAATTCCGGTGCTCTTGCGGACATCAAGGCGAAGGGGCGGGACCTGCTTTCGTCGACGACCGTGCTCGACGCCCTTCTGAAGCTTGGTCCTGTATGGGGCGGCTCCGTGCGATCCCCTGCTAACAGTGATGTCGGACTGGTCGATGGCGACCTCAACACGATCACCGTTGCCGGCGTTTACACACTCTCGGGGAACTGGGCCAACACCTATGCCGGAGCCGCCTCGGTAGCCACGACAGGCACGCTCGTGGTTCTCCAGCGAAGCGCCAATGCCGTGTTTCAATATTTCTACCGAGACAACAACCAGGTCTTCAGAAGGAACACCGTCAACGGCGGCACAAGCTGGACGGACTGGACGATTGTTGAGCTACCGGTTGTCGGGACCGTATCAAACTCCGCGGGCTTTCCCGCCGGCGCCGTCATTGAACGGGGCAGCAATGCCAATGGGGAGTACGTCAAATTTGCCGACGGCACCATGATTTGCACGTCACCGGAACTTCCCGTCGCCATGACCCAGGCTGCTGGCAACGTTTTTTATTCCAATGCCGTGAGTGCGCCAATGCCGGTCCTTTTCACCGGAATTCAGCCGGTAGGGTTCGGTCACGTGACGACGACAATTAACGCCTGGGTGAACCCCAGAACTGCTTTCGGTTCGTGGGTGGGGTCGGCCTACGCCTATGCCTCCCGGACCAGCGACACGATCCGATTTGGTGCCCTTGGAAGGTGGTTTTAATGCAAATCAAGTTCTCTCCCCAACGCCGCGATGACCTCCTGACGGTCACCAAGGCAGGCGACGTTTTCACGATCAACGGTGTGCCATTCGACTTCTCGACCTTGCCGGACGGCGCCACGATCCCGGCCGGCGAGGTTCCTTGTGAATGGCTTGTCGGCTCCGTCGAACGGACCGCCGGCGAGCTTCACCTGACGCTCATCCTGCCGCACGGACCGGGCCCTTCTCAGGCCGTCGCATTTCCGCCGCCACTCATCGACCCGCCCGACGGGGTGATTGCATTGCCGGCCGATCCGCAGCCGTCTATCCCTGACACTGCTGAAGAGGAGCCTGCCAATGTGGACGGTTGACCTATCGAAAGTTGTTACGGCCGAGCAGAAGGCGGCAGAAGCGCGCGCCATGCTGCAGGCGCAATACTCAGCAGCCATCCAGGCGCATCTCGATGCCAAGGCGCGCGAGCGGCAATATGATGGCATCCAGACCGCCATCACCTATCGCGGCGATCCGAACCCGCAGTTCTCGGCCGAAGGCGAGGCGCTTTTCGCCTGGCGATCGGCGGTGTGGACCTATTCCACGGCCGAGCTGGTGAAGGTGCTCGCCGGCGAGCGGCCGCAGCCGAGTGTGGAAGAGTTCATGGCCGAGCTGCCGGCGTTTGTCTGGCCGGCATCTAGCAGGCGTCCGCTGAACTGACACCCTGATCCGCTTCGGATCATCTCAACTCCAAGGAAAAATCAGATGGATAAAACCGTGCTCTCGGCGCGGCGATCCTGCGTTCCTCAGCAACAAGGTGAACCATGAACAAATCGTGCAGTCTCTGCAGCGGCGCTTGAAAAACGCGCCATTTCCGGCCTAGACTTGCAGCGTCTGTGAATTCGAACGCTCAGACGCCCGGCCCCTTCTTTCGTCTAGAGAGAGGGGGCCTTCTGCTTTCATAAAGCGAGGATTCGAGACGAGCGACGTGATCGCACGTCAGAAGTCGAAATCGCGATCATTGCGTTGCAGGTCTCGCTTGAACTCGGCCTCCCAAGGGTCGAATTGTGGTGCCTTGTCCGCTTGCGGTGCCTCGCCGCGATCTTCCGATTGCGGCTGCTTTGCTTTGTCGGCCATCATCATGCTCCTGATTTCCAGGCGCATGTACGCCAGACAGTCGCGGAATGCCACCCTGCGGGCGGCCTTTCAACAAGTCGTCGCCTGCCGTCGACCTTTCAACTGCTTTAACACAACCAGCAACCAGGAGAGATTATGGCTCGGGAAACTCTTCCCGTCGCCCTCGAACTCATGTTTGGAAATGAGAAGACCCGTGGTTCGGGTGGGGTCACGGGTCTAAGCCGCCGCCATGTTACGAGGCGTGGCGGGCGGCGCCTGTACTTCGGCTACTCCGAGCTTGCTTCAAGCTGATCGTCGGGATCGGAGGCCGTTGGTATTGGCTCGATCGGGGTTGCCGCTAGAGCTTTGAGGTCCTCGGCGAGGCCGGCAAGCTGTGCCGCAAAGTCAAGAAGATCCGAAGCGGCGCACTGTGCCGCGATTTCTGAGAGGTCAGTAACCAGCTCGATTGGGCCGGCGCTTTCCGCTTCGCTGTCTTTTATGTCCAAGTCCAAGCCCCTGTTTCCATTGATGTGGGCTCAATGGCGCGGCCCGTCAAGGGCTACCGCCGGCGACGAGCCTTCCCGGTCGCCTGAGAGGGGCAAGACGACCAATGTCAGCTTAAGCCCGAACACTGCTGGCGGCCACAAACCAGCTGCCGAATGTTCCCCAACGACAACCAGGAGACTTCAATGAGCGCCATCACCGCTCAGCACGTTCGCGCTGCCGCGAAGGGCAAGGTGAACGAGAGCAACCTCGCGTCCGTGCTTGTGGCACTGGACAGGTACGGGGAGCGTTTCGGCATGGATCGGCCGCATCGTCTCTCCCAGTATTTCGCCCAGCTCATGCATGAAAGCGGAGACTTCCGCTACGATCGCGAGATCTGGGGACCGACGCCGGCGCAGCAGCGCTACGAAACCCGCACCGATCTTGGAAACACGCCGGAGAATGATGGCGACGGCCATCTCTACCGCGGCCGCACCGGCATGCAGCTTACCGGCAAGGATAATTATCGCCAGTTCCGCAACTGGTGCCGCGCGGCTGGCCTCGATTGCCCGGACTTCGTTAAGGATCCAGACGCGGTCAATGCCGATCCATGGGAAGGCTTAGTGCCTCTGTTCTACTGGGACACACGCGATCTGAACCGTTGGGCCGACCAGGGCGACGCCGAGACCATCACGAAGAAGATCAATGGCGGCAAGAACGGCTTAGCCGACCGGTTTGATCGGCTCGCCAGGATCTCGCTCGTCCTCCTCGGCTACCGCGCCGACAACATCCTTCAGTTCCAGGCTGACCAGCGCCTGCAGGTCGACGGCGACGTCGGGCCGAAAACGCGCGCTGCGATGCACACGGCGCTTGTGGCGCTCACTCCGGGCGAAGCGGCACGGCCGGAGGTCAAAGCCGCGCCGGTGACCGAGGAGAAGCTGGTACCGGTTCCTGTGACGCCGCCGAGCCTCGATGCGCCGTGGTGGAAGTCGAAAGAGGTGATCACGCCGTCTGTCATCGGCGGCGGCGCTTCGTTGCTTACGGCGATCGGCGGCATACCGTGGCAGAACCTATTGTTGATCCTTATCGCGTTCGCCGGCATTGCCGGCTTCCTCTACTGGAGGAAGAACGCCGATCGGAAGGCGGTGGCGAAACAGGTAGAGGGGATGGCGTGATGTTCAGCCGCTCCTCTTTGGCCGCTAGCGCGGTTGTCGGCGGCATCCTCGTTTTTACCGGCATGCAGACGGTCAACGCGCTCTGGATCATCCCCGAAGCGCGGGAAGAGGGCCGGAAACTCGAACGCGAAGAACGGGATTCCGCAACCAACAAAGCAATCGGAGAACTGCGAGATGAGGCTGATCGCGCTCGCTTTAACCGCCGCCTGTGCATTGAGCGCGGCCGGCTGTACGTCAACGCAACAGGTCTCTGCGTCGAATAGACCGGCTCAACCAGGCGGCTAGAGCCGTCGTCGGCACATCCCTGATCGGAGCTCGAGGCGCAAGGCCGGCCGATCAGGACAAGATCGACGAAACAGTCGCGGGCTGTGTGGCGCCCGCGCCTGGACACAGAGCGAGTGCGCCCGCCACGACGCGGCGCAGCAGTAACCTTCCGGCATTGCGTTTCGAGGGGCAGGGCATTGGCTGAAACACAGGAAACCGAAAAGATGGTCGCAACTCCGAAATGGAGGTTCGAATACAACCTCAACACCTTGGTGATCCTATTCGGCTTTGCCGGCGGCCTCATGGCGTGGGGCGCGACGTGGGAGAGGGTGAACGCCAATCAGGACTCGCAGGCGAATTCCATCGATCGCCTCGACAAGCGCCTGACCGCAGCGGAGGTCTCCCTCCGGCAGATCGACAATCACGAACTCCGGATCTCGGGGGTGGAGAAGCAGGCGGCCGAAGCGGCGACCTCAATGAAAGCCGTCGAGAACACGCTCAACAGTCTCTCCATCGATACACGGGTGATGCGCGAAATCCTGCAGAGGATCGAGGCCGGCCAGCGGGACGGCGCGCAGCTCCGGCGTTAGTGCCGGCACTGCTAGCGACGTGACAACCACCTTCTGCCGAGATATTCCAGCGCCTCCAGGCGACCGGTATCGCCTTCGTGGATAACGCCCACCGACTTCCGCCGATTTGCAATCGTCCTCTGTGGAGTGTCTGGCGCGGGTTTCTCGTCAGTGGATGGGCTTTCATCCGGTAGGCTGTGATCGTCTCGGTCGTGCGTCATTGAAAGTCCTATAAAACGCGGGCGCCTCAGAGCCTCCTAGAAGGGACGATGCGGGCAGCTCTGAGGCATCACTCACCCGAGCGGCTGACGAGTGCCGCTTGGGCTGACAACTCCGGATTATTCAAAGGTTTCGCTCGGCGGCAAGCCTAAGACCGGCCTAAGACCCCATTTTTTGCCCTGCTGGAAAGGCAGCGCTCTTGGCACAACTCAAAAGGAGCGCTGCAGTTGGTCGACTCGCGTATCCACTCAGTCGACGGTTCCAGCGGAAATAACCTACTGAAGAGGAACCATCTCCAAACACAGTGTTCGTTGGAATGTTCCGGATCTCGGCAAGGAATAGATTGACACAACAAAAAGGTGCCCGCGAAGGCGATTAAACGCGGGCACCAGTAACAGGCTGGGGGACCTGAATGCCGAATTGCTCGGCGACACAGAAAGTCATGCGGGCGACTTTTGTTCCGCTCCCTGCCGAGAATTCAGACAGGGAAACGCTATAGCGCCTCCGCTACGAGAAGACGCCGAGCTCCGGAGCAAATGGAATAGAGGTCATTCAAGAGCTCCTCTTTCATCGAGGTTCTTCGTCTCCGCCTTTGGCGTGGCACCGGTCGAAATATTCGTCCGCGGGACCACACAAACATCACCGGAACAAACCGTCTCGCCCTTGTAATTGGCCAGAGTCTGCAGCAGATCTAGTTGAGGGCGTTCTTTCGCTCCATGCCCCTCCAGCGACTTCAGCGCCAGCTCGAGCAACTCGACGGCGCGGTCCTTGTTGCCGATCTCATAGTAGTGGCGGGCCACCTTCGGAAAAAGCTGGGACGCGGGGAGATTGCATTGCGCGAGATCCAGGGCCAGGATGTGTTCTGATAGCACCTCGCCCATCGCGAAACGCTCGGCAGAGGGAAGGCTCTGACGGAAGATTTGCATCATCGCCGTAACCAGCCAATGTGCGTCGCCTCTGTCGATGGCTTCGCGAACGAATTGCCATAGCACCACCAAGCCATTTTCCATGTCCCACATTTTATCAAGTAGCAGATGGACTTGATACGCGCGTAAATTGTAGCTGTCCGGATCAAGGGCGATGCCCTCTTCGACCGCCGTAAGGGCCGTCATCCAATCCCCTATTCCCTCCGCTGCCCTTCTTTTGCCTCTGATCGGCTTCAACAACGCATGCTTGCGCGCTTTTGGTTCATCTTCGGCGATGCGCTCGCTTTCCGTTGCCTTCGCTTGAGCGCTGGTGCGCCAGGTGCCGTCCAGCAAGTGCGGAAGAACGTCCTGCAGTTTGTCCGGATGGCCGATAAAGGCAATGTAGCCGTCTCGGTCGATCACGAACAGCCTCGGAATCACGATCGAAAAACTCGGCTCCATCCATAGCGTGTTCATTGCGCCTGTGTCGTCGAACGCGACTGGAAAGTTCAACTCCGGGAACTTAGCCAACCACGCGTCAAGCTTGCCTCGGGCCTCATCGGAGGATGCAGCGCTTTCGTGTGCCGCGACCGTGACGACCTCAACTCCACTGTCCTTATAACTCTCCTGCAGCTCTATCAGATTGAGCATCGCCCGCTCACAACCGTCACATGTGGTTCCACAAAATTCAAGAATGTACAATTTACCCGGCTGGAAGCTCGCAAGGGGCTCACCACGTACCCAGTCCCGCACTTTCAGCGCGGGGGCCCGTGACTCCATAGACAGGATCTTATTGCTCTCCAAAGCTATTTACTCCGTGTTTGTACGATGCGGTTTTTCGGGACACCTGAATGCCAAACAGCATGCACGGGGTTATAGCCGTTCCCGGTCGTAGGGGGCTACTAGAATACTGATAATGCTGATGAAATAACGGTAATGTTTCTTAGCCAGAATGGGAAATTGACTGATAGTTCAACGAACAAATTCGTGTCGAGGAGCCGATTGACGGACAATGTCATATGGCTGCGGCAGTCATCCGCTCGACGCCGATTGATGTGATCGACGCATTAAGAAATTCTGACGCGTTATAGCTCTGTCGCATTTGTGCGGGCGCTCGGGCGCTTGCCAACGGCGGTAGACATTGTCCAACACCTGCCGATTGTCGTGCGGTCGCGGAGCGGTCACGGCGGAGCCTTTGAGCACCACCGTTTCCGGCCCAGGAATTCCCCAATCAGCCTCCATGTCCTTGTCGCCAGGCCGTCTCCAGATTGGCGTCGAAGTTGTAAGAGTTGAATGGCACAGCCACTTTGCCGAAGTTATAGTTGTCGAGCGTTTCCCTTGCTTCCTCGGTCAGGTCGGACCAGCTGACTGCAGGCTGCTTGCCGCCACGGTACCGGGTGTCCGCGAGTAAAAATTGGTTTCCGCCTTCCGGCCGGTAGTATTTGACCAGCGGATGTGTTCCATCCATGTGCGGCTGTGGCGTCACGTTGTAACGACCACCGCTCCAATAGCTGACCGCTTCAACCTGCGCTTCGCTATCGCAACGCGTCAGCCATACGATGACATCCTCCCAATCATACCGAGACCCGCCCTTGAGGGGCCAGGTCTGGTTCTGGTCCTTGGGAAAGAACCACGAGTACATGACGGCACACTGACCGTTATACTCCCCAGCTCTGACATAGATCTGTCCAGGGCTGCGTGAGCAACCGCCGCTCGCCATTCCTGATGGCTTCAGACCGCCGCTGACGTTGCCGTCGGCATCCACGGCCGGGAAAGGGACGCAGCCTCGGATAACTTTGAGAGAGGGCTGAAAGGTCTTGAGGAGACCCGAGGTGCTGTCGGGAAACCCTTTCACCTGGTCGTGATCAATGACTTCAGCCGCGCGCGCCGGCATCGATAGTCCGCAAACAAAAACGAACATTAAGGCGGTTAATGGCATTCGCCCATTGAGTGGAGAGGCGGTTATCATCTTGTCTCCTTTGTTGTTTTGAACCATTTTGGTCCGCAACATGAATGTCACAACGGCATGCACGCCCGGGGGCTAGATCGTGCAAAAGTGGTGCTTGGTCGCAGGGGTGAGAGCTGAAGGAAGGACATTGCTCGCTGTTGAGCTACTTAGGTGGAGATATGACCACACGGTTCAAGGAACAATCTGTGTCGAGGAGCCGATTACGGCCAATGCCGTCAGGCAAATACAAGAAAGTCTGCGTCACCGACGCTGACCCAGGCGACAAAGACGCTACAACGTCGTCGGGTGAACCCCGATGCAGCAAGCTGCATCGGGGAAGCAGGAAAGAGCGGAATTTTATTCCGGCGTTTCAAAGATTACGAGCCGTTGGCCATCGACAGCGGCCACAGTGTAGGTTCGCGTCGACCACGCGGCGCCGCCACAAGTCGCTCCAAAAATGGAATATGTAAATCTGGTGCCAGGATGTAACCCCCCGAGGTCCATAGGGACCCCGTCAGCGGGAGTGAACTGCCGCGTTCCCGTCGGCAAGTAAAAGCGAAAACAACGCGTGACGTTCGTTCGGTTATAAGCTTTTACCATCGAGCAATGTGTACCATTATCATTGCATGGCTGATTTTGCGCGAAGGCAGGTGAGGAGATAGAGGCGGCGCCGAGCGCGACTAAACCTGCAGCGCCCGCACCAAACTGGGACTGTGAAGCGGCGATCGCTGCCAACAGTCCGAGCCCCGCCGCGAGCTGGGAAAACTTCGTCATATTAGATACTCCCTTTCCTCATACTGCGACGTAGAGAAGAGTCCCTTTGCCAGGGATGTTCGGCAGAAGCCGATGTTAAAAGGCGTGGCGAGCGCCATTTTCAGCGCCCTAAGACTGTGCAGGATCATTGGTCCTCCAGAGGTGGACGTTGGTGAGCATTCGGATCAGTTTCAGATGCGCCGGTAGAAGGGTTGGTCGCTCGGCGTATCGAAGGAGGCGAAGACCGGCGACTCAAGCCAGCGCCTCCGAAATCCATGAGCGGAGTGAGCCGGTTCCGACGTAGATGTCGGCGACTTCACCACCCTTGAACATGAGAAGCGTCGGAACCTCGCGTACGCCATACTGCGCCGCGAGATCGAGGTTCTCGTCGACGTCGATCTTGACCACCTTGACCTTGCCAGCAAGCTCGGTGGCGATTTGTTTGAGGCTGAATGCAACCGCGTCGCACGGCAGGCAACGATCTCCCGAGAAGGCGGCGACGACCGGTAGGGGCGAATTCAGAACTTCTTCCGGGAAAGTGCAAGTGTCGACTTTCCCATCCGTGGGGTGCTCGTTTGGAGCAGTGGGCATCTTTTTCTGGCCTTCAGTTCATGAAGCACTCGGTTGTTCGGGGCACATGAATGCCCAACAACATGCGCTGCCAGGGTAAACGTCGAAGTCGTGCCTGGTCGCGCAGCATCTATATAGTCTCCTTACCTGCCCGTGTCACCCGCGTTTGGCAGACAATGATATATTGTTTTTTCAAATAATTAGGTGGGAAACCTTGACAACATAGTTGAAGGAAATTTTGTGTCGCTGAACCGACAAAGGCGACGGACAGTGTCATATGGCTGCGGCTGCGGGACGGGCTGGTCAAACGAGCTGTCGCGCGAGCTGCGGAAGTTGCTCGAGAGGATGGCGACGAGAACTCCGGCGGTCGTCCTGAGGAGGAAAGCCGCCGTCCTCGTCGAGCCGGTTCTGGTCGCCGAAGTTGAGTATCGCGGCTGGACGGACGACGGCAAGCTGCGTCATGCTTCCTTCAAGGGCATAAGGCCGAAAGAGGATGACGCGGCGGTATTCGAAATTCCTGTTGCAGATCAGCCGAAGAATACCTAATTTGCGGTTTCCAATTCACGAAACGTTCCGCGTTTTTGGGTGTAGTTATCGGATAGCATTGGAAACCGCGTTACTTAGTTTGTAGGCTGTTCAGAGAAAAATAGATTACTCTTAATCAGCGGGTCCACGGTTCGAGCCCGTGATCACCCACCAAAAACATTCTCAATATATCGCGAGCTGCATTCGAGCTCCCCTAGTTCTGCAGCGGTTGCCGTGTTTTCGCACAGTTTTCGCCATTCCGCTCTGACAAAGCCTCGATCTGTCTGCTTTAGCTTGTGGTAAAAAAGCCAACATTCATCTTTCACCGCGCCCGGGCTGGCATTTGCAAGTATGTTACGACGGACGGTTCATGCGGGGTTATCTACTCCTGACGGAGGCGAGAAGCGGGTCGAACTGGACAGCTATGCCTTCTGGCAAAGCTATCTGGAGCTCAGCGGTGCGCAGTTTATGGAATTCGTGTACGAGGAACTCGCTGCCGATCCAGCTCCTTTCGTCAACCACCTGGTGGCTCACATGCAGGTGGCGCCGCCCGCGGAGTTGCGGACATCGATGGCCGTCCAGCGTGACGAGCTGACGGAGCAGTGGATAGCCCGCTTCAACGAGGACCGAAGATCCGCAAACCTCTTGGCCGCCTATGACCGCCGCGAGCATATCCCGGGGAAAATGAAGAACTTCGTCAGGCTGGGAACGCGGAGCTTGCGGCCGCGGTATCCGTTTGCATTCTAGCAAATTTCCGCTTTTCTCGGAAAGACGGAATTGCTCGAGCTTTTGTTGTGTTGAATTCTCGCGACGATGCCGATAAACGCAACATTTCGTATCGGTTGATCGGAGCGGACCTTGAAAGATCTTCACTATCCCTTTCACCCATCTGAGGATGAGAAGCAGCGGGTGCGAAGAGGGATATTCGATCGCATGCTTTCACGCTACGAGACGTATAAGCTCACGGCGCGTGTCCGCAGGCGGAAACGGTCGATCGAAATGTCGTGCCTGACGGAGGGTGGCCAGAGACCGCTCGGCACTAGCGACATTCCACTTGTGTTCAATACGCACAACGACCGAAAATTGCTGCCGGCCTTTCTTGCGCATTACCGAAGGCTCGGCGTCTCCCGATTTATCTGCGTCGACGACGTATCGTCGGACGGAACGCGGGACTATCTGCTCGCGCAGGCGGATGTGGACCTTTGGGCTTCGCCGGTACGCTATCGGGATGCCCGCAGAGGGCGTGAATGGCGCGAGGCTCTGTTCGAGCGCTATGGCGGGAGCCGCTGGTTTCTGAATGTCGATTCGGACGAGTTCCTGATCTATGACGATTGCGAAAACCGGCCGCTTGGCGACCTTGTTAAGGCGCTGGAGAGCAGGGGCGAGAAGCGTCTTGCCGCCCCCATGCTCGACATGTATCCGATCGGGCAGCTCGGAGCTGCTTCACTCGACGGCGATGACGGCTGGATGCCTTGGGAAATCGCCGATCATTTTGATGGCTCAGGATACGAGATGAGCTATACGAAGCGGGCGATCAGCATCACCGGCGGCCCGCGGAAGCGCAAATTCGCCCATCTGCTCGAACTCATGAAATATCCTGTCATCTTCTGGGACCCGGAATGCAGCCTGGGGGTCAGCATTCATCAGCCTTTGCCTTGCGAGCGGAATTTTCCTGCCGTCTCCGGCGTGCTGCTGCACTTCAAATTCTTCTCCGATTACAAGGAGAAGATCGAGCGGGCGGTCGCCGAAGGGCAGTATTTCAATGCTGCGGCGGCCTATCGCAAGATGCTGGAAGACCTGCAGGAGGCCGGGGAATTCGACTTTTCCCACGAGAGCTCGACGCGATTCTCGGGGTCCGGGCAGTTGCTCGAACTCGGATTCATCGCGCCGGTCCATTATCCGTGACGAGGGCCGGTTTTTCTCCAATCTGATTTCCGCAGTTCCGGGCAGTAAACCGCCACGCGCTTCCCGGGAACTGCTCGAGCCGGGCCGCGATCGAAGAAAGACGCGGAAACGCTCTTAAACTCTTGTCCTGCAAGCTCTATATGACGCTCTACGGCCCATTGCGGGCTCTGAGATAGGGAAGGGTGGAAATGCAGCGTTTCGGACGGGTTCTGGCCATTGCGGCGATTGGTGTTGCGGCGATGTTGACGGTGGTCGATGTCGCCGATGCGAGACGGGCAGGCGGAGGATTCGGTTCTCGCGGCAGCCGGACATTTTCCGCGCCGCCGGCGACGCGCACGGCGCCCGCGCCCGCCGCGCCGATCGACAGGACGATGACGCCGCGGCAGAATGCGCAGCCTTCGACCGCAACGAGCCCGGCTACCCAGAACCGGACGGGCAATGCGCGCCCGGGCTTCTTCAGCGGATTCGGCGGATCGATGATCGGCGGCCTCATGATGGGCGGTCTGATCGGCATGCTGCTCGGTCACGGTATCGGCGGCGGCGTCGGCTTCCTTGGATTGCTGCTGCAAGTTGGTCTCGTCGTTCTGCTCATTTCCCTTGCAATGCGGTTTTTCGGCCGCAACCAGCGCCCGGCCTATTCGGCGCCGTCGGCAACCGCCCGCACATCGGCGACGGCCGGTAATCCGCCATCCTTCCGCATCCCAAGAATAGGGGAAGCCGTGGGCAGTGCCGCCGCGCCGCGTTCGCCTGCTGCGGCACCGGCTTATGGCGGTGGAGAGGAAATCAGTGTCGGCCAGGACGATCTCGATCGTTTCGAGACGATGCTGAAGGGCGTGCAGGCTGCCTACGGAGCAGAAGATTATGCGGCGTTGCGGAGGCTGACGACACCGGAGGCCATGTCCTACCTTGCAGAAGAGCTCAGCGACAATGCAACGAAGGGCCTCAAGAACGAAGTCCGGGACGTTCACCTCGTCCAGGGCGACCTGGCCGAGGCATGGAGAGAAGACGGCAGGGATTACGCAACCGTTGCGATGCGCTACGAGAGCGTCGACGTGATGCGCGACAGGGCGACCGGCGACGTGGTCAGCGGCGACGCGGACAGGCCGACCGAGGCAGTCGAGATATGGACCTTTGTGCGCAGGCCCGGCGCCGATTGGCAGGTATCGGCCATCCAGGGCGTCGAGGCTTGAATTCAACCCAAAACAGGAAGGGGCAGGAGCGAGAGATTTCCTGCCTCTCCAATTGGCAAAATCGCTCTATTGACGGCGCGGTTACCGCCGCTCTTTCCTCAAAGGTGGATTCGTCGTAACACATTGAATTCCACGGAGTTCTTTGCGGCGCTTCTGAAGCCTGCCGTAAAATGGGGCGGCTGATATTTTGACTGGCCGGCAGGAGCGGCGATATGACGAAGCTTGGCAAGACAGGTACGGGATCCGGCGGCGCGGCACTTTTCGCCGCAGCGATCATGATAGCGGCATTTGGCCCCAGTGCGGCCGCGGCGGCGGACTGCAAGAGCACGGCCGGGCCTCGCACGGACTGGCAGGACTGTAACAAAAAACAGATCATGCTGCGTGGCAGCGACCTGCCGGAAAGCAATCTTGTGAATGCCGACTTTACCATGACGGACTTGCGCGGGGCCAATCTGAATTCCGCTAATCTGGAGAAGGCGACGCTCGTTCGTGCTTCGCTTGCCGGCGCCAGGGCGGACAAGGCGAATTTCAGCAGGGTCGAGGCCTATCGGGGTAATTTCTCAGCAATCTCCGCGGAAAACGCCTCCTTTGCGAGCGCCGAGCTACAGCGCACCGATTTTACCGGCGCGCGGCTCACAGGTGCGGACTTCGAAAAGGCGGAACTCGGGCGCGCGACTTTCGACCAGGCGGTGTTGACGGGCGCCCGCTTCTCCATGGCCAATCTTTCGCGAGCCAAGCTGAGCGGCGCCGTTTTCGAAGGTCCGATCGACCTGGACCGCGCCTTCCTCTTCCTTACCAGAATAGAAGGTGTCGACCTTTCCAGAGCGTCCGGCCTCACGCAGGAACAGGTCGATCTCACCTGCGGCGACGACGCGACCAAACTGCCGTCCGGTCTTTCCACTCCCGCGAAATGGCCTTGCCCGCCTGACGACGATTGAAGCGGCGGAGGGCGGCACATCAGTCACCGCTGCGTTCAGCAAACTCAGCAGATACAAGCCTGAGGGCGGGGACCGTCGCCCGCGGCGCGATGCCGGTTGAGAGTTCCTGACGGTCGGCTTGGATTGCCGCTTCGGTAAGGTCGTAATCGAGAGCCAGAGCAATTTTCTTCAACATTTCGCGGGCGCGAAACTCGTGACGGGTGGTGGCCTGCTTCTCTGTGACGAAGTAGGCGGCACTGACGGCTTCTATGAGGTTCAGAGCCGCCAGATTGACGATTGCGTATGTCTCAGCCCGCATCACAGGGCGCCTCCGAACTGCTGGCGGGAATTATGAGTGCCAAGCTGTCGTTGCGTCTGCCGCGCATCGGCGCCGCCGCTAAACTCGCGCTCGCGGTTGAGGGCGAAGAAGACGTCGTCGACGAGGTCCGTCGCAGGCCGCGCCTCGCGCTGGAAAACACGCCCATCGGCGCCGAGATGCCAGGCGAGCGAAGCCAGGCTGCAATAGGCGGAAGAGAGAAATCCTTTGAGCGCCGTCTGGTTTTGCGCATCCGTTGAATGGAGAAGATCGGCCGCGAAGAGTTCGTCGACCTGACCATGAAGATCGGATTTGATTCGGGGGAGGGACATTTAGGGGTTCTTCTCCTCAGTAACTGCAAGCGTCGGGCGACTTCGCCCTGATTACTCCAGCAACATCGCACTCAACACGATCTATGTCAACATGAACTGTGTTGAAATTGGCGGATGTTGCCGGGATGGGGAGGCGAACGTACATCCAGTCCAAGGTTTTGCCTGGCTCTCGTGGGACAAGCAATTGAATGCGGATGGAAAGAGAAGCTCTCGTGCCTTCAGGCGTTGCCAGCGAGGGCGATATAATGGACCGAATGAACTGTATGGGCCTCGAAGCGCAGCTCCTTGGGCGGGTTGAACTGTTCGAGTACCAATTCGGAGCTGTTGTGGCGGACGAATTTTTTGACATAGGCGAGCAGAGCGCCGCTTTCCTCCAGCCGGATCTGGGCGATCACGTAGTCGCCCTTGCGGACGCGGCGGCTCGGATCGACGAAGCAGACTTCGCCGTCTTCGTACCGCGGATACATGGAATCGCCTGACACAGATACCGCATAGGCGCCTGAGACATCCGAGAGGATGGGCGGTGCCATGACTTCGTACAACACATTGCCGTTCATTATGAATTCACCATCAACTCCGCCGACGGCCTGGCCGAAGACGGGGATCTTTTCCCCTTGACCGATTACCTTGGCGCCGACTCGAGCGTTCGGCGCGTGGACTTCAGGCAATGTCGTGGCAGGGGGCAGGGGGATGGAGGTCCGGCGGTCAGTACCGGTCAACAGCCAAAGCGGGTCGACATTGAATTTGCGGCCGTATACCTCGGCCTCGCCGAGCTCGAAATCGTTCTGCCCGTTTTCGTGGGCGCGATAGGTCGAGGTGACAATGCCCAAGGCATTCGCCGCGTCGGAGGCAAATCGATAGCCCGCTTTGACGCGCGCCTCACGCAATCTTTCAGCTCGTTCGCTCATGACAGGGGACATACCAATGTTGATAACATAAATCATGTTGACAACACGACATTATAGATGTCATTCATAAAGTCAAGCAGCGGCGGATGCGCTTGGCTGCCGGGATCGCCGAAAATGGAACTGGAGAAGCGATGGCGGAGAATTCGGAACTGGCAAGGCAGAAGAGACACTACGGCCTCATCCGGGAGCGGCTGACACGGCCGGGCATAGCGGCGCGCAGAGCCGCTCACATCGAAGAGCTCGAGCGGCAGCTGGTCGCGTTTGCCCGGGACAGCGAAGCGAAAGAGCGGCAGATCGCCAAGCTCGAAATCGATCTTGCCGATGCGGCAGCGCGGCTGCTGGCGCAGGCGCGCATCCTTCTTGCCGACCGAGAGAAGCAGGGGTCGGACGGAGAAGATGGCGACAGGCCGTCGGTCGACGAAATCGTTGCCGTGGTCCTCAAGGATTTTCCAGACGTAAGCTGGGACGACATCATCAGCGTGCGCCGTGAGCGCCGGCTAGTGAGGCCGAGACATGCCTGCATGCGTGCCGTCTATGAGCAACGCCGTGATCTCTCGCTGGCGGGGATCGGCCGAATCTTTCACCGTGATCACACGACCGTGCTTGCCGCCGTGCAGGCTGCCGGCGGGAGCGAGACGGTATATTGAGCTGATATCGCTGCCCGGATCGTACCGGGCGCTTGCTTGCTGGCCCACGTTCTTATCCCCCGACTTCCGCCCATCCCCGCCCGCGCAAGGGCAGGGCGCGCGCGGCGCAACTCATCTCATCAGGCCCGAAAGGATCTCCATGCTGACCAAAGCCCAGAAACTGCGTGCAAGGCGCAAAGCACAACTCGGAAGGCCGCGGAAGGTCGATGCCGAGCGCTTTGCCTGCGGCAAGATAAAGCCCAAATGGTCGCAACAGGACAGCGAGAAGGAAGCGACGGCCGTCGCCCTTGCAGCGCGCAAGCGCATGCACGGCCTTGATACCAGAAGCGCCCTTGCCGGCTACACGCTCGGCCGGCTGTTTCTTGATGGCCGGATCAGCGAGCAGCAGCGGGACGCCGGCGACGATTATGCGGCGGCAATGGTGCGCTACTATCATTTGACGGGCATTCCTTTTCCAAGCGTCAGGGCGCAGCAGATCGGTCACGTGCGAGGGCATGCGGGAGAGCCGAGCGAGGACCGCGCTTTGAAGGTGAAGAAGGCGGCCGACCGGATGATGCGGCTCGAAGGATTGTTGCTCGGATGCGAGGAAGGGCGGCAGGTGAAGGCCACCGTCTTCAACGTTTGTGTCATGGATTACGAAGGATTGAGAATGATGCCGGAAGCCCAGCTGGAGTGGCTGAAGCGGGGCCTCAACGTTCTGCTTTTCGAAAAGGCATTGCGCGAACACGGAAAGGCAGCCATTTGATGAGCTGAGAATAGGAATATTGTCTTTTGCGGCGGTGCGCGGCCGAGCGTTTGCTGCCGCGCGCCCTCAAACGGCGCCAATCTTGATATAGAGTCTTTCCATTCAGACAGAAAAGGTTCTAGGGACCCTGCATCAACTCCAAGTGTTAACCAGAGAAATCCCCCTCCAACCTCTCATTGCTTGCCGAAAGAAGGTGAGGTTCCCGTGAAAGCTATCGCAACGCTCGCCATTGCCGTGTTTGCCGCCGCGATAGGCATACCACCGGCAGAATCCCAGACATGCAGTACGGGAATATGCGCCGGCGGTCCCGGCGGCAGCACCAATCACAACCTCTTCATCGAGAGGGAATACCGCGATTTCCTGCAGCAGAGATATCCGAATTACGGCTCACGATACCGCGGCGGGAGTCCCGACATCAGCATTGGCCCGGGAGCAACCGTTGGCGGACCGCTACACAACAGACCGCGGCTTCGCCAAAGACAAAAGGTGTTCGATGCGAATGCGCATCTTCGCTGGTGCCAGGAGCGGTACAACTCCTATCGATTGTCCGACGACACGTTCCAGCCCTTTCAGGGTGGCGCCGCCCGTGCAACTCACCTTACAACTGACGGGGCGACACCGGGGTCTACCGTGTTTTCCGCAGAAGTTTCATCGCAACATAGGCGGCAGCCTGTGCCTGAAGCTGGGTGCTAAACTGACCCTGCGCGGGATAGGTAACGCCACGGTAGCTGAGCACGAAAGCCCAGCGCCCGTTCGTTCGCTTTTCGACCCTGAATTCGGCGTCAGGCTTGTCTTCTGATTTCAACGCAGGGGTCCTCGATCGTCGTATCATGCCGGAAACTGCCGGCGCGAATAACTTGCGCATCCTTCAGCGAAAGACAAGAGCATCACGATGATACCGGCATGCTTGCGGCGCTTGTTCCACACCGAAGCCTGCCCTGCCGAAAGCAGGGAAACTGTCATCCGACAAACGGGTCACTCGACGGAGTATATGGGACCGAACCGCTCCGTGACGAACGACGTCTGGATGCCGCCTTGGATGCGGTCGGTCTTTTCGAGTTTTATAGTGGCGAATTGATCGGATTTGACCGGCTGCGTGCTCTGCCACACGGTGGTGGCGAACAGTCCGGCGCCGACGATAAAGCCGATGGCGACGTAGATCCAATGATTGCGCATGGACGAGGCTCCTTCTCTCGGGAAGGCAAATGCATTGCGGGCTGTCACGGTTCCCGGAACGACCGGGTGCAGTGCTAAAATTCAGTGTCTAAAATAAATGTTCACGGCAATGTGTTCCTGACTCGACAGGCAGGGCCAAGCCGCATCAGCAAAAGATGGCGGATTGGTTGCAGCTTTTCTGTGAGGCATCATTAACGAAATTATACTCAGCCCTGAGCATCAGCCTTGGTGAATTGAAGCAGAGGCCGATATCTTATGCAAGGAAATTATAATATACACTCGTACAATAAAAATTTACCAGCAGGGCGAAGCGGGAAACGGAGTTTGACTCATGCGCGCGTTGAAGTATTGGATCGTGCTGTTAGTCGCAGGACCGTCGCCTGCCTTCTCCACGGACCGTGTCGAAACAGAAAGTGTGAACCAGGAGCAAGCCGCCAGCATCGAGGCGTTCCTGCGGGCGAACCCGAAGTGCTTCGAGTTCAACGATCAATGTTCATTCTGTCTGGTATCCGAAGGCAGGGCCGAGTGCTCGACCCCGCAGATCGCATGTATAAAGCAGCCCTATCGGTGCACTGCCCAATAGGGCTTGCCGCTGTCCGAGGCAGGCAGCGAGACATGAGCGAGATTTCCTGTGGGTAAATCGGAAAGAGAGGGCATTTTGCCTGGCAGAGGCTTGCATGCGGCAGGGCAGTTGCGTTATTCCATAAATCAAGGATAGGAATTCTATCCCAACAAGGCTTCACCAGCGTGCTGGTCTGCGAGAGCAAGCCTGCTTCAGTGTTACGCCGAAACCGCAGAGCTCATGCTTTGCTCCCACTCCCGGTCTGCGCCGTGGAGAGAGTCTTCCATCCCAAGGACTTGGTCCGGCTGGATTCCTGTGACAGGCACAGGAATGAAGGCGCGGAGGTGAGGCCGCGCTCAGGCCGCGGCGTCACGGTTGGAGGCTGCTCCTTTCGGCGGAACTCTTCGTCATATTGAAATCAAGGCTCACGGCGA
>Ga0315914_1003997_pt1 | contig 22171 bp, 7 predicted proteins | sample MpolenodulesMG_FD_203920 | JGI IMG/M metagenome (GOLD analysis project Ga0315914, IMG submission 203920) | Medicago polymorpha root nodule microbial communities from Los Angeles, California, United States - elongated nodules | ecosystem: Host-associated > Plants > Roots > Nodule | place: USA...
AGATTTCCGTGGCAGAACAAAACCCTCATTCTGGTCACAAAATCGCGCCACGCCACTCAAAATCGCGCCACGATTTCCTATTTCCAGCACTTCTAGAATTTCTGCTTTTCACACCCTCAGACTGTCTAAAATTGCTACAGACTCAATAAAAACATCAATACAACTATTTCTTCAAAATCTTCTATTTTTCTTGCTTTCCTTGTTGTTTAAGCTTGCTTGTGAACTCAAAACATCATGCAAATGACACTAAAAATAACGTAATGTCTACTGTCATCAGATATTAGAAAAGTAATTGTTCCATTATAATCTCATCAATCATAAGTAAAATTGATAATTCAACTTCCGTTGTCGATGTGAAAACTTCTATGATAAATAATTTATAAATATCATAAAAATCTCCTTTGAGTCTTGAGATCTATTCTAACCGACACCCAATGTCCAACTCATAGACTTTTTTTCCATAAAAAAGGATATATAACTACGCCAGTCGACTCTTACATAATTTTAACAGCCTTACACCAGGTGCACCTTAGGTAACGGTCATACTCTTAAAATGTTACCGGGACCCAAAAATCCCACTTTAGAGATCAATGCGTTGTTACAGTACAAAATGGGAACCCGCAGGTGGCCATATTCAGAGATGTCACATGGAATGAGACACTAATTACCTAGACCATATGCCCATAACTAAGATGTTAATATGAACAGCTTGATTTTCTCTTTTATACCAACCGGCAACCACAATAGAGACTAGCCCAACTTCTTCATAACCATTCACAATGGTTGGAAACAGCTTTTCATTATGTCCACACACATAAGTTCATGTAAAATTTGACAATCAAATCCAATGCAATGCCTTTTGCGGTGTACATGGGTATATGGACCCCATTTTGCAACTTTATATCAAATATTTGTGTGCTAAAGATTTTTATAGCATAACTGAAATAATTATTATTTATTTACCCCGCTGACTTTCTTTTTGTTATGTTCCAATAAGATTTGAACTTACATCAGCACCAATTGAGAAGGAAAAATTGGATTTGAACATCCTTTGATTAATTTGCTTGAATCATAGTGAGCTAGTTTGTCTTTTTTAATGTATTAGTTGAGAATAGTCCTTCAATTTAGTTCATAAAATTTATATAGTATTAGTTCTTAAAATATATAAACCTTAAAACTTTACACACTATTTACTGTTTTAAAGAGAAAGTTTAAGTGAGTCAGGACATGAATCAAAAGCTCAAAGAGCGATTATAAACGTGTTTACATACTATCTACTAAAGAGGTTCTCACACTGACAATGATAATTAAACCTACAATTTTATGAGGGAGTCAACTTCTTATCAACTGATTAAATATTTATTTAAAACTTTAATCTCTATTTTTAAGATGTTATGGACTAATCAAGGCAAATTTTGAGACAAAATTGATGTCACACTTCATTGCAACTACCAACTGTCATCTTGTTTAGGACTTGAGACAAAATCATTGAGATGAGCTTATCCCTTAATTATTCCCTTTTCTATCGATTTTATTCCCCGTCGCTCTCTATTTATACAACACACATGTTGTGGAGTAAGAGTCAAGCAAATAATTAATACTTCGATAATTTGATACTCAGAGTCTCACGAGACATGGCCTCTCTCCTACCATGCCTGTCACTGTGCCCATCACATTTACACTACTTCTTTTTTGGCTACATATAGATACTGTTTCTTTCATATGACCACAACATAAATTCTTTCTTTGCAAAATTGTAAATTGCGTAAGGGATATTTCCAGAAGGATAGATAAAAATGATTCTTTATGTTATTATTCTCTAAGTGTGCTTAGCTTAAAAACAAGCTGACATCAAAATTTAAACATTGATAATGTGAAAATTATGCTTAACCCATTCTTTTGGGGGAAGAAAGTACGTTTAAAAGATACCGTTGGTGTAAATTCCGGTTATAACATATGACTATTAAAATATAATATAATATTCTGGTTATTAAATTATCATATCAATTCTTAGATAAAAGTAATAGGATTTTGATCTTTAAAGTGAAAATCAAAGGTTGTTGCATATTTATGATGTATACAAAATATCTTTCATCAATTCCTTAATAATTTATAATTGTTATTAAACACATTAAAGTTAAAAAGTTAATTTTTTTTTAACAAATCAAAATGAGATATATTGAAACCAACGGCATGTCCCTCCAGCACAAAGAGGATAGCCAATAATTACATGAGAGTTTCAATCAAATGAAAAACATCACCCCCCGCACCCTAGGTATAAAAATGGTGATTTCTAATCCCATTAATCTTCATGAACAATGGTGATTCACAATTTACTCTATAAATATACCTTCTCGTTATACACAAATGTAAAATCCACTCACATTTTCATGAAATAATTAAAATAGATTGAAAACTATTGGTCATCACTCATTGAACATCCTTAAACTTGAACATCATGGGCAGGGTCTGAGGGTCGTCGCAATAATAAGGCCACTAAGGCAATGCCTTTCTGTCTCACCTTGTCTCACTTATTGGCCATTGGCAAATAAGATCAATGCTAATATTTCTTTTGACGGAAAAAATCAATATAAAAATATATTGAGGTCCAATACATTTTAATATTTTAGGCCAAATAATAAAATTGAAGGGAATCTTATTCATTGCAGTATGTCACTTCACTCTATGAATGAGAAAGATAGCAAATGGTTAAAGGAGAAAATCTATTGCATGTGGTAGTACCATTGAGAAACAATTTCCAAATTAAGGTTGTAACTAACTACTATTATTATTTGGGTCATGTTAACCAATGTCCCCGAAGCATTGGTTAAGGAAGCCAAAAGAAGAAATTATAAGTCAAAAAAACACTTTTTAAGTTTTTAATGCATTGATTACATAGCTTTCAACGCAATATTACTATATTTGCAATATTACTAGCCACGTAAGAATTGTGGGTGATTTACCTCAACCAATACATATTAGCCACGTAAGCTCATATTTATGAACTATCTTGACCCCACAAATAAATTGATCATTTTCATTGGTTGGTTTCTTCAAAGGTAATTTAGATAAAACCTACTATTTAATCTAATTATTAAATAAAATATAATATTTTTCTTTATATTATTTTGTTCTCTCGTTTAGTTCTTCTCCTTACCTCAACATTTTCTAAGTACATTTAAAATAACGTCGTACATGATTTCGCAACTATAAACACCGTAAATAAGAAAGAACATCCACAATGCTCTTAAAAAATGTGAGTTTCACCTATACCATGAAAGCATAAACGCGATGAACCTTGTGAAGGACCAGAATAAAGCTTATCATTTGTATGCTGCAAATTATCCAAGATTTTAAAGAGCAAATGAGTGTTAAATTGATACTATATTGTTTGTTCTTATACACCGTTTTTATTAAGCATGCAGAAGAAGCTGCATGTCCTGATAGAAATTATCGGACATAAATCTGACAAGTGAAAATAAAAACAGTAGAAAATTAATTAGTCCTTCTATGGAAATGGAAATATATTTTTACTTTGAACTTATTTGTTTAAACCAGTTATACAGAAAAATAAATGTCTTTTCCGTTAAAAAAGTGGACATCTAAGATTATTTTAGATTAAAAAAGTTCTTGTTTCCATAAAGTAGAGTTCAACTCACACTATCAATATTTGTTAGTTTGAACATCCGAAACTTCATTACCGTATATGTGAGTTTCAGATGATGCTTGTTATTTCATCTAATAAAGTGTTTAGAAGTCTTTATAAAAAAAAATGATACAATGAGTGAAAAAATGTCACTTAATGATTCATCTTGAAGTGTCATTTCGACTTTTAGTTCCAATAAAATATAATACTTAATGATTTACTGAAAAATTTCTTTACCTTTTAATCTTTCCAAAATTTTCCAATTTTTTTTTAGGTTGTTTAAAATATGTTTTAAATAAGCTTTTGCATGAATGTTTAAAGTATTATAAGAATCTCTAAAAACAAATTAAGAAAACATGAATTTATATATGAATTTTTAAGCGTCAAAAACATAAAAATTCTTCTTTAATTCATATTACGTTAAAATAATATAATTTTCTTTTAGGGATTCTTATAATATTCTTAACATTATTAAAAAAAAAATCAAGTTTTTGAATGATACACATAAGTTGAGTTAAAAACAAGAACCAAAAGTGGTGATAAATTTTTTTTGGAGAGCTAAAACGAAAAATTAAAATATTTACGGCGACTAAAAATATTTAACTCCAAAAAAAAATGCTAAAAGTTACCCTTAGATCATTTGTTTGAAAATTTATGTACTTGTCACTTTTACATTTGTTTTGACTTGTATTTTTAAAATAAATTTATTTTTAAACAAAACTCTTAAGGTATTGTGAGCATGATTAAAGTTTTATATCAAAGAAAATCACTAGTTCCTTAAAACCATTTATATATTTTTATAATTTATAACTTATTAATGTAAATGAAACAAATCAACCATTGAAAGCGACCCAGGACAGATACTAGGAATCTTGAATTGTGTCAATTTCAAGCTTCCTTTTTTGTCTTTTATATTATGTTGTACCTGGGTATTTCTTCCTCACGTAGGCACACGTACAAGTACTCATTCTAATTCCCTCAAAAAAAAAAAAGTACTCATTCTATTTTTATTTTTTGTAGTACGAGAAAAATATATTTTTTAGTTTATTCTCGTTATTGCATTTTTATGTTTCTCCTCCAAAGTTTTAACCGTGACTTTTATGGTTGATTTTGGTCTTTAGTTGCTGGTTGGCTAGGTATCTCAACAACAACTCATGAAAATTTGTTGGATCATCTTATGCAATTTGATGGGTGAGGGGGTACTCTAAAAAAGTTCAGTTGGATCTCGATATTACTTGGCTTTCGGTGGTTTGAGTTACATGGAAAGCGAGAAATATAAGTATTTTTCGGCATAAGGAGGAACTTTTACATTCTTTAAGTGAAAAGGTTAAGCTTCAATTTTTTTGGTGAATGAAATTGACATATGCTCGTTTTCCTTTATGTTTGTTCGGAGATTCTTGCAGTGTAACTTGGTTCTTCTTCTTATTTTTTGGTCAGGTAGCCTAGTGACTAGAATTCACCTTATAAGGTGAATAAGTGGGGTGTCCGGGGTTCGAACCCCGGCCCCTACATATAACAATGCATTGTCCTACCAACTGAGCTATGCTCACGGAACATAACTTGGTTCTTTTAATAACTCGTTTTGATACTTGTTGTGCCAGAGGGAGTTATTCTTGGTGTGTGTATTTGGCCTTTTAAAAAAAAATCAATAAATAACATAAATGTCTCTCTATAACTATGGTTTATGGATTTGGATCACCTAAACTGAGTAAATATAAAATAAATAAAATTTACGAATTGTTTTTAAGAACTTGTGATTTGCTACAATGTACCTTAGATGCAAATGTATGATTTGTTATTTAATGATTAATATTATCTATTTTATATTATAAAGTGATTTGCTCACTGTTTCTTTTTTCTTCTTTCATGTTGTTTAATCGCTAAAAATTCACCATGATGAATAAGTGGAAATACTGAGTTTGAGCCCTAACCTTTATGTATATAAAGTGACGTTTCTACCAACTGAATAATACTCATGAAAACGGTAAATTATTCACGTTATTCCTTTAAACAAAATTGGGATAGCTCTCTTATTTATCTCTACCTCTTGAATAAATATGTATTTTAGTTTTTACGTTACAATAATCGCTCAATTTAATCCTTTGAAAAATACTTGTAACTACTTGTGATTTTGACAAAATTTATTATAACCACAAAAATTGAATTTTATGTGAAAAACCATAAAAATAACACATAAGAGAATTCATCTAAGTTTTGTCATAAAACTTAACATACATAAATGAAGAAGTTGGGATTGAAACATCAATCACAAAATTTAATATCTTTTGATATTTTAACACTTGCATTTTAAGTTGTGGACCATTTTTAAATATATTGGCAGACTACTTGTAGTGTACGGTATGATTCAGTATAATACAGTATGACTCCCTTGTTGTATTGTAGTTGTAAGATATCTCAAGCCAAGGCAGACAAAGACGGAAAATAGACCAAAACAAGTCTCGTGCAATGAAAAAGTCCAATCCCGACAATTAATACGCTCTTCTGCCGTTCAGCTTTTGATAGTACACTATACACACGCAGTTCTTTCTCTTTATACACTTTCTTTTCAGCATGGGACTCACACACCTCTTAAAAGCTTCCAAGATTTTTATTTTATACTAACCCCGCGTGCACTAAGTATTAGTAGTATAACGTTTTAAACATTATATTAGATTCTCAAATTAGAAAAAAATAAAACAATTAAAGTCTTTAATTCCACATTATTGTTTCATAGACAATCAAATCAATTGCCGCCACCGTTTTGTACTCGCCAACTGACCGGCCACAACCGCAATCAGCGCCCCCACACCACAAATTCTATTCAATATTTGACATTTCTATGTTTTCTTCTTCAACAAATCAAAATTGATTAACTCTTTTGTGGAAAAAATTAATTAAATTCAAACTACAGAAATAGGCTTCTCAAAGAACAAGATGTTGTTCCAATCAAATATTAAACCTTCTAATTAACATACCAAATTGTAAAGAACTGGAATATTAAACCTTCCAATCAATATACATTACATTTCTCAACCATTCTAATTATTAGGTAAAAATAACAACTATTACAAGTAGAATCTAAACAAAACTTCACTCAACCATACACTCCATTAGCATTTTGTAAATAGAGTGTACAAAACAAATAATTATTTAAAGCAATTTTTTTGAACGTTTATTTTAATTTTTTTGTTATCTCACCGGAACCAAAATCATGGTACAAAACCTAAGCCATGAGTGTGTTCTGTTCTCAAAGCACAACAAGAGGATCTGATCCTAACAAAATGTCTTGAAAGAAATCATCCACTTGACACAAAGATGTAGTAGAAGAAGAAGAAGAAGAAGAAGAAGGTGAAGGAAAACATGCTTTGTCAAAATCTATGAGTGAGTCAGCAAGAACAATGCTGTCACTTAAATCTTCATCAAACAAAAACGGCGTTGTACTTCCTTCAAACATCATTTTGTTATGATCATCTTCAAACAACATAGGAAACTCTGGTGTTTGGAAGTTGAACACATCATCCCAACAAGGCATGTCTTGTTGAAGAAATGGCGCAGTTTCATCGAACAAATTTGTTGTTGTCTCACCTTGACAGTCTCTGAAAACTTCACAAGCTTCACTTTGTTCCTCTTCGCCGGAGTTACTCCGGAAATTTAAAACTGAAGTTGGAGAAGAAAGTGGAACACAAATTTCTTCACCGGAATCATAACCGGAGTTACCAAGTCCAGAAGCTTCACCTTCAACATCAGCTTCAACAACAACTTTCATTTCTGGTTTCATTTCAGGTTTCACGGTGGAAGGTTCTACCGGAATATCTTCTTTCTGCGGCGGTGTGATGAAGTTTGTTAAAGCGTCTGGTCCACGAAGCTTAATGGCGGCATTGTCATAAACCATAGCAGCTTCTTCTGCAGTTTCAAACGTACCTAACCAAAGACGAACCCTCCGTGCAGGATCTCGAATCTCAGCAGCCCATTTTCCCCATGGTCTCTGCCGTACACCACGGAACTTTTTACCGTTGTTGACTGCCGGAATCTTCGCCGGCCGTCGTACCGTTGATGTTTCTCCGGCGGGTCTTTTTCTGCTGACAACAGTTTTTGCAGTGGTTTCAATTTCAATACGGTTTATATAACGTTTTGTTCTGTTTCTGAAGGTTTGTCTTTGTCCTTCTTCATCACTAGATGAGTCGGTTGCATCTGGGTCGGTAACAGATATTCTTACAACTCTTGGGTTTAAGGTTGTATTGTTGTTGTTACTGTTTTTCTTTGTTGTTGTGATGAGTTTTTTTGTAACAGTTTCGTGTTCTGTGTATTTGCATAGGATACTCTTACTACTCTGTTTTTCCATTGGGTTTGACTCTTATGACAAAGAAAAAAAGAGTGTGTGTGGTTAAGGAACAAATAGGCCCGGTTTTAGAATATAAAGAGAACCGTGAATAAGAAGGGTTATAGCCTATAAACCTTTAGATGGGTATTCCAAAGGCTTTTTATGAAGAAATCTTCCAAAAAGGTAAAGATTTAAGAGGAAAAAAGATCAAGAAAAAAAAAAGTGAGAGAAAGTAAAAGGGTGTAGATATTAAAAATGGAAAGGAGTAGAGAGTGATGAGAATAAAGAAGAAAGAAGAGCTTTTAACATCATGGGTGGTGAGAAAGATGGTGATTCTTGTATTGAGGAGTTTGTGACTGGAGGAGACTTTCGTTGAAACTTCTCTTGAATGAAAAAGATGAAAAATCTATGGATTCAAAGTGAAAGAGGAGAACAGAAGGAAGAAAAGGTATAGATTCTGTTGTGTTGTTGTTGGTATCAATGAATGGTTAAAGAAGGCTAAGAATTGAAGAGAGTAATAGTTCAGTGTTTATGAGAGGACCAAAACACTAAAATCCCGTTTTATAGGATTCAACAGCCGAAAAAAGAAATAGAAAAATATCATTCTCCATTAAATTAAATTATATAAATACCTTTTTGTTTTTTATTTCATTTATGTTACAAATTTATTTTCATTTTTGAAAAAAAGGAAGAAGAGAGAGAAAATGAAAAGCTTTGAGTTGATAGTGAGAAGACATAATTCTACGACTCGCCGCATTTAATACGAGATTTTAACACGTTGGTGAGATGTTTTCACATAAGAGAGATCTAGACCAATGAGACAACATCTAACGGTGTTTACTTGAGCAATCATATACCACAATCTTTGTTCAGTAGTATTGTGATGTGAGTCACGTGAGGCCCAAGATACTTGGTCAAATTGGTTTGACTAATAAAACACAATGTTTTCCTTCATTTTCTTATCCTCCGTCGATTATGCTCAAAATTAATCACACTGTCCCTTTGAAATTTGAATGCACAAGTTTGCTTTGAACACATTTGAGTTTAGAGTTTTTAATTTTTTTTTTAAAGAAGTTTTCAATTTTTATCATTGTGAAAAAAATATCCTATTTTATTTTTATTATAAAAAAGATTTATGGTTTGAAATTCACCCTTAAATCGAATAATTGTGGAAAACGTAGTTTGAACTCCGACACATACATATATAATGCGATGTTGGGGACAAGTCTTTTATTTCTATCGAATGTCTTAGGGATCTTTTATGTAAATATTTTCTTTGACTGCTTCTGAGTGTGGTTAAAAAAAAGAGAATAATTATTCTTTTAAATACACATTGAATATTAATAATTGTTTACGAAAAATTTAAATCTATTTAATTGTTTTGACTAAATTGAATGAATTGTTTTTTAACAAAATTGACGTATATATAAACAAAGGAAATTAAAAGTAGAAATAAAATCTTTGAAATTGTGTATTCTTAATTTTAAAAGCCTTAAATTTTACTCTTTTCAACTTGTGCATTCATTGATTGATTCATTTTTTAACTTCTTAACTTATTTACTTAAGACATAAGTTAGCATGACCTTAAAAAAAAAAAAAGTTTTCTACTGTAAACATACAACAAGGTTAAAATTCTTAAATTGATGAGTTTGTTCGTAATATCTGCAATTGTGCATGATGATATCCAACGTACAACGATAAAAAAACTCATACAATTATTTTCAATTTTTTTTTTGACATTGCATAAAGACAAGAGGGTAATTTGATAATGTGATACTCATGGTTGTTTTCGTGAAAACACTACATTTTGAGCTGGCATGGGATGGTGGGTAGCTCATGCGTATTGGTGGGTTAATAATAGTAACTTGTTTTAGCAATGTTAAGGTTTTTATTTTTTGTTTTCTGTTTTATGTTGTTGTTTTTTTTAATAGCAACTTTGTTAACAAAAAATACAATAGTAACTTTGTTTGGCGGATTCAAATAACACTAAGTTATATAATATATCTTCTTCTTTTGTCCGTCAAAGTGGTAAGTATCACCTGAAGTTCAAACATATAATTGTGATGTCTTGAGTTTGAATAAGTATAATATTTTGAGTTTCAATTCGGTGAATATGTTCGATCTACTAATATTGATGTCGTCAGTTGAATTAGGTCTTACAAACGTGTAATTTTTATTTTAAAAATATTTAAAATAATTATTTTTTAAAGTAATAATAGGTATATTTCTACTGTAATTTAGGAATTTAGAAATAAAGAGGGTCAAATTGAATTAGAGTTATATGATGCTAAAGAGGAATTTGGGGAAAAAGGTTGGGAGCAAAAGGGCAGCTTAGGGTTTTGCGTTATCATCGTCATCATCTAAGAAATAGGATGAGTTTCCCTTTCCTCATCCCTAATGCATGAATTTAGGTTAGACTAATTTGAAGTTATGAGACCTTGGATTAGTTAGAGATGTAAAGTAATCATATTGTATGCATTGTACCTGATGTCGTTGCCTGCAGTGGCCGATACCCATATTAAACATTTAGGTCCCCCGTAAGATAACTATTTTTTTTCTTTGATAATACTACTAGTGTATCTTTAGCCCCCATAAAACTTACTAGGTTCACTAAGTAATACTTATCCCACTTATAAACAACATTTAAAGGTTAGATTTTTGAAGTTCATAAACTAATTCGTGTATTTTGAGTTTGTTTTGTTATTATAGTTATGTATTTTGCAAAAGTTCGTAATAGTTATGTATTTTATAATCCAAACATCTTCTATAGTGTTCATATTATAAGATCCGATTTGGCGAAAAACATTTTTCCACAAAAAAAATGGGGGGAAAACTTTTTTCGAATTATATAATCCGAAATCTCAAAGTCATTTCCAAACTCGGTAGGTCGCGTGAGACTAGAATAGGATGAGAAAAATAATTGTCTTTTTCATATCGACCTATTTAGGGTCTGGTAGTCCATTTTGAAAGCTCTATTCTTCAAGTGTATTTCACCAAATAAGATATTAAGCAGAGACAAAGCCAGAAATTAGATTTAGGGGGGACTGATTTAAAAATATAGTTTTGTGAAGAAAACTAAATTTTGAAATGCACAAAATATGCAAGATATTTAAGAAGCTTTAATTAGCCTTGAAGCTTGCCAAAGAATGATAAAGACTAAACTGATTTTAGAATAGCCGACAAAAGCACGTGAAACAACGAAAATACAAACGTAGGAGGATAAACTCATGATGAAATCACGATCAATGAATCGTTGGTAGTGGTTGATAGTGTCCAAATAAAACCACATGTTGTGATTCAATATTCTTACATGAAATTGCAACTAGGAGTCATAAATTGGGATTTCAATTAAGGATTAAGGTTTTCTATAAGTTGTAGACAAAACAACACTTTCTTTTTTGCTATTAAGGTGTAATGTAATTAAGCTTATAAACTTAATTGTTTAAGGTTCAATATATTGAGTCCAAATAATGGGTCATTGTACATATATCAAATAAAGTTCACAAAAAATAAATATATAGACCGAAAATATAATAACATATGAATACATTTTTTTTTAAGTTTGGGGGACCGTAACCTCTGTTGATAGAAAAAGAATATTAACATGTTGCTATGAATTACAAATGAAAGAGATTTTGGCCACAAATTTGTGAATTTTTTTCCTTCTAATTAATAATAAAATTCATGCAAAGATAGGAGAATATAAACTTGAAATGTAAATTCAAGTGCCATGTCCGGCAAAAAGAAAAGGACCCAAAAATACGTGGAAGACTGGAAGTCTAAAACAGGACATAAAACAAAGTGGGCGACTGTTTTTTTTGTTTTATTTCATGAAATAAATAATCCAAATAAGGAAAGACAAAAATATTTGTATGCTTATGTTACAGTCAAAAATAATTTGTACACTGGAAAGGTTGTTGTAAATGCCTGTGACCTGGCTTTATATACAAGTCCAGTTGTGACTTATGTCTTTATATGTCACCTACTGATTGGTGGTAATTATATTTTCAAACAAGAATTGAACTTTTTAATTAATAAAAATAAAAAACAAGTATAAGCAAGACCGTGTTTTGCCGTTTTAGAAAATAAAAAGGCTGTTTTGGTTTATGCAGCATCCTTTGTGGTTAGATATATATGAGTATATATATGATGTAACATTACATTAATATTTTTGCTGTTATCATCAGGTGAATTGGCGTTAGTGACATATGTTGATGAAAGGATTGTGTCAAAAGCTTTGTAACAGAAAAATATTGATTATGTGAAGTTAGTTCACTTATTAAGGATTCAATATATTTTTTTGACATCATTAAGGATTCAATTTTGTTCTATGAGCTTTGAGACATTTTTAATCTTGTATAGAGTTAAAATTTTCAGGAATGGTCGTGTTATTACTAAGAGCTGACTAAGATGTTCTTCCACTTGTCTTGTACACTTTATGAAGAAAAAACTTGAACTATATTTCATTTTTTCTATTAACTTAGTGATCAACACATATTAAAATAAACACCAAGTGAGGAAAATGTGAAAACTTGTGTTTGAATCTGAAATAAATGACATCACAATGAAAAACCATTAGACTATAAATACGAGGACAAAATGGAAGTATATTTATTCTTATGATAAATAGCTTCAAATTATTGAAATTGACAACTACATGTTAACCAATTCCATGTATTACACTGGAATTAGATTATATATTTAGCTTTTCTACTTATGTTGCATGCATGGTATATATATCCAAAGGAATGCAATTTTAAATTCATAGATCATAGCCCAAATGATAAAATTATTAAGCTAAATGCTATGACATAAGTTCAAACTCAAGATCTCCACTTATCTATGAGAGTTTTCAAATGAATATTGTCATTCCATCTGTTTTATAAAAAAACATATATCTTCAAATGATAAGTGTTATTAACTGAAATCAATGTGGATCTTATACTTAAAAATATGATTCACATAAAATAGAGAATACACGCACGTATGTTTTACCAAATGAAAAATAAAGTGTTTGAGCTAGCGTTAAGAAGAGAGTAGTATTAACACTTATCTTCTTCACATAACATTCCTACTGTTTTTTTTAATGGACCCGCATTCTTCCTAGCTTTACAAAATGTAAATAAAGTAAAAAATAAAGAACACAAAAATTGAGTATAAGACAACGTACGTTATATCCCTTGGCATCATGTGATAGAGATAAAAAGGTATCGATACAACTTGTTTTGGACAAGTGGGCGCACTTGATATTTCCCAAAATATTCCGACAAAACAAAGGTTTCTCATCTGTGTATTACACACATTTCCTTACTTGTAAGGCTTTTTTAACTTTACATATGTTCTTTTTTTTATTCAACTTTACATATGTTCTAACTCCTTTGATTTGCTCAAAAAAAAAAAACTCCTTTGATAAAATTAAAGAAAAATACAAGAGCAATACTTATAATAACATATAAATGAAAATAATATCTGCAATGTGGTCTAAATTTTCTCTTTTTGGGGTAAAATATGTGGTATAAATTTACACCATTTTTCAAATATATATTTTGCTTATATCTTATATTTTCATTCAAGATGAATTTTATGTTTCTTTTCCATTGTTTTTAATTCATTGCTTTCTTTTGACAAAAATAAGTTCATTTTTTGGTTTCGGAAAAAAAAGTACGTGTATATCCCTGTGAGCTTAGCTCGGTTGATAGGGATATTGCATATTATATGCAGGGGTCGGGGTCCGAACCCTAGACACTTCACTTCTCCACATTTAATTGTTGTAGTTTTTGTGCTCTATCTCCCCTTCCTCTTTTCTTATGAGGTGGGGAGCCTTAATAATTTTAGCCATTCAAAAAAAAAATTGTGTGAGCTCTATTCACTAGACTATTTGACAACAAAAAAAAAAGTACGTGTATGTTAATAATGAATGTTTATAGATAATTAATTTAAACGAGAGTTAAGGCGAATTTTTTTTAGTTAATTATAACTTACACAAGTTAAATTTGTCAAAAAAAAACTTAAATATTACTCCAAAGGTCTCATTATGAATTTTATATTTATATAAATAAATACCAAAAATGAGTGTCATTTTTTAATTTTAGAATTATATTAATTTTTTCCTCTAAACAAATCATTTAATTAATACTATGTGTATCACTATCGAGGTAAACTCTACATTGATGGTAATAGAAAATAAACTAATACTTGAACTAATATTTGGTCAAATAATTTGGCAAAATTACAAATATATTTCTTTTGTTTATATAGTAGTTTATTATAATTTATGTGAAATAAACAAACGTGTCCCTTATTATTGTAAGAATAGAGTATTATATAAAAGAAAGTTCTTGAATGTTTTTGAGAAGCTATATTGTTCTTCATTATTGAAATTTTGAGTCACATAAAACTAAAACATCAAGGTGTTGTGTTTGTTTTGAAAGATCCCATGACATAGGAGATCTAATTCTAAGCCAAGCCACCAATTCAAATGTATATGGATCGTGAAAAGCAAATTCAATGTTGAGAAAAATCTTGGGAAGTGGTCTATTCACCATTGACATTGTCACATTGAGCCAAGTAATACACAGACCTTGGACCAAGGTAGACACACAGCCAAGAACACCAAATTCGACAAATCACAAGGAAGACTGCACTGCGTACAAGTTGGAGGTTGAATTAAAAACAAAATAATATTTTACAATATTTGTCTTTTTGTTAATATGATAATACTTCAGGCACTACTTATAAACAAAAATAACTACCTTTATGGTGATTAAAAAGTTCAGGTCACTACAATTGATTTTCTAGTTTCATATAAAATATACAAGTTAAATTTACTATATTGGTTTCTTTGATAGTAGAAAACTTACGCAACTATCCGTATTAATTTTTTTTTTGTTTGAATTAAATAAAAATGTATTAGGAATAATAACATTTATTATTTAAGAAATAACCAACTTTTATTTATAATGACTAAAATTTGAAACATTTTTTGTTATATTGATGACTAGTTGGAGTGCTTAATATGAGATTGAGAAGTACTCTCATCTCGACTTTAATTATAAACAAACCTAATGGTTAATCTTCTGTGTTAACCCTTTGATTTTCAGAGGAAGTGGACCGTGATAATCAGGAGTTCAGCCATGAGATAAAGATAGTCTGGTCAATAATTGTTCCGCTTATGAATCAAACTCAAGTTCCTCTAAACAATTTGTCATTGATGAAGCTCATTAGCATGGTGGTTTGTAAATGTGTTCTTATTCTTTGAACAATGCTTGGATGTATAATGTGTTAATATTTTTTTCCTTTATATATATAAGGAGAAAGGAGAGAGGTCTATGTTCAACAACATAAAATACATCAAAAACTATGTGGCGTTTTCATTTTGATTATTTTAATTATCAACTATATCTTAAAATCAAGCTCGATCAAAAATCATAAGATAAGATAGTTATTTAAATATCATTTCTCAATTAGCAATGCTAATATCCAATAAACACAACTTACATCATGAATTAGACCCAATTAATGCTCCCTCCATTCACACTAACCATTGGTTCAATTCAAATATTATGTAACCAACACAATATCTTGAATGAGAAACTATTGATTGAGAAAGATCAATATCTTGAATTAATACTCTCAATGACATTGAAAATTAGTTCTAGTATCTGAGCACCATAATACATGTCTTAGTTAAAATAAAAATATTGCACATACAAGACTAGTTACATGTTACCGTAATAAATCCGAAAACATAAACTATTGAATAGTAAGATCTGTTCTAAAAAGAAGGGCCAGTTTTCACATACAATTTGAAGCTTTAACTAGTATTATGTCGGTCTTAATATTTGTGTCATGTTTGAGACAAAACAATGCAGCTCGTATTTCCATATAAGATAATTTAACGGTTGCAAGCAAGGTTACAGAGTGATGAGGTTTAAAATAACAACGGTAATAACACAAAGATGGAGTGAAATTGAATTTTCATTCATTCCTTAGTCTTCACTAGAAATTAACGCAACCATAAACTTCTGTCCGAAGCAAGAGATGTTGGTTTTGTGTGTGTCATAATTTGAAGTTTGAACCATATAAGAAAGAAGTTAATTAAATAAATTAACAAATTAATTAAAAATGAGAAGAGATAACTAATGGCTTCCACTGTTTTCCTCAGTAATAAGTCAATTAAACAGCTAGCAGTATTGTCTGTGAAAGTTGAGAACATTACGGTGGATGCAAGGATTAATTTTATTTCTGTCACGTGATTCTAACTTCTATGTACGTATGATCAAATAAATAAAATTAAATCGCACAATTTTGAAAAAACTTTGTTCTCGTGTAACCAACAATTAATATTTGGTCACATATAATTGGTATGAGGTGTGACCAAATAACAATTGTTGGTTACGTAACCTTTTAAGAACTACTTCATGAAGATTCCTCACAAGAATTACTATGTGTAGTTTTTTACCATGTGCCTTTGAATGCATGTACATTTACTTTTAGATAAACCAAGGTTAGCGTTGTGCCATTTGTAAATTTTTTAGGTAGTTGAGATTCATTTAAGAAATATACGTGCAGAAACTTATCTTGTACTTTTATAAAAATCAATTTTATCAATATAAGTTGATTTTTTTTGTCAAATTGTCTAGTGGCTATAAACTTATCTCTTAAGATGAATAAATGAGAATTCCAAAATTTGAATCTCAACCCTTAACGTATGTATAAATGTTCCTATTAATTGAGTTAAGCTTACCATGACCGGTGTTAGTTGATTCTAAAGCACGTATCATATACCTTAAGTAATTAAATAAAATCAAACATGGCCATATAGTTGGTTCCTTTATAGGGTTGTTAAATTTATTTGAAGTATTCAATTGATCAATTGACCGAGAGGGGATGATGATAAACTTAGTAAGTTCCAGCCGATCACGTGCCCCTCTATAGAATTAGAGTTATATATAAAAAAACAGTATCTTTTGAGCATTGCAAAGAGACGTGATGAGTCGTGCATGAATATCTCAATTGTGAATTAGAAGAAACTACTACTATCATCAGGCAACATTCAGTGCAGTAGTCCCCATAACCACGCACGCACATCAAAATATGTGAAACTATTATATTCTTTTTGATAATGTAAAAAATAAAATGTTTATATGTATTAATTCTTTTTTTTAAATCAAGGTGAAAATATCATAATCTCAGTGTAGGAGAGGACCAACTAAGGACATATGAGATAGAGAAACTGTGAAATTTATATCGAGCAGTTCCAAAAATAATACATATTAGAATTAAATTTCCTGAAACATTCACAATGTTGGTTCCAATTAATAATTTTTTTGTTCTTCAAAAAAAAAAATTAATAAATTTTTTCTCCCTAAAAGGTGATGCTGTTTTTTTAATTTATTGTCTTTTTTTTTCCTCATTATTTTATTTTGTCAGACCTAGAAAAGATCGCGTTTGTTTTAATTATTTACCATACCAAATGATCCTTGATAATACTTCGTTCCTAGCAAAAACTCGAAAAAGATGCAATAAAAAAAGAAGCTAAAATGGCTTTAATTTTTATGCACATATCGTATCATATGATATGAAAGTGATCTAAGGAAGATTTCACTTTATTAGCACATCTATTTAAGACTGAACGTTTTCTATTAATATCTTTTTTTTTTGGTAGTGATTTTCTATTAATATCTAACATGTAGTAATGCGGTTTGCAAAATATTTTGTGTTAATTTAAATGTAGCAGCAAATGTGGCTGTAATGTTTGCAATGTGGGAAAGCCTGCAAATCTGCAATTACAAAACAAAGTCATGAGGGATTTTATCTCGAGAAGAAAAAGAGGAGGGTGAAGGTTGATCCGGTTGGCCCCTTGAATGGCAGCGTTTCCCTTTATTTAACAAATCGGCACCGCGGTTTATATTGACCGCAAAATAGCACTAAAAAGCGACATAATATTTTAAGTTCATGTTTGAATTGACATCGAGTTTTCTATTATCACAGTAGCTATCATAATTTTGATAAAAACTACACTTTAAATTTTAATAAAATCACGATGCTACCATGATTATGTCGATACTGTTGTGATGTTAAATATACACTAATTAACATTATAATTTTTTTTGCCTAAATTCCAAAATTGAGCCATACTTTAATAAGTTATTAGTAGCTTTGAGCTTTGTACTACTAATTTTTTTATGCTGACAAACACTAAATGCGCTAATTGCTTGGGAGTTTGGAATCTTAATTTACTCTGAAAGTTAGGCAGAATGAAAGGATTTAGTGGCAACTCAAAAAATTTCTGCATCAAAATGAGGGTGGTGGAAGGAACATGTTTTTGTTCTTAATCAACTTCAAACCCCTTAAATCAATGTAATAACGGATATGTTCGAACTTGGGTTTGGTTATAGACATATAAAAATAATGTGTAATGTACTTTATGGTTAATTAGGAGACGGTGGAAAGGAGGGGAAAAAAAAATAAGAAAAGAAGAAAAGTAGTAAAGAAAAGAACCATACAAAAGAAAGACAAAGCTAAACTCAGAGAATAAGGGGGTTTGGTAGAGAAAAAGTTCAATTCCAAAAACCTGTCCTGCAAAAGCATAACCCACTCGTGCTTACTTACAAAGTATTTGGTTTAATGTTTTGGGAATAATTTAATTAAATTGTTTAAAATAATCTAAGCTTTATTAATGTCATATAAATGGCAAACTATATGCCGCAAGCTTCATGTATTCTGCAAGACATGTGATTTTTCTTTTCTTGTCTCACCCAAAATAAAAAGTTGGTATCCACTTCAAAATTCTCATAAATCATAATACATTTGCTCAGTATTATTAGAAATTTTGAGTGGGTAGCATGAGAAACCAACACCGTTAATTCCTTAATAATTTCATTTTATAATTATTAATTTGTACTACTAATCAACTATATATAAAATTGTACTTGTGCTGATCTTATATCATAAATACATAGTATTAAGGTACTAAAGTACATATAATTGTATATATTAAGTGTTAATTATATAGTTGTCGACAGCTACAGCTAAGGAATTGCATTGACTCAACGTAGTGACCTAAAATTGACATGTAAAATGCCACTAATTAGCTTATTCAGGTGATATATTCAACCGTGCATTGTGGGTTTGTCCTCACAAGAGACAAGGTCACCAGAAGTACATGGAACTGAGATTAGGTAATTGGGTTTTACTTAATTAATGAACCGGATTTTAAGGGCCATGCTTTCTAAACCCAGTCGTGGACACGACCCATTTGCAAGATTTTAATTAAATTTTGTTGAAAAATTTGTTATATTAGTTTTTTAAATCAAAGTAGATTGTCTAACAGATCCACGTTGGATACATATGCTTGTGAATATAAAAATGTGATCAAAAGTACAATAGTCAAATTAGAAAATATTAAAACATACACGACATGGGTCGCGATGTTCCTAGATATTTACCGTTATTGTAATATATCGGTTAGAAAATGATTGAAAAGGCATTCAAATTGAATAACTATGCTTCTTCCAAAAAAAATAAAAATGAATAACTATGCATTTTGGTCATTATAAATTTGGTTGAAAAACATGGACATTATAAATTTTAATTTTCGTTCTCTTCAAATAAAAATAAAAACTTCTTAACTCTAAAATTTTGGTTTACTGTACCAGTAAAAAGATAAAAGACAAGTCTCAGACTAAAAATGTTCACTTGCACTACTTGTTTTTTTTTGTCTTTTTACCAGTTGTACACCTAATATTTGACCTAGTCTACATCTGGACTATGCTATACTTTTCTAACCAAAAAAAACAAATAAACATGTTCGATGCATTTTTAGAAGGCTATTTAATGGGAAAAAAAAAATCAGCCTACAAACCACACAACAAAGAAGTTTTTTAGCCTACATCGTAGTATTTTTTTTATTTAAAGAGAATTAAGATTGTTCTCCGTTTTACCCCATTCTGATTTGAACCCACGAAGATTTGTGTATATGTAGAGTGTCTTACCAACTAAGCTACACTTCATTGTCAAATATAACTTCCTATAAAGTGATTATATTTTCTAAAATCTCAAATTAGAACTTAATTATGTGTATGTTTATCATCACATATGTGATGGGCTTTGATTGCATGTGTGAGTCAAGTTTGGGAAGAACTTAATTGTCTAGTGTCGCATATGAGATTGTATTGGCTCGCATATGAGAGCAAACATTTTAAGTGAGATATAGCGTTTTGAATGCACGATGTTTATCGCTTGCATGCATGAGTGTGTGCAAAATTACACACTATTTAAGCCACAATCAGAATTTTCTAGGGTTTTTTCTAAAACCCTTGGCCACGTTTTAGAGAAACATTTTCCATCTCTTAGATATCTGAACATTCAAATTCACTCATTGAATCTTCAACTTCTGATTTAATTCTTGAATCCTTGATCGTAAGAGACCCTCTCTACCAAACAAAATTATCTTTGAATCAATATCATCAATTAGGAGTTCTACTAATCATTTTGTGGAGATTTTAATTTGAAGCCCAAACATCTAGTTTGTGGTAAAAATCTGGAAAATCGAAGGTGTGTGGGGAGCTGATTCAATTGGTTCATGTTTATGGTAATGAGTACGACAGACATTAATTTTTGACTTCCCATAAATGTTTATGGCTTGGCGAATGCTTAAGACCTATTTATAAATTTAACCGATTAAAGGAGTTGTTGGGTAGATTAAGATGAGTTAGATATGATTTTTAATTAAGTTCTTGTGTGATTAAATATTTAAATTACACTATGATGTTTCAAATCAGGCTGCTAAACCACGATCCTGTGTATAGTGTTGCAAACTGATATGTGCCAAATTATGTGTGATGATGTGATAATGTGTGAATATGGAAGAATATGCGACTCTATAATATAATATGATTATGTGAATTGTGAAAAATATACGTGATATGATTATATGAATCCCTTTCAAAAAAAAAATGATTATATGAATCATCACTTAAAAAAAAAAGCGCTTAGATTGCGGCGGTTTTCAAGCTATGTTGTGGCGGTTTTGAACCTCCACGAAATTGTTTGCGGGAGTTTTAAATTATGGGGTAAAATCTATTTAATATAACCTTTTTCGTATTAAGGTTTTTTTGAACAAGTCAAAATGAGATTTATATTAACACAATGAGAGTGACCCCCCCACCCCCCGCACAAGGTGTGCTAAAGGAGGCCAACTAGAGTTTGTACAATGTTAGCAAAGCCAAAACCAAACAAGTGGGTGGCGCAAAACGCAAGAGGATTACATATAAATGTCCATACAAGATAAAGGATAACGCCACCACTAATGGTAGGTGTAGGTGAAAAAGATCGCTTTAGACTTGAGCCAAGGAAAAAAGAGTAACTTAACTTGATCAAGCAGCTGATGTAAAGATAAGACTTTATTGTTGAAAATCCGATTGTTTCATTCTTTCCAAATCGTTCAAGCACAAGTGAGCCAAATAAGTTCATAAACGGGTGAGTTTGTCGAGGAAACCCTCCTAAGTGAGCAAACTGGTGAAAATGATCATTAGAACAGTAAGTATCTACCGAAGAGAGACCAAGCCATCACCCAAAATTGACCGAAATGACTACAGATTGTGAAAAGATGATTCGCTGACTCCTGAATCCCGCAGCCGCCAACACAAATGGTTGTTTCTGCTGGAATGATACCCCACATAAGAACGTTATCCTTTGTTGGAAGACGGTTGCGAAAGAGGTGCCACCCAAATAGAGTAACTTTTAGGGGAACATATTTGAGCTAAATAGTGGTTATAGTAACCCTCTCACTGATGTGATCTTATGTTGTGAACAAATGGTAAACTCTGACTGATAAATCTTTGTCTGGGTCGAGTAACCATACCCAACGGACATGGATGTCATCCTGCAAAACAATGTTATGTAACAATAAACAACAGTTTCTAAGAAGGTCCTCCTCGCACGTAAACGACTTTCTTCGCCACCACTCGTATCAAGATTTGTAATATCCTTTATATTTCCGATGATAATGCTTTTTTTTGCTAATTATAAAAAAGTTACTATAATTTAGCTCAAACTCCTCTAAAAAAAGTTACCTAAGACTTTTTAATGTTATCATTAGTTGAGACCAAGTATAAAAAATCTTTTATGCTGACATTATATATGATCAACTAAATCCAAATATTGGATCCCAAAATATTTTATATATATATATATATATA
>Ga0315914_1003999_pt1 | contig 22167 bp, 18 predicted proteins | sample MpolenodulesMG_FD_203920 | JGI IMG/M metagenome (GOLD analysis project Ga0315914, IMG submission 203920) | Medicago polymorpha root nodule microbial communities from Los Angeles, California, United States - elongated nodules | ecosystem: Host-associated > Plants > Roots > Nodule | place: USA...
GAGCAGTTGTAATCAGATATTACATTTTAGTGAACTCTCCTTGGAAGTGCAAGGGGGACAGGACTACTTCCGGTTTATGGAAGTAACCTGTATAATTGCTTTGTGTCCTTCTTCTCTCTCTCTCTCTCTCTCTCTCTCTCTCTCTGTGTGTTTTATCCACTACATTTAGATTCTAAACATCACTTCAGAAGCTGAATTCTATCTTCTTCTGAACAGTGACTTCAATAGGAGAAATCGAAGAAAAAGCTAACACAATTCAACCCCCCCTTCTTGTGTTTTTCTCACCTTCAATTGGTATCTAGAGTCTTGGTCTGTTGTCTTAACACTCAACATTGTAACAGAAAAAGATCTAAGAAAAACATGTCTGGTGAAGAATCCTCTTCTAGTCAGAACAACAATGTTATGCCATATGATTATGGTAATAAGAAAGCTGACTCTGGTAATGTTCCAAAGTTTAATGGAGATCCTGAAGAATTCTCTTGGTGGAAAACCAACTTCTACAGTTATATCATGGGTTTATATGAAGAACTATGGGATATTCTTGAAGATGGTGTTGGTGACTTGGTCCTTGATGAAGAAGGAGCTGCTATTGATAGAAAGAAACATATTCCTGCTCAGAAGAAACTCTATAAGAAGCATCACACGATCAGAGGATCACTTGTTACTGTTATACCTAAAGCAAAGTAAGAAGCCTTGACATTTCATTGTTGATTGCCCTGATCTTCAGAAGGAGAAATCAAAGGACAAGTCGAAGAAATCAAGTTTCAATTCAAGGAAATTCAGGAAGCAGATTAAGAAGAGTTTAATGGCAACCTTGGATGATCTAGACAATGAATCTGGGTCTGAAAAAGAAGAAGCTAGAGATGAAGCAAATGTAGCTGTGGGGTTAGTAGCTACAGTGACATCAGAAGCTGAACCTGACTCAGAAGATGAAAATGAGGTATACTCTAAAATTCCCAGAGAAGAACTTGTTGAGTCTCTTAAAGTGCTCCTTACACATTTTGAACTTAGAACCAATGAGTTGAGATATTTAAAAGAAAAATATGTTGATTAAATGAAACAACAAGAATCAACTCTATTGGATCTAAAAAAATTTGAAGAAGGACTTAGTGGGTTTGACTTCATTTGTAAAACTTATGAAGAGAAGCTCAAGTTTCTTTGTCAGAGGCTACAAGAAAAGTGTGATGGAAAACCTTTAAGTAAACATGAAATTGCTCTTAAAGATTTTATTATGTCTGGTATTGACAGAAGCAAAGTGGCTTCTATGATTTATAGCATTTACAGAAACAATGGTAAAGGGATTGGATTTTTAGAAGGAAAACCTAATGAAATCAGTCTCAAAGCATGTTGTGAATGCATCAAGGAAGGGTTGAAAACCTTCTTTGTACCTGAAGATGCTAAGTTTGAAACTGTGGTTTAGTCAGAACCTAAAGCTTCTTGTTCTAAGGCTAAGAATACTTCAAAGCCAAAGAACTCTAAGCCTAAGGCAATGACAAACTTTGATTCTAAAACATCAAGATTCTGAAGAGATCAGAACCTGATCCTCAGAGTCTGTTGAAACCAGAGTCTGGTATCTTAAAGTCTAAGTTTCTAAAGAACAAAATAGTTGTTACTTCCTGGGAATCAAAACCAAAAGGTGCTAGCCCCAAGGTATTGGTTAATCAGAAGCTATCAAACTCACAGCACAAGGTACAAGAAGTGAAGAGTAAAACTTCTAGTAATAACCTCAAAGGACCCATAACGCAATGGGTACCTAAATCTGAAATTGTCAATACTGCAGATATGCCTAAGAGCAATGGAAAAGCAAAAATCATGGTACCTAGACAGCGGTTGCTCAAGACATATGACAGGAGAGAAGTCTATGTTCCTCACCCTCTTAATGAAAGGAGAAAATGTGAAGTTTGGAGGCAACCAATCTAGAAAGATCATTGGTACAGAAACTATTGGTAACTCCTCTATCTCTATTAATAATGTGTTGTTGGTAGATGGTCTTGAACATAACCTATTGAGTATCAGTCAGTTTTGTGACAATGGTTATGATGTGATGTTTGGTAAGACCAACTGCATAGTAATCAACAAGGATAACAACTTCATAGTATTCAAAGGAAAGAGGATATAAAATGTCTATAAAATCAACTTCTCTGAAATTGTTGATCAGAAGGTAATTTGCCTTCTATCAGTGAATGATATGAAATGGGTATGGCACAGAAGGTTGGGACATGCTAACTGGTGATTAATCTCTAAGCTTAGTAAGCTACAACTTGTCAAAGACTTACCTAACATTGACTATCATTTAGATGCACTTTGTGGTGCATGCTAGAAAGGGAAGATTGTGAAATCATCTTTTAAAACAAAAGACATTGTCTCAACCTTCAGACCTTTAGAATCACTTCATATTGATTTATTTAGACCAGTTAATACTGCATCCTTATATGGAAGTAAATATCGATTAGTCATTGTTGATGATTACAGCAGATGGACTTAGGTAAAATTCCTAAGAAGTAAGGATAATGCTTATGATGTATTCAGTAACTTCTGCACTCAAATTCAATCTGAAAAAGAAATGAAGATTTTAAAAGTAAGAAGTGATCATGGTGTAGAATTTGAAAATGAGCCATTTGAAGCTTTTTGTGAAAAACATGGAATTATCCATGAATTCTCTTCTCCTAGAACTCCACAACAAAATGGGGTTGTGGAGAGAAAAAATAGAACTTTACAAGAAATGGCACGAACCATGATTCATGAAAATAATTTAGCAAAGCATTTCTGGGTAGAAGCAGTGAATACAACATGTTATGTCCAAAATAGAATCTATATCAGACCTATCTTGGAGAAAACAGCATATGAACTCTTTAAAGGAAAAAGACCCAATATCTCTTACTTTCTTCAATTTGGATGTACCTGTTACATTCTAAATAAAAAGCTCTACCTAAAGAAATTTGATGCCAAGGCCCAAAGAGGAATCTTTTTAGGTTACTCTGAAAGGTCAAAGGCTTACAGAGTGTATAATTAGGAGACACTCTATGTTGAAGAATCAATGCACGTTAAATTTGATGACAAAGAGATACTCTGAAAGGTGAAAGTTTTGCAGATATGCAGGTGCCTGAAGAAACTTCAGAACCTGATCAGACTCCTGAGTCTGAAGAGAGTCCAGAAGTTGAACCCACTCTAGAAGCTCAAGATGAAGAAGCTTATGATGAAGCTCAAGATGGTTCTCAGCAAGCTAATCAATCCAAGAATACATTCAAGTACAAGTCTTCACATCCTAAGGATCAAATCATTGGAAACAAAGAAAGTCCTAGAAGAACAAGATCATATTTCAGACAAGAAGAGTCTATGATAGGATTGTTATCAGTGATAGAACCTGCTACAGTTGATGAAGCACTATCAGATGATGGATGGATATTAGCAATGCAAGATGAGCTCAATCAGTTTCAGAGAAATGATGTGTGGGATCTGGTACCCAAACCTCGGCACAAGAACATTACTGGAACAAAATGGGTATTCAGAAACAAGCTGAGTGGACAAGGTGAAGTAGTCAGAAACAAAGCTAGACTTGTTTCTCAAGGCTACAGTCAACAAGAAGGCATTGATTATACTGAAACATTTGCTCTAGTTGCAAGATTGGAAGCAATCAGGATGAATTTGAAATGAGCATGATGAGAGAATTGAAGTTCTTCCATGGAATTCAAATTAATCAAAGCAAAGATGGGGTGTATGTTCATCAAACAAAGTACACTAAGGAGATTCTAAAGAAGTTCAAGCTTGAAGATTGTAAAGTGATGAACACTCCAATGCATCCAACTTGCACCTTAAGCACAGAGGATAATGGATCAAAGGTAGATCAGAAGCTGTATAGAGGTATGATTGATTCTTTTTTATATCTCACTGCATCTAGGACTGAAAGAAAATCAACCAGTGGAAACTGTCAATTTCTTGGTGAAAACCTGATATCCTGGGCTAGCAAAAGACAAGAAACTATTGTCATGTCTACAGCAGAAACAGAATACATCTCAGCTGCAAGTTGTTGTACACAACTGCTTTGGATGAAACATTAGTTGGAAGATTATCAGATTAATGATAACAGTGTTCCCATTTATTGTGATAATACTGCTGCTATTTGTTTGTCAAAGAATCCAATTCTACATTCAAGAGCCAAGCATATTGAAATCAAACACCACTTTATTAGAGACTATGTTCAAAAAGGAATCTTAGATATATAATTAATTGATATTGAACATCAATGGGCTGATATATTTACTAAGCCTTTAACTGTGGAAATATTTTATTTTATAAAGAAAAATTTGAACATGCACTTTGTGTCTGATTAAATTTGATTGTCTTTGAATAAAAAGGTAGGTTCTGAAGTCATTCAGAAGTAATAGTCCATCAGAAGATCTTCACTGAGATTCTGAGGAAAATGTGCTTATGAAGATGACGTCAACATCTGAACTTCAGAAGCTGAATTCTTTACTTATGAATAGCAGAGTTAGTGGAATCGTTGGAAGTTACTTTTTGGTAACACATGTCCCACTAACTTGGCAGTTACTCTGAGAAATTCTGATGTGGCTTAAGTGTGTTGGTGTATAACGTAAGAGGGCAATGATGATTTATGCTTTGAATACACTATCTCGCGCCCCCTATGTCATTAATGTTGTGTTTGTTTGTCCCCTACTGAATTGTAATCGTTTTTACTAAAAACACTTAGACAAAAACACACACTTCTCACTTCACAACTTACACTTTCTGATTTTAGACCACTCCCTGAAAAAGCTCTCGCCATTTTCAAAATCAAAAGCTTAGAACCCTAAAACCTTCATCAGTCTCAATGGCATCTACAAGTTCAAATCAAGAAACATCCAAGCAAGTAGCTACTGGAGAATCACTTCAGATTAAAGGAAGAACTATGAAACTGGAAAGATGGCAGTTAACAGTTCAAGTGGATATCATAAACTATATCAACGCTCCAGACTTGAATGGATACTTCAAGATGCTGAATGGTCCTACGTATGAAAACCTGGTCAGGTATTTCTGGGTCAGGGCTGAAATTTATGACTTACATGTTGCTAGGTTGGAAGAGCATGAACGGGTTCTGATTGATCCTACGCTTGAAGGAAAGACTAGAGAAGAACTGGGCTTGAAACCATTCACCTGTACAGAGATTCGCTCAAATGTCATGGGAAGAAAATCTAGATAACAAGACAAGTCCTTGGATAGAGGTAGTGAACATGACTCTATTCAATAGCAAGAAGAAAGAGAAGTACTTCGATATGCAGAAGGAGCATTGGCTACTTCAGAAGATAATGACTGAGTGTCTTCTACCCAAAGGAGGAGGAGTAGATCAACCCTCATTAGAACATAGAGTTTTTCTACACTTCCTCATAACTCTTGAGAAAGGGAATGTGCCAAAGTACATCTTCAATCACATGATGTGGGCATTGAAAGAAAGCAAGGACAACAACAGAAGTTTCGTTCCCTATGGAAGATTACTATCAGAAATCTTTCATCAAGGAGGAATTTTGAAGGAAATGAAAGCTTCAAAGGCTATTACTGATAAACAATTGGGCACAATAACTGGAAAAGTTATAAATGCTCGTACCTTGAGGAAGATGCAACTGACTAAGGAAGAAATTAAGCTGGAAACTGATTTGCAGGAATCATCTATTCTATCCAGCTTAATGGATGATTTCCCTCCTATCTGCAAATAGGATCCTCCTGATGTAAGAGCCCACTATGTATATGAAAAATGGAAGGCAACTGGAGAAACCATCACGTATGATGATATTCCAGACACCATGTATGGGGGTGTTCTACCTGTTGCTCCTAAGAAGAGTAAATCAAAGAAGCAAGCAACCTCAGAAGATGATGATGAAGAAGAATCTTCTGAACCTAAACCAAAGAAAGCCAAAAAGGAAAAGGCTGCTACACAAGTGAATGTACTTGGTTCTGCTATGCCAACTATTCAAGAAGAAGTTCAAGATTTAGATCTTGTAAAGGTTTTTAACAAAAGAACAAGAGGTGGAACTTCAATTGCATCTTCATAATCTTTACCTCCTCAACCATCAATTCCTAAGAAGAAGAGGAAGCAAACTGTCAGGAAAATAAAGGTTTCAACCTATGTGACTGAAGAAGATGATCAGATTGAAGTCAGAAGGAAGGAGGCTGATGATGTCGCTGCTATACAAAAAGCACTTGAAATTGCTAAAGGCATTGGGGTTCCTATAGAAGCTTTGTTAAAGGAATCAACAGTTGAAGCTGCTCATAAGGTGATTGAGCTAACATAAGATCTTCAACAGTTGGTTGTGACTGGTGATGTTCTAAAGACTGCTGAAGAAGGTCAAAGAGAGGAAGCTACTTGTTCAAAAGCTGCTGCTTCAGAAGCAAGAAAAGGTAACTCTGATTCTTATAATATCTCTAAAGTAATAGAAATAGAATCTAGTTCAACCTCATCCTCACACTCCACCTCTGTCTCAACCTCTTCAGACATAGATAATATTCCCTTGAATAAAGTCTATGCAAACTTACATAAATCCTTATCCCCATCACCATCTACCAAGCACCAGAAAAAGCCTGACGATGATATATTTGTGCCTATGTATCCATCTGTTCTTGAGAGAATAGGTGAGATGTCGCAAATAAGAATTAATGTATGTCAAGGACTACCTGCTAGTCATCCTATACAACCACCTATGTTTGAGCCACTTCAATTAATTCCTGCTGATGCAGATGTCAGAAGTGAGCAAGCAATGCCTGAGTCTGACAATAATGAATCATCATCACCTCAACCTCAACCATCCACCCAAACTAGTGATCCATCTGTTCTAGAAGAACTGGCTAATCACTATCAAGGTGAATTACCAGGTTTTGAGCCAAACTTAGAAAGAGCCTCTGAAATAGCTTCTGAGGAAGTTGTTTCAGAAAGCCCCCATCAACAAGAACCTAACTTACAAATGGCCTCTAACACCTGCACTGAACTAATCATTCACCCTGAACATCTTCCATACCATCTCAATGCAACACACTCCAATATTTATTTTGGTATTGCATTAAGAAACCTAGCCAACAAGAAATCTTCCACTTAGGATCCATCAAACCTCAAGGAAGCATTGTCTTCCTTGGATGCTGACTTATGGCAAGAAGCCATAAATGATGAAATGGATTCTCTACAGTCTAACGAAACTTGGAACTTGGTTGACCTGCCTCCAAGCTACAAACCAATAGGTTGTAAATGGGTTTTGAAAAAGAAACTGAAACTAGATGGAACTGTTGATAAATACAAGGTTCGCCTTGTAGCCAAAGGTTTCAGACAAAGAGAAAATATATATTTTTTCGATACTTACTCACCAGTTACTCAATTCACATCCATAAGGGTACTAATTTCCTTAGCTGCTGTTTTTAACTTATTTGTACACCAAATGGAGGTGAAAACTGCTTTTCTAAATGGTGAATTGGAAGAAGAAATCTATGTGGAAAAACTTGAAGGTTTTGTAATCCATGGACATGAAAACAAAGTCTGTAAGTTAAACAAATCTATGTATGGTCTAAAACAAGCCCCTAAGAAATGGCTAGAAAAGTTTGACAACTTAATGATTTCGAATGAATTCAAAGTGAATGAAAGTGACAAATATATTTATTACAAGTATGATAAAAACATCTGCACAATCACATGTCTCTATGTAGATGACTTGATCATATTTGGTTCAAACATTCCTGCCATAAATTATGTGAAATAATTGTTAAGTAACAACTTTGATATGAAAGACCTAGGAGAAGCTGATGTAATTCTTGGCATCAAGATTACTAGATCAGATAAAGGAATATCATTGGATCAGTCTCACTACATTGAGAAGATCTTAAGGAAATATAATTGTTTTGATTGTAAACATGCGAGCACACATTATGATCCAAGTGTAAAACTCTTTAAGAACACTGGAGATGGTGTTAGACAAACAAAGTATGCGAGCATCATTGGTAGTCTCAGATATGCCACTGAGTGTACTAGACCCGACATCGCCTATGTCATGAGACTCTTCTGCAGATTTAAAAGTAGGCCAAGCAATGAGCATTGACATGCAATAGAGAGAGTCATAAGATACCTGAAAGGGACTATGACTTTGGGACTGCATTATCAAAAATATCTTGTTGTATTTGAAGGGTACAGTGATGCAGATTGGAACACCTTGTTGGATGATTCCAAAGCGAGCAGCGGCTATATATTTAGCATAGTTGGAGGAGTTGTTTCTTGGAAGTCTAAGAAGCATACCATTCTAGTTCAATCCACAATGGAATCTCAGATGATAGCACTAGCTACTTCTAGTGAAGAAGAAAGTTGGCTACGATGCTTGCTAGTTGAGATCCCTTCATATGAGAAACAGTTACCAGCTGTGTTGGTTCATTGTGATAGTACCGCAACTATTGCAAAGATTAAGAATCGTTATTATAATGGAAAGAGACAACAGATAAGGCAGAAACACATCACGATTAGAGAATGTATCTCTAATGGAGTGGTTAGAGTTGATTTTGTATGTACTAATGGAAACTTAGTTGATCCTTTGGCGAAAGGACTAAATAGAGAGAAAGTTTGAGAAACATCCAGTAGGATAGGACTAATGCATATAGCTCACTGAGTGATGGTAACCCGACCTACATGATTGGAGATCCCAAGACTTAGGTTCAATGGGTAGTAACAAGTCATGAAGTGATAGAACATGCTATGAGAAAAAGGATATAGAAAGCATGATCCTGCAGCGAAAGAAGGATGAGATAATGTCAACTCTTAATGAGATGTATACTCTATTTTGAGAGGAGTACATAGCTACATGAGTACTCTTGATAGACTCACCTATACGAATGTGGAACTGAGGCCGTGCCTATGGAATTTCGAGGTAGAATTCCTAGAGCGTTCGTTAAAACCGGGAAAGACGTGCAGGGCCATAAACGCACGAGCTTTTAGAATACACCTAAGAAAAGGTTTGTGTGTGGATTCTATGTCTGATATAGAGTTCAATGTTGTAAGCAACTCTTGTTAAATCAGAATACCATCCACTATGCAAAGTTTCAAGTTGTAGGCGACACCTTTGTTGGAACACTAGTTGATTCTAGTGGAAGTTGGATAGGAAAACATAAGTTAAGAACTAGTGTGTGTGTGTGTGTGTGACTTAAAAATGTCCCACATTGTTGAGCAACACTAACTAGCAAGTGATTATATAAGGGTGGGGGGAACTCCAGGTGTGTCCTTGGGGTACCCACTTTTGCGAACGGGTGAGCGCTTAGAAATATATATATCACACGCGCGACGCCGCCGCCACTGTCTGTCTAACCCGGCGGCCGGGCCAGGCTTGGATCAAAAAGATATTTATTTTTTATCACTTGAAAATGAAAAAGAATAATCATTTTAATCATTATCTGAAAGCGTCACACGCGTAACAAATAAATTTATTGTGATCTAACATAGTATCTAGAATTTTTCGGATGTATCCAACTAAGAAACCGAAAACCGGTTGCTTAAGTCACTCGTTTTTTGTTATGAACTCTCCCTATAAAAGGAGAGCTCGCCCCACTCATTATTTACGCCGAAATTCGCAGTTAATGACTCATGTGCTTTTCCTTTCTTCTCCCTCCTTCGACTTGTGTTGACGAGTCATTCTTCTTCTACTCCTTTCTGTCCTTTCGCTTTCGATTTGAGTGGTCTACGTACCATATAGAGTGGTTTTAATCGAACGATTAAAGCATATTTTTGAGGTGTATATTCTCGAACAATTACATACTGTGCAGTACGTAATTGAACAGTGATTGATAGACTTTTAGCAAGTGTACTAAAAATGAATCGAAGTAATAAAATTTATAAGTTCGTATCCACAGGGACTGTTTCAATTTCTACTCGGCAAAAACGTTAAAATAAAGGATGTATTAAATTTATGGGTTGCCCTAGGCAGTTGGATTTGGTTGCATAAAAGTAATACAAAGTAAATAAAATGGTTTGATAATTGGATTAAAACAGATGATCAAGCCGATGAATCCTCTATTGCTTTATGTGAAATAGCTTATCTCTCTTTACTCTCAACACTTATTCAATCTTTACAACAAATTAACTAAGTGGTTTTGATCAATCTCTTGACTCAAAACTATTTCCTAAGTTATAAACTTTTAATCTCTTAAACCGATAGAATAACCACGGAACAGAACGTTAATTCATAAGTCATAATCCTCAATTTCCTATCTCTAGGTTCCTATGTTGAATTAAACAAAATTACTATTTCAGGATTAAAAGCTAGGGTTAGTAGTCATTCAATTCCTAAGATCAGTTTATGTGATTGAAAGAAGCTAGGGTTAATAGTCATACAAACAATCATACGAAAAGCAATGAACACAAATAATTCTGAATAAAGACTGAGTAATATTGATAATAAAGAGAGTTTCAACTACTGATTCATATATTATAATAGGTACATCATGGCTCAATCAAACTAAAAGTTTATCTACTCATAACTAAATAATCATAAGCATAAACAAGATGAAACATACATAAATCCGGACCAACTATGTGTGTTCTTCAGCTTCCTGGTGCCGTCTATGCTTTGTTTAAGTCTCCAAAATCGAACCCTTTAGCTTCTGGTTGCATCTGGCTTTTATAGACAAAGAATTAGGGTTTCAGAAAGGTCCACCATCGTGCCACGTTGCGTGACCATCGTGGCACGATTCCTTCATTAATCAGACGTGGCAGCAAATTTACTCAACCATCGTGGCACGTTACACATCCATCGTGCCACGATTTTTCCAGCATCTTCAGATCCATCGTGGCACGATTTCTCCAATAGCTAAATTCTTGCATTCTTCTCCAATTTGTGAAATACTTCCCTTTTATGAATCTTGAGCTTATTTAACCATGTATATGACGGGGTAAATCCGCAAGTGCACGGTTTACCGGTGTAGTAATAAGAGAGTATCGTTCCAACAGGGAGTTGTTTAATTTAATTAACTTTTATGAATGTTTAGAATGTTTAGAAAAAAGTATAGTTGAAAAGTTGGGATTTTTAACATTTGAAAATAATAATAAAAAGCGCATTGGGATTTTTGGTTCATCTTGGTGACAAACCCTTCACAAACCAAACCCTAAACCTAGAACTTTATGTTGGACCTACTTTCTAAAGATAAGTTTCTCTTAAGCCTATCACATCTCCTTTCGGTTTCAGTGAGTGTGTTCCTCTAGCAACCACGTCTATTCTCATGGTTGATTGCTATTGGAATCCTTGAAGAACGGAACTTTATTTGTCTCAAGGTTTGCTAGACTATTCTCATGTTTTGCAATCCTTGTTTAATTTCACTTGTTCCAATATCAAAACTTCTTCTTTTGATGCTTCGCTTTGATATTTGTGATGATAAATTAACAAGTACTAACCTTCCGGTGTCACTTTATGAGTTTGATACTTGTTAATTCATTATAAAAACGGTGAAATTAGATTAGAAAGTAGATTTACATAAAATTACGGTTCAGGCTTGGTTTGATTAGGATTAGGTCATTAGACTCATTCAACAATCCCAAAACAAGAAGAGTTTACTCACTCATGTTCATCGTAAACATAGAAGAGAAGAAGAAGAACATAAATAAAATAACAAGAAAATAAAAGAACTTTTTTAAAGAAAACAATTGTCACTATTGAATTCCAAGAACAAAAGATGATTATACAAGCTAGATGGCTGCTCTATTCATAGTCTAACATTGACTTGAGCCCCAAGAATTAAATCAATAAAGTGTTGCACAAGAAACCATGGGCTCTAGGTCAGAAATACTAAAATAGGCAGTTTGTCGAAGAAGCAAAAGCAACAAAAGGACAATAAGGGCGTGCCTATGCTCATATTTTGGTGAAGGATCTTCAAACTTTGTGCACAAGATATTTTTGTATAAGATCTTCATATTTTTGGCATGAATCAGCTACAAATCTCTTTTGTTTCTTGCTTCAAGACTCAATCCTTTAAATATTTGTTTCTGAAATAAAATAACTTGCAATTGAAGTAAAATAGCTCTAAAAAGGAAATAAAAACATATTAAATCTAAATAAAATAAACTTAAATATTATATTAAAATTACTAATTATTGACTCATCAGTATACAAACATTTGACTCTCAAAACATTACAAAAAGGACACAAATATGACTAAAATACTAACGTAATGACTACTATCATCAGTGATCTGGGATGTTTTATCCTGGAGGAGGCGCGGTTGTTAGTTTACCTTGCACAAACTTGGATAGTGCCGCAAAACTCCTTAAAGAGAGTGACCTGATTGTGACTCAACTCGGTAATCTCTTCGGTGGTAGTTTCTAGATTTTTTTTAAATACGAAAAATAACAGTATGTTTTTTCACAAAAGAAAAACAAGGGACACGTGGATAATACAATTTACATGTTTATATATGGATAGGAGTTGAAAGAATCGAGCTAGAAGACAAAGCAATCTTTAGTTATGAAGACATTGACCAAAGATGTAAATTAGATTTGAACTATGAAAAAGTATCGTATCAAAAATGGAGATAAAGGATGAATGGAAAAGACAAGAGAAGGGTTGACCTCGACAAGATTACACCAAAAAAACATAATGAATGTGATCACAGAAAATAGAATAAAAGTAGTGAGAATTGGATTACTCCACCAATTAACTTTTGCATTATCATTTTTCAAACAACTAGTTTATAATTTATTTTTAAAGGTTTAGTAGTTAACTCATACTCAAATAAACACACATAAAGAAGAGCATGTATAATGATTCAGAGTCTAACCCGAGATTCTATATAGAATATTTTCATTCAAGCCACTAAATAACGATCACGGTCTATTATTTACAAAAGAGTATAATGATGAAATTTAATTAGGATTGAATTGTTCGAAAGAGGGGTTGTAGGAAAACTCATTTTCAACATCCACTCTATTATTGAACGAAATTCAATCTATTTAAATAATAAAATGAGCAATAAAACGAATTTTGAAAATAAAATGTTTCTAACACTCTTCTTGATCAAGAATATTCAAGTTGGATCATTGTCTCATACAGTTATTGATAAGGTTTTGCTTGTCTCTGTCGAGTTTCAAATTGTGAAATTCTTTTCAATTACGATATTAAACCATTAAAAGAACAATGAATCATCATTTTCCGTCATAGGTGGAGCCAAAGTTTTACCCAATATGTAGAGCTGTCAAAACGGGCGGCCCGTTTAGGGCCGGCCCTAACGGACTTCGGGCTTTATTGGGCCGGGTCAAAAAGCCCGAATGAAAAACAGGCTTGAAATATACTACCCGAGTCCGGCCCTACACTGGCCGCGGGCTAACGGGCCGGTCCGTATTAAAAATTATATTTTTTTAAAAAAATAAAGTACTATAAAATACTCTTATAAATTTTCTTATAGATAATATTTTTAATATGTTTAAATAATGTATAGCACAAAAATAAATTGTAAACATTTTTGTACACATGTCGCAAACTAAAACGGCGAGGAAAACAATTTTAAATAAATGAGATATGTTATGGTAGCTACGAGGGAGTGAGAGAGAAAAAGAGAGTGAAGATATAGGGAGACCAATCAAAAAGCGTTTCATATATTCGTGGTCCTATTATCGGTAGCTTTTGCCAATACAATGAGTGATTGCTTTTTAACCTATCATATTATAGGTATAAAGTTTATACTATCGTTTAGTAATGACTAATCAGTGATTGATGTTTATCATATATCATATATATATATCATGAAGGAAAAAAATATAGTGTGAAGCGATGACGCTAAAGTTCACGACATTTAAGATACTCGTCATAGAGATCAGCGAAGTCAAAAAATGTAATATTCAAATTTAAGAATTATCTTTTTATTCCTTAAAAAAAAAGAATTATTTTTTATCACTAGACCAACCCTTAAATATAATATTTTAAAAAAATAATATAATAAGACTAATATATTTTTTAAAAAAATCGTTGTATTAATAATAATAATTTTTTTTTTCAAAAATTAGTGAATATATCTAATAATTTAAAATAAGACAAATATTTAGTAACATTTTTTTTGAAATATGTTTAAACTTAGAGACAAAGAGATAATATTCTGTCAAACAAACACTTTCATTAATATTTTAGCAATTGATTATTAAAATATTTTTAAGAGAACTAGAACCCATATCACATTGTTTCTCCAACTCATTATCCTCCTCAATAAAGTAATATAGACACTTTATCAATCACAAATTAAACTTCAAAAAATTGGTTGGAGGACATATATAAAGGCAAGCATCTGTAAAAGATTGCTCGAAGACAAAATCTCAACTTTTTGCGACATCCGCACTCCTATGCGACCCTCTTTTTTTTTCCTTTCCACTCGCTTCACCCCACCATCAATCCATAATCAAAACTTTGGGCTTTTTCTGTATACTTCTATAATTCTATTTGCCTTGGATGCTAACATTTGCATTACGTTTTTTTTATTATAACAAGACTAATAATAAAGAAAATCGTTCTTCTCCCATAAAAAACACTAACGCTCAACTGAATGAACGAAAATACTCCTGCGTGATTTAAGTCACGTTCGGTACTTTCAACGTGAGTTAACTCACGTAGGTTATAAACCGAGTGTGACTTAACTCACGCTGCAGGTTTGTACTATTTTGGTACAAAACCCATCAATCCCAACTTCCAAGCACCATTTTCTTTCCCTCTCCACCTCCAAAAACCCAAAATGTGGGAATTTTTGGGTCAAAATCTTCATTTCAAATCAGTGTAAAGCGTCAGGAAGCAAGTTTCTACGCTCATCAATCATAAAAAATCAGGTAATGTATCATCTTAATTCATTTGATTTTGCTGGTTTTTGGGGTATGTTTGTCAGTTCTAGAAGTAGTCTGAACGTGAGTTAACTCACGTTGGGCCAACGTGAGTTAACTCACGCAGGTGTAATGCCCTGTTTTCAAATTTCGCGCCAATTTTTTTCTTTGTTAGCTTGTTGCACAAGTTATTTATATTATTTTTCCTTGTTATTTTGTTATTATATAGACATAATGATGGTTGAAAATGTGGTGGATGATGGCGTTGAGCCGACACTAGCCATAATTGAAGCTTCCGGCGATGTCAAACCAACCATTAATGTGAAGTTGAAAGTCTAAATTCTCTTTCAATCTCACATTGAAGAAAAACCTAAACTGGTACCTACCGGTGTTGCCAAGCTTCATGGTTATGAACTAGACACCGCCTCAATTTTTTTAACAAAGGAAAGATGGCAAGAGCGAGATGATTTGCTTGGTTGGGTTCATCGACAAGTGGAAAGTGTTGGATTTACTATATCTATAGATAAATATAGTTTAAAAAGGCCAACATTGACGATGCAATGTGAAAGGAGTGGCGAATACAAACCACCAAAGATGAGGAAGAAACCGAACCTTGAAGGCACAGGCTCAAGGAAATGTGAATGTCCGTTTATGTTGTGTGGTTTCTTTGATAAGGATGCCAATGATTGGTTGGTTGGTGAAATTGCTTAGTGGAATTCACAACAATGAGTTGGCGCCAAAGTTAGTTGGCCACCTTCTTGCGGGTAGAATAAAAGAGGAGGAGAAGAAAAGAGTTATCGACATGACAAAAAGCTTGGTGTATGTAACAATTTGTTTTTCGCCAGAATTATTTTATTTATTTATTATATGTGTTTATATGTGTTTGTGTGTGATTAATTGTCCTTGTGTGTATTTTATTTGGGATTATTGGATTTTTGGCCTAAAATGGTATTTTAGGCATTTTTAGACTAAGGGGTATTATAGTCATTTATTAAGAAATGGTATTTTAGTAACCTTAGAATTGGGATTATTTAAGTATTTTGAGGTGAATGATTATTTTACTAAGTTACTAGTAAGTTGGAGTAATTATTTAGAGATGGTAATTATTCAGTGTTTTAACAGTTAAGTGAGTATTAACTTTTGAGAATTAGTTAGTAAGGATGTTAGGCCCATTATGACAATTAGAAACCAAGCCCAATTAGAGGTGGCTATATACGCATAACACTTAAGTAAAAACTAGGTTTTCCATTCATTCATTCACTTAACAAAATATTTTGAGAGAGGTAGAGAGAGAAAGATGAGAAGAATGGAGAAAAGGGTTAAAGAGAAGAAAAGCTTGAAGAGAAGAAGAGGCTAGAGACTTGAAGTTAGAGGAGCTAAATTGAAGTCATGGCTAGGATCTTTGATGCTAGAGGTAAGGTGGATAGATTCCTTTCATCAATTAAGCTAAACCTTCATATTTTCAATTATGTGAATAAGTGTTTATTTGTGAATGGTGACTTTTGTGAATTTTGATGTCAATTTTCGTGCTCCTTATTTGATGATCAATTTGGGTATGTTAAATTCAAGTTAAGCTTATTGTTGTTGTTGATTTTCCATGTTTGAAGTATGAAAATATGAACCTTTGTGAGTTTTACTTAATTTGATGAGAAATGATGTTGTTGTTGTTGATTGTTGATGAAATCATGTTTATATGATGTAATTGTTGTTGTGTCGTTGATGTTGACTCATGTCTTGGGTATCACTAATTGTGTTGTTGTGATTCAAGTTGTTGTGTTGTGATGAGTTTTTGGTAAAATGGGTTAAAATGGGGAAATGTCAATTGTGGTGTTTTGAGTGAGTTGATGATGTTGTTAGGATGGACTAGAACACTTAGAATTTCTGTTTTGAAATAAAAAATTTGGTTGCTTAATCGTTTGGGAGACAACGGAATTTTCGTGTGAAAAATTGTTTTAAGTGTTTTTGGAAAATAAGTGATTATGAGAGATTTTGGGAAGTTTTTTTGGGATGGTTGAAAACTGAATTTTCTGATAGAATGTGATAGGCTTAAGTGTAAGGAACGCGCAAGCGAAAATGGAACCGAAATCGGATTAACGATTAGAATTTTATGCGCGAAATGGAGAACACTAAAAAATTAGAAGATCTGATCTACACGTCGAGCACGACCATTCGTCTGGGAGGCACGGACCATGCGTACCATTCACACTTGGTCAACCCGTTTTTTTGTGTTTTCACTATCTTTTAAGTATCCCTATGATTTCCAAAGACCTAACCCTATCTAATTGATGTCGAATTGAACTTCTAAGAGTGTTTAAACATAGGTGATCATGAGGATTGATTTGGTTTTGAAAACAAGTTGAATTTGAGACGAACTTTGAGTTTCTGTGAAAGTAACCAAACTTTGTGAAACCGAAATGCCTTAATTCATTAGCTAAGATGTTTGGGGGTATGTAGGGATGTTTTTAATGATATGTGAGAACTTGGAACCCTAATTAGGTTAGTAAAATTGAAAATAGTCGATTTTGTGGAAATAGTCGAACTTTGCCAAAATGAGTTTTCTTGATTAGGTAACTTGTAAATGGTTTTAGAAACATGATAATAGGATGAATGAGAATGAAATGATGATTGTTGAGTGTTTGAAATAATGAACGTCTTAATGTAGATAATTATGCGTCTTTCATGTAAAACATGATTGATAAACTATATCATTTCTTTAAGATGTTAAATGTTGATGATGATTGTAACGCCCTATTTATATTAAAGCGATAAAACATGGGAATAATACAAATATTCAAGAAATAGACGTTACGTCTCCAATAGAACTCAAAAACATGCATATAAATTTTTTTTTAAAAATCGCAACGGATATATAACATACATCTCCAAAATACACATGTCATAAACTCAAACATACATCACCATATAAAATCTCCAAATCCCGACAAGTGGGTAAAAACTAAACAACATGTATCAATCCAAAAGAACAACGTAAATACGGACACCCTAGTCAGAGCCTAATCTAAGACTCTAACAGGTAAACAGAGGAAGCTCCCGCTATCCTCAAGCAACTCACTAAGCAACTAAAAGATCACTCATGCATGACGTCTACCCATTCATACAAACAAGTAGGCGGTCAAAACCACTGGGGGTTAGCTTCACATCAATCATAATCAACATAAATAATTGAAAAATATATATATATATATATATAATAACTTCAAATAATTCAAATTGAGAGATAGTTCAACTTCAACACAATAAATTCACAACATCATAGTTATGCAACCACCAATCACATCAAACACCAAGCATCAAACAACTAGGACATATGTCAGTATATGTTATGTCCCTAGACACGACTCCTACATGCATGCGGTACCATCACCAAGAACGTCTAGGCCGTCACCCCATGATGCCAACAACACATTATAATCACCTCAACTGGATATAAATATCCCACAACTATGAATGCATGAACATATGACACACCATACACATGTTCAACAACAACTCAACAACACCATCAACATACATGCATTCACCAACAATATCAACATCATTACAAATCAACAACTCCATACAATTTCTCACAATTCAAGTAAAGGAGAAAATCCACCACACTATGATAAACATCACATTCCACACCTATCGATCATTCATATATCTTCCTATAAGCATGTAAAGCTATTCACAAAAGATTTGCAAAGTATTCCGCCTTAAAGATCGTTTTCGACAAAGTTCGTCTATCATTTTACAACTTTAAAACAATTAAGACAATTGAACCAAAATTAAGTAAACAAACTCTAGTGCCTCAACTATGTATACTCTAAGATCACATATGAGTGCAGTTGAGTATACATGTGCGTTTCACCGGCCAACTACGACAAAATGATCGAAATCACAAGGTTCGTCTCTCTATATCACTTTTCCAAAAGAATTCCATTTTCAAGGCAAAACAAGTTAAAACTCAATGAAACTAATCACAACCATTTTTAGAAATCATAAAATCAGTATATAACTTCAACCCCACCCTTTTTCTTTAAGAAAAACAAGTTTCGGAAAATCAACATTCTTTGACATTTTTCAAAAGTTAAGTTCAATTCACAAAATCAAGTCAATTCCAATCCATAAGATGTTTCAGTAGGTTAAAGGTTAAAAACAGCAATCAAACATGTTGAAAGAAGCATTTTAGAAAACTCGGATCGGCCCCAAAAACTCTAATACATTTCATCAATGTTTTCCTCTTCATTCATTTCGGAAATTTCGAATTCTCTTACGCCGATATCTATCCTTGTTTCTTTTACATGACTTGTTCCTTCATGATGAATTTTTAACGTATCCCAAATAGTTTTTGCTGTATTGCATTCATATATTCTTTCACTTTCTTCCCTGGTTAGTGAACATTGTAAAAAGAGTTGAGCTTTAGAATTTAGGACTACCTTCTTTTTATTTGTATCAGTCAATGATGTCTCAGGTTTGATAGTCACTATTGATGTGACTGCATCAGTGATTTCTGGTACGAAGTTACCTTCAGTGATAACTTTCCACATGTCTACATCTTGAGACTTTAGGAATAATTCCATCTTTCCTTTCCAAAAGTAATAGTTCTTTCCAATGAATAATGGAGGTTTTCGATAGGAAAGACCTTCTGGTATGTAAGACATTGTATCTTCCTAAATATTTTCCTTTAGCACGTGTTAAATGCTTTACTTCTTTTAGAAACAAGGCTCTTATACCAATTAAAGTAGCAATAAACGTCATAAGAAAAGGGGGTTTGAATTGTGACCCTTTTAAAGTATTCCTTAAACTTATATTAAGTTTTATATACTCAAGAAAATTCTTGGTTAATATTAGTCCAGCAAATAAATAACAATTAATGTATACAGGACCAGAATGTTCTAGAGAGAGATATATAAATAGAATGAGAAAAATGATATTAAGCTGAATTATAAAGTTATTTTAGCAATAACCAGAATGTTCTGGAGAAATATAAAGTAAGAGTGATAAAACAATATTATAGACTGAATTTAAACTTTAGTTAAATATTATGCAGTTGTTTTATCTTGGACCAAAATGTTCTGGAGGCAGTTTGTATAATTAATAAAGTAAAGATTAAATTAGGACCAGAGCACTCTGGATTATTTTGGTTGAGATTAATTAGGACCAGAATATTCTAGAGATGAATAAATATTAATGTGTGTGATAATATGTGTATTTATTTAGCTTAAATAAAAAGAGAGAGAGAGAGAGAGAGTGTGTGTGTGAGAGAGAGAGAGAGATAGATAGATAGAGAGAAGATTAACACAAGAGAGTTATCCTGGTGTACCAAACCCGGCTACTTCCAGTCCCCACACTTCGTGTGAGATTATCCACTATAGTATTCAGCTAGTAGAAACTTCTAACTAGCACTATAACGTCTTGATCACACTAGATGAGTCCGGAACACCTGTATTATCAACCTCAGCAGGCTTCTACAATTCTTTGCTTTCGCACATGTCATCTTGATGATGTCATGTAACTTGATGATAAAGATTGATCCTTTAGATATTTCTTTTCCTTAATGGATCGAATATACACATGGGGCCCAAAGCTTATTTTATTCCTTAAATATTTTCAGCACGTGTGCAAGAGAGAATATTTAATTTCCTTTGTTTCTTTGCTTTTTAATGCTTTATCAAGAATCTTCATTTCCTTCCTCTTTAAATGAGACAAAAAGAATATTGCCTTGTTCTTGATCTTAATTGAAATTCCAGCACGTAGGTATAACAGATGTTGAACACGATGTTATGACAAATCAGATATCGCGTAAGAATTCAAAACATCTAGTCAACAACAATAACAAATAGCTATTTAAATATAAAAGGACATGAAGTAAAAGATACAAGTAATTTGTGGACCCAATTCGGTGCAACTTCGCCTACATCTGGGGGCTACCAAGGCAGGAATCAAATTCACTATAGTAGTATCAACGCGAAGAATGCATAAAAGCTTTCATCATTCTACTAACTTCTAACTTAATCACTACCCATGCAATTTCTACCTAAGACTCTCACTAGTCCTAGATATGAGAGATCCCCCTCTGACTTCCTCTTAGTCACAGATCCAGTGACCGTCCTTAAAGTAACATAAACAAATATAGAGACACTCTCCTAGACAAAAATCAACTCGTGCTTAAAACTTTTGAGTGATTCAGAGATTTATAACTCAATCACAAAGTCCAACTCTAATAACAAAGTGATATAAGAGTGGCTTACAAATAACAACGACAGACTAAAACCCTAAAAGACTCTTTTGTAAATTGCGTCTTCTGTACTCAATTAGGTCTTCTGTCTTTGTTTATATAGCATGCTTGCTGAATGGGCTTGATGCACAAATCCGGCTAAAGATCAGCTGAATCACGATATTTCAGCACAAATATTCTGAAACAGATCAGATGTTTCCTTAAATGTTGCAACAATATCCTTAAGGACTAAGCTAAGTATAAACCGCCTTTCTCTGCTTCTAGAACCACGCTTTCTTGGTCAACTCTTCATGTGAAACAAATCTCTAGATAATATATGAAAATCTTCACGTTTAAAACGAATCTCCAAGTAAGTTGAACAAGGCACGCTATGATGTCGTGCCAACATGTTAAGACATCGTGTCTGACATCTTGCTAGAACTAATGTTTTAACAAATTGCAGACAATACATGTCTAAAACCCTAACGATCTCCCCCTTTGGAAAATTTTGGCTAAAACAATCTTTGCATCGTGAACACAAGAGTGAGAGATCATATTGTCATACCTTCTTTCATTTTAACATAAGGATTCAGCTCGAAGAAGATGATAGAAGAATTTCAACATTATTTTAAAAGTACTTAATTTAAAAAATAATGCACAGATGGACATGTTGAGACATCATCCAGCACATCAGAGGCATACGCAGCAGCGGATTAGATATAGAACCCAACCTCACCGAAAATGTCACGAGAAATAAACTCCACAGAGAAATAAACTCTCATCAATTTATCACCCTAGGGAGAAATAAACTCCTACAAATAATGCATCAGAGAAAAAAATAAATTTCTCATATCCCCAAGATGTCAGGGCATCTGGTAAGACATCAGTTCATCAGAACGCACACACCCATATGCATTTCAATCAATCAAGCACATACGAGCATTAAATCTATCAAATATAAGCATGCTACTAACAGGTAAAGCTCCCCCTCAATGGTAGATTAGAAAGAAAAATTATGCTCCCCCTCAAGCAATTCTTCTTTAGATACATGCATAATGATAGTCTACCATAACATCTGAGCTTACCATATAAGAGCTACTCCCCCTTAGTTTTAGAACTCAGGCATATCAGAGACATGTCAGAACAACAT
>Ga0315914_1004000_pt1 | contig 22167 bp, 14 predicted proteins | sample MpolenodulesMG_FD_203920 | JGI IMG/M metagenome (GOLD analysis project Ga0315914, IMG submission 203920) | Medicago polymorpha root nodule microbial communities from Los Angeles, California, United States - elongated nodules | ecosystem: Host-associated > Plants > Roots > Nodule | place: USA...
CTTTCTAACCTTTGAAACTTTCATTCTAATCAATATTAAAAGTTAATTAAATTCATAACTCCCTGTCGGAACGATACTCTATTTTTACTACTTCGGTAAAACTGTACACTTGCGGTTTTGCTCATCACTACCCAAGTGACGAGAATGTCATGTGATCTAACAAAACCTTTTCTATCATAATGATCGTGTGTATAATTTCCCTTTTGCCCTCATGTCTATATTGAACACAAGGCATAGCATGTCACCCTTATCCAGTTCAATATTGGGCCAGTAGACATTTCTCCTGTTATGTAGAGGGGGAAATTCCATTTAAACACAAGCCAAAAAATTTAGAACTTTATAACTTTTGATCAATTTCAATTAATCAAAACCCAATATCTCAAAACTTGTAACAACCCCAGAATTCAATTACCAAACCCCAAAATTAAATTTACAAAAAAAAAGAAAAGACTTCAAATCAATGGTTCCAGCAAGAGCATGGCACAATTTCGAGTTTTGATGAGAGGGATTTGGAAAAAATTTGTGAGAGGAATTTGTTGGTGATGATTCAAAGCGAGAGAGAACAAAACGATGAGAATTTTAACTTTTTTGGCAAAAGTTGACGGCAAGGATTTATTTAGCTAACATAGTATAAATTAAGGACCAAAACGTAACGTTAAACGTAACCAACAAAAATAACTTAAGGGATTAAATCATTAATTAAGCCTTAATTTTAAATTAAAAATGGAGTGAATATATAGTTCCCACTTGGAAAGCTCAATTTAAATTAAGTCATGAAGAGCACAAGGGGTTTTTTTTTTTCAAAAGCGTAAAACAAGCCACCAATAAGTGACCCACCAAATCAAAAGGAAAAAAGCTAGCCCAATAATGTTTCACAATATATATCTTTTTTTGTTGGTGGGGGGTTTGAACCCTGGATTTTACATATATTATGAATTGTCTATATCAACTGAGCTAACCACAAAGACTGACAATATATATCTATCTATAAATAGTATAACAACTAGTAAAAAAGACACGATACTAAAAAAAAAAAAACGTATGTCGCTATCTCAGTAAATAATCATAAATTGATGTGAACAGACTCTCCTACCCTTGTTGCCTTATATTAATGTGAAAGAGGAAAAACCCTATAATTAGAAGCAAATCCAGTAATAATCAATAGTTTCAAAATTAATCATCAAATGGACGATATATAATTAATTATATAATACTGAAGTCTTTGAAGCATTGCCACTGTATGCACAATCTTAAACATTACAGTGTTTATGCCTATCTCACACTCATTATATATGTAGATAATGTAGTAACTCTTGAGGGGAGCCCGGACAATACAAGTGAGTTGAACACTGCGTTATAACTTAAAACCTTAAGTCATTGAGTTTATAGGTTTATGTATCATTTCATTTATATATTGCGTAACATTCATTTTCTCATCCTAGTGAGACTTTTAACTCACGTGAATGTTCTAGTTTTGGTGTTACTGACATTTAGCTATTTATACAAAAGAAAACAACTGAAACTTTCTTAGGGTAGTTGAAACGATTAATTAGCAAATACATTTTGGACAAAATTAATTTAGAGATGTACTAGTTTAAACTATATCTTTTATTATACTTTCTTAAATTGATCTTATACGTATTAAAATATAAATACAGTTGATTTTTTTTGGTCATGTATCCATGACATGCTGTTAACATTGAATATTTGAAACACTAACTTTATACTTGAATTAATTTGATATAAAAAAAGTCCAACGGTGTTGATATTTGAATGCTTAAGTCCAATGGTATTAATCAATTTGAATCGTGATGTAGTGTAGCACATCAGAAAGTGCTACTATTACATAGCACATGCATGTCATATGCATTAAAATATGTCAGAATCAGTTACCAAAAACAGAAAAACAAATAAAAAGTGTTATTAGAGAATTAGTGGAAAAATGATAATGACAAAATTGCATAAGTAGAAATATAAATGGACCAACACTAATATTTATTCATTCAAGAAATATCCAACTAATTACTAACCCTTTGTATTTGAATACATGATACATTAGATGCAATATGACAGTACCACCCTCATCACAATAACTTAACCAAGCCCTAAGCATCTGCATCTTCTCAACACCAAAACTCTTTGTTTCTCTCTGTTCAGGTGTGTTCTCTCACAACTTGTTTCTAATTTTCTTCAAAGTTTTATTTAAAAAATAAAAAATAATTGTTCAAAGGATCTCTTTTCTTCTTCTTTCAGCAGATCCATTTAAACGAAAAACATCATTAACATAAATTCGTATTTTTATACACTTTATCATTACATTTTTAAGAAAAATAACTTTAAAAGTAGTGACAGTCAACAGGTAGAAAAAAAAATTAAAATGGGGTATAAGTGTTCTTTATGAATTTTGCTTTATTTTGTTGATGAAGTAATTTTCTTTAAGTATTTTGAGTTTATTTTGTTGATGGAGCATTTTGAAAATGTCAAGGAAGTAATTTTCTTTAAGTATCTTGCTTTATTTTGTTGATTTTCTACCTTTGTTTTTTATTAGGTGTGTTATTGAATCGTTTATGTGTTCACCTAGACAAAATAAGTTTACTTCAAATTTTGAGTTTGACAAATAGTCAAATAAACAAGGGTGAATTGATTTGCTACCTTGTTTGTATATCTTTATATAAGATGTTCAATTTCTCTCAAAAAAATAAAAACAAAGGTGTTGAGTTTGCAGGGCTTCTAATAGTTTGAATATTGACATTTTTCAGACAACAAAACTATGACTAACAATGCAAAGGAGTATCCTGGCTTTTTCAAAGTCTTCCTTAAAGATAAGCACTCTGAAAGAATGGTATTTTCTTATTCTTAACATTGTTTCATCTAATTTATTTTTTGCTTTTTGATAAAGTCGGTTTGATATGAAATTGTCTTGAATCTCAATTATATTGACACATCAGGGTATATTAACCATATGCAACACATCAGGGTATATTAACAAAATTATAACATATTGTAAAAATAAAATAAAATATGATATGTATGTTAACTTTTAAGTAGCATTGATCTTCATTGGTTTTTTTAACCTATTGCAGCTTATCCCAAATGCTTTTGTGAACTTGGTGCGTTCAAGAAGGAGGGTAATAAAGGATTTTATCCTAAGAGATCGTAGAGGAAGAGATATGCATGTGAAAGCGCGTCGTATTGGTGACGAGTTTTATTTTGATCATGGTTGGAAGAAATTTAGAGAAGAAAATTGTTTAGTGGAGAATGACTTCCTTGTTTTTACTCATATTGAAAACAATGTATTCAAATTCAAAATTCTTGAATTATCAACAATGTGTGAAAAGATGCAGGTGATGGATGAGGAGGAAAATAATAATATGATGGAAGATGATGGTGATGATGTCGATTATGATGACAATGATGTTGATGATAATGATGCTGAAGCGGGTGAGGATAGTGACGATGATGGTGACGATGAGAGGGATGATGGTGACGATGATATGATGGGAGAGGAAGAAAAAGATGATACGGATGATGAGGTTAGTGACGATGATGTCTCTGAGAATATAATGAAAGAAAAACATAGTGAAAATGTGTACAAGGAAAATAGTAAAAGTGGGCATCAACATTGTAGAACCTGCAAAGCATGTGAGTTTTGACATTATACTGAAGATAAAATTGCTATTTTATTTTTTCATTTCTATATGTATTTATGCATGCATGATACATGAGTAAGCAAGCATTACCAAATTATTTTTTTTTTAGGGGACATTGGAAGCAGCTCTGCAGGTTCAAACCTTGAAGATGATGAAATTGATGCTGAAATGTACATTCAACCGGGAAATCCACACTTCATTGCAAAACATAGTCTTTACAGACCCAATGAATTGGTATAATTCTTTATATCGATTCTTTATTAATCTCTTTTTTTATTTTTTACCATACGCAAAAGGTTTATTGAGCGATTCTCCAATGTATCACTCTAAACATGTCAAGTTGTTGCAATTTTAATTTTCATAATTTACATCTATTACATGTTACTTCTTTGATGTACTTATTATGGATTTTGCAGCATTTTCCGAAGAATGTAATTAAGGATTTCTGTGTTTGCTTCACAAAATATGTCAACCTTGTATGTTGTCACTGCAAGGTATAATTCTAATTTGTAGCTTCCATTTTTCACAATTATAAAATGATGTCCAGTTTTACTGATTGTGTTGTCTTGAGAATTTGATATTTCAGTTGCATTCATCCTTTTTTCTATGACAGGATATTAAAAGAAATGAAATAGAAGCCTACCATCACATCTTGCCACAAATCAGCACAAGACATACCGAAAAGAGAGGCAAAATACGTACTTGGAAAAATGGCCGAGTCTTGGTGCTAGGGTGGCAAGATTTTTGTACAAAGTGCAAGATCACGGAAAATGATAGATGCTTGTGTGAACTTGTAATGCGTAACGGAGAAGCAATAGAAATGATAAGGGTGCACATTGTTAGAAAGGTTAACAAGAAATGAAGCAAGGAGGCAACCGTACTAATGTTAAGTTCAAACTAGTTTATTTGTAATATATTTTTATGCTTGTGTGTTGTTATAACTTTCCTTATGTAATAGTTTCTGTGACGACTATGATGACCATTTCTATCTATGCCTTATTGTATAATTATTTAGCTTGCAAAAAAAAAACAATGCACAATGGTTGAAATGTTATTGATAAATCTGTTGATCAGACTTGAACTCAAGTCCCTACTAGCATTGGCTTTATGTATAAATATATGTGTTGAAAAGGTTTGGAAGTTTTATTTTCTCCATGGGAATGGGAAATTAAATCACTAACCTATTGCTTTTTTTATTATGCTGTCTTCTAAAATATATGCTTTCTTTCTTCCTCAAAATCTACACAATCAATTATATGCTTAAGATTATATGCATTGATAGTAGCAGCAGAATGAGAAGAAGGAATCATCTACTATATTGTTTTACATCAGGCAAACAAAGATATACGACATATCAATTACAAATTAAGAGTTCAATGAGTGTTGGTACATGTTTAGTCCCAATTCTATGTTGAATGAAACACGAAATGAGTCTGTCTGATATTCTGCATTGCTGTGTGTGAACTCCTCGAAGGGAAAGAAGAAACAGCGATTCTGTAGAGGTTCCACGTCGAAAAACAATGCACAATGGTTGAAATGTTATTGATAATTATATTGATCAGACTTGAACTCAAGTCCCTGCTAGCATTTGGCTTTACAGTCCACTTGTCACAATGGATGAAAAAGTTTGGAAGTTATATTTTTTCCATTGGAAATGGGAAATCACTAACCTATTGCTCTTTTTATTCTGCTGTCTTCCATTTTCATTTTATCAAAACCCTAACAGTGCAATTCCTCTAAACCCCAAAATCTATACAATCAATTGTATTCTTAAGATGATATATGCATTGATAGTAGCAGCAGACTGAGAAGAAGGAATCATCTACTTTATTGTTCAACATCACGCAAACAAATTATATGGCATATCAATAACCTATAAAGAGTTTAATGAGTGTGTGTACATGGTTAGTCCCAATTCTATGTTGAACGAAACACCAAATGAGTCCGACCGATATTCTGCATTGCTGCATGGCATATCAACTACTCTAAGGGAAGGAAGAAACAGCGATCCCATAGAGATTCCATGTCGAAATGATCCACACCACCATGACATAATTTGCGACGATATATAATGCATGAAAAAATCACTCGTGACGATATATAATGCATGGAAAAATCAATAGAAAAAGAAAGAGTATTTAGAATCAGAAGGCTTATTAAATGTGGACTTGCAGGACAAGTATGAAGGAAACATGAACCAGTTCCATTTTCAATTACTAATGGCCAATAAAAAAATAAATCATGGTCAATTATTAAATGTGGGAATTAGAATGATTTTGGGAAGAAAGAAAGTATTCTTTTCATATGCACCGAAGTGGGATAAACAACAAGAATTAATTAATTGATTTTTAAAAAAAACTTAGAATTTCGTTTTTTTTAATTACTGTGTGGCACTCCTAGTTTCTTTTTTAGATAGATAGAATAATAGTACCCACTTTTTTTTTTGAGTAATGAATGATAATACCCACTTGAAAGAGAGGACTTGAGGACAACACTCCTTATATCTACCACACTAATCTTGTTATATATATTATTTTTTTCTAGCCATAATTTTAGGTTACTTTCTTGTTTATGTCCTTGATTTATTGTCTTGTGCTGATGGTTTTTTGGTAGCATATACATTTCAGTCTTTTCAATAAATAAAACTTGCTGTAAAAAATACTAATAAAATTGTTATAACTATAAGAGCTTACTCGATTTTAATGTTGTTACAATATTCTTAAAATTATAAACATAGTAATCATAAAAATTAATTTATTATTCTCTAAATAAATTACTCTTTCAAAGATTTGTGATACATTTCTTTATTTTTCTCTATATTTCTTCACCCCAAACTTTCAAATAAAGTCTAAAATCCAACCTAAGATGCAATGAGAGAGCTAGCAAGTAAACGAGTTTATGCAGAGAATCAAACATACATAGTATCATGAAGAATAGGTGATAGATTAGTGTATATAAGTATCAAGGAATTAGATGACAAAGGTGAGTTGGGAATTCTTAGTGACCAAGACATTGAGAGAAGAAAGGGGTTGTTTGGAGATTTATGGAGGTTATAAAAGAGCAAGGATGTTATTGTTTGTCCAAGACCAAGATCATCTTGGCTTAGAGAATGAGATGCCAATTCAATACTTTCATAGATGTGTTAAGGCGAGGGCTAGCTGGAATTGTATTTAGGCTCTAAAGGAGGGTTGGAATGTGTAATGCTTGGGTTGTTTGGATGAAAGTGTGTGTGTTTGGGGGTAATATGTCCATTCTAATCAATGGTAGTCCAACGGAGAAAATTTGTATACAAAGAGGGTTAAAGCAAGGAGATCCTTTGGCTCCCTTTATCTTTTTGTTAGTAGTCAAAGGCTTTAGTGGAGTTATGTCCAATGCCATCAATCGGAGTCTCTTCATTGGCTTTGAGGTTAAGCGGAGAGGAACAGTAGTATCACATCTTCAATTTATGGATGATACTCTTTGTATTGGTGAGGAATTGGTAGAGAATCTTTGGACTTTGAAGGTGAACTATTCTAAAAGTTGCTTGATAAGGCATTCAAGATTCATGGAGATGGCGTGTAATTTTTTGGAGTGTAAAGAAGGTAAATTGCCTTTCATTTACTTGGGTCTACCCGTTGGAGCAAACTCAACGAAATTGGCAACTTGGGAGCCTTTGTTGGATAAATTGAAGGGGATATTAAATTGTTGGGGAAACAAGTATGTGAGTCTCGTAGGTCGCATTGTTCTCCTTATTGCGATTTTAAATTCTATCCTTATTTTTTAAAAGTATGTGAGTCATTGGATTATGGTTTAACGGATTTACAAGAGGGTGTTTTCCATAAGATTTGGAAAAGTTCGGCACCGTCAAAAGCGGTGGCTTTTTCGTGAAAACTCCTTGACCGTATCCCCTCTCGTGCAAACCTCGTGTTGCAAAATGCTTTAGGCCTGGATTTGTCTACATCTTGTTTGCTATGTGGGCATCACGAGGAGACTTCGATCCACCTCTTCTTGCATTTCCATGTGGCAGTTAGAGTTTGGGCTATGGTTACAAGTTGGTTAGATTTCTCTTTTATTACTCCTCCAAATTTATTTATTTGTTCATTTTCTTTGTTGGTTGGATGAGGCTTTGAGTTTTAAGGTCCGTGGCGGCTTTTGGTTAATTTGGCACGTGGCAATTTAGATGCTTTGGAAGGTGAGGAATGACCGTATTTTCTCAAACCGGGTAAAGGAAGTGGACGAGATTGTGGAGGAGGTCAAAGTCTTATCTCTGCAATGGAGTTTATCAAGGTTGAGGAACGCCTTGTGTCTCTACTATGCGTGGTGTTGGAAACCAAAGGAGTGTATAAAGAGAGGGTAACTTAGGAGGTCCTTAGGTTTTAAGGTTGATGGTGTCTGTTGCAGCTTTTATCCTGTTGCTGCATTTTTTGTTTTTCTGTTGCCTGTGTGTTGCTTTTTAAGGTTTTTTTTTAGGGGTTTGGTTTAATTGCCTTTTGTGTTGTTCCCTAGCTCTCTTTATGCACTTATGGTGCATGGAACTTTTCATCAATATATTGCTATTTCAAAAACAAAAAAAAAAAAAACAAAAAAACTTAGACTATCATGATTGTTGTCTAAGTGAAGAATGATTTTGGGAAGAAAGAAAATTAAATCGTTTAATAGAATTTTTTAGAACAAAATGTGTTTAACATTATCCTTTGAGTTTTGATGATAACAATGTATTAAAAAATGTCAATTGGATATGCTAATATTTGTTCAAGTGTGCAGGACCATAGACAAAAATTTAAATGTCTTTCAATAAAGCATAAGGTTCTGAAGAACAAATGAGAGCAATGGGATCTACAAAAAGGAAGCTTGAGTATCAAGAAAGCATCTGAAGAAAAGAGGTTCTGAAGATCACCAGAAGCTGACGTCATCAGAGGTTCTAAAGATCATCAGAAGCTGAAAGACTGGAAGTTTCAGAGTTTGTTAAAAGTTGTTATTCTCATGCCTATGTGTGCAGAAGGAGTGGAAGCCTGGAGCAACGACTATTTCAGAGGAATTTGAAGGCATTGGATGCTTATCCACTGAAGAGCGCAGAAAAAGGACAATAGTACAATTGTACAACCACTACTCCACTCACCATGTCTGCTATTGTACAAGGATACAGATGCACCTACACTGTTTTGCTTTATACATGGAATGGATTCGAAATTGTTCCTTTATAGGACAATAACCAAATCAAGCAACAGATCACTAGTATAAAGGAGTGAAGACTTGAAGATTTCAAAATAGAGACTCACAACAATTTACAAGAGCCAAACCTCTGCATAAATTGTTCCATATCAAAGTTCACTTAGAATTTCTTAACAACTTTCATATCTTAGAAATTCTGGAGTCTTAAGAGTCTTATCTGATTTGTATTTGTGAACACCACTGATTGTATATCAAGTGTTCAACCTCAAACATTTTTCTTTGTAATTCTGTTTGAATAGAAGTCTCTTGCAGTTGTGCTTGAGCATAGGAAGTCTCTTGATTGTGTTCTTGAGCATAGGAAATCTCTTGTAGTTGTGCTTGAGTAGTTAGAAGTCTCTTTCTATTTTGAGCAGTGAACATTTGTAATTAGATATTGATTTTAGTGAACTCTCCTTGGAAGTGCAAGGAGGAATGGACTACTTCCGGTTTGTGGAAGGAACCACTATAAATTGCTTTGTGTCTTTCTTCTTTCTCTCTATCTCTTTACTTATCCGCTGCAACTATACTCTGAACACTTCTTCAGAAGCTGAACTCTATCAGATTCTGAACAGTGAATTCAGTTTTAGGAGAAGAAAAAGAAACCACAATTCAACCCCCCTTCTTGTGTTTTTCTCACCTTCAACTTTAAGGAAAAGCTAAAATTTGATGCAATCTGAAATTCCAGCACGTTAGCTTTTAGATGTTCCAACACCAGACACACAATACGAATGTTGAATGAAATAGTTAAAACATCATGCTAACAGAATTAAACAAAACAAAGCAAACGTAAAAGACAAGAAAGTCAAAGGCATGGGAGAGTTGTTAATCCAGTTCGGTGTAAACACACCTACTCTGGGGGCTACCATGCAAGGAAGGAAATCTACTAGTGTAGTCCTTATTCTAAGTTCTTAGCAAACTCCAAGTTCACAACTTAAGACCTAGGACCTACCCGTACTGACTTCAATCTACGAACTCCTAGATATGAGATCCCATCTCACTTCCACTCAATCACACACCCTGTGATTATCTGAATACAAAACAAATGATGAAGTTACCTTCTAACACAAACTACCTCCGTGCTTCAAATCTTAGGAGTAGTATACAACTTATAACTCAATAAAACAGTCTCATACTTGCATCAAGGTGATACAAGAAAGGCTCACAAATAACAAACGACTCAAAACCCTAAAAAAAAACTCTAATATCTGAATATGACTGCTTGAATAATAAACTAGGTTTTGTAATCTTGTATTTATAATGAAGCAATGCGGGCTTGAACATCTTCTTGGGCTTCAGAACAAAGTTGATCCAAGAGTTGATCCACTTCACACGAATTAGGAACAAATAAAGCAACTCCTAAAATGTCTGAACATCTTTAGGAACTACCAATACTCCACCAAATATACCTAAAATATTGTCAGTACTTTAGGAACAAATTGTACAACTGATTCTGCACAAAAAGCACACGTCTTGCCAGCAAGAAGATATGTGTGGATTCCTTAAATATATAAAGCATGCGTAAATCTTGGCACAAAAATAGAGCACACTGAACCGTGCCAGGGTGTTGGAACATCATATCCAACATCATACATGAATATTTGTTTTAGCAAAAGTGAAGCCAATATACAAATATCCAACACAATCATGCCATTTATGCTTTAGGTGCCTTATTCTACCCAATTTGTGAAGGAAAACACAAGCAAGGACCAAGAAAACATTGAAGATGGAAAGAAATCCAAAGGGCAACTCGCTTAAGCGAGCTCAACTCGCTTAAAGCGAGAAAATGGCAGAAGGTTCCCCAACAATCTGGCTTTCAGCTCGCTTGAGCAAGATCACCAGCAAAGAGCGACTCGCTTAAAGAGAGAAAACACTAGAAGGCCTTATATCAGCACGCTCTCAACACGCCAGAAGCAAACCATAAGCGAGCATTCATGCTGAAAGTGAGTCCAAAGCGAGCTAGAAGTGAGAAAACTCAAGAAAGGCCTAGGATTGCAAAATCAAACTCGCTTTAAGCGAATTCAACTCGCTTTAGCGAGTTCAACGGGATAAGGTGCTACATGGCTGCCAACCATTGGAGCAGCGTGGAATTTCAGGCAACTCGCTTGAGCGAGTTCATCTAGCTTAAGCGAGTTTGCCCAAACTCAGCCACCTATATATAGCTTTTTCTCTCACTTCTAAGGAATCTATTTACTATTTTATACATTTTTCTAGTTTTCAGAGAGAAAGAGTATGGCATTTCTAGAGAGAAACACAAAGCAAGGGTGTTATTAATAGATTCTTCCCAAGGTTTGTAGAGGAATCATGAATCTTGTCATGAAATCTTCATCTTTCTTCCATCTTTTGCAAGGCTACTATGAAAATATGTAGCTAAATCTACCCTTGTGGGTTTTGAGGTACTCAAACAAGTTATTATGTAATCTCTTGATCATTTAATATATAGTTCTAGCTCTTTTATTTAATATTGTTATTATTCTTATGTTTAATGTTTTATTTAAGATTTGAAATGTTATTGAAAGGTATTTTTGAATCTAGGGTTAGAATAGATTGAGAACTTAATGTTATTGGCTCGTTTAATAGATTGAGAAATCATCGATTAAACGATACGGTTGATATCACAATGTTATTTAGACATAAATAATAGTGTTGAGTGATTGTGATAATATTGATTAAAAAGCTAGAATCCGTTATTTGGTCACGAGAATGCAGTTGTTACGATGGGTTGACGAACTCTAACCCCAAGCGAAATTTCCCTATCTCATCTCTATTTATTTTAAAGCACATTAGTTAGAATAGTTTTAAACAAACAAACTTTTAAACCAAACACTTAAGGTGATAATTGACATTGAATGGCTTATGGTATACGCTAGTCCTTGAGGAGACGATATTATTATACTCACGTGTAGATAGAAATATGATGTGCAAAAATCTTACATCACCACCACTCACCAATTGGTCATCTTGTACCACATAGGACTTGCAACTTACCTTGCAAAGATTAAAGTCGAGGCTAAAATGATGGATCTAGATAGTATTCGGCATGCTACTACATTTCTTCAATGGGATAAAGACAACTGCTATATTTTTCAAACTAAACCATCTTTGCATTTCACTAAATGGGATCTAGAAAGGTGGTCTCTTGTCCATTGGAGGAGTCAGATGTATGGGAAACTCTTTATCAGAATGAGAACTCGGGATCGAGTTATTCAGAGGTGGAAGAGACTGATGTAGGATAATTCCTTAGTATTTTATTATTTCGGCCCAATTTATTTATTTGTCAGTTTTGTTTTTTATTTTGGATTTCGGCCCATTAGGGTTTGTTATTTCCCTATTTAAGGTTAACAGTTGTATCCTAAGAGACAATTTTTATTCCTTCAATAATATTTTAGGGAGCTTTCTCAATTTTTGGTGGATTTCAGAACCCTATTTTCACATGTTTTTCGCTTACAAACTTGTTATTTTTCTATCTAGATTTAGTGTTTGCTAACCTATGCTACCGACTGTGTCAAAAAATTGTTTTTATATACATTATCGACCTTACTTTTGATAGGAATTCACTTTTTATTTATTATTGGTTATAAATTAGAAAACATAAATAGGGAAATGCTATTTGGGGCATTGGTTAAGAAAACATAAAAAATAAGTGTTAAATTCAAATTTCTAAAAGTTAAAAAGTAGGGAAATGCTATTTGGGGCATTGGTTATAAATTAGGGAAATGCTAAAGAGTGTCTTTGGGGGCATTGGTTAAGAAAACATAAATAGAAATAGTTTGTTGAAAAATGGTGAAAAGTGTTAAATTCAAATTTGTAAAAGTTAAAAGGTTGTAATTTCCAATGCAAAACTACTACTTTTAATTTCCTTAACCATTGTCCTGAGGGCACTGGTTATCAAGACCCAAAAAACTATTGACGACCATGCGGCCATCGATATTTTTTTTTTGGACAGATTTTAGGTTAGTTTTTTAAACCCTTTTTACACATTTTGGAGAGCAACACGCCTCCTAGAAATATCTCACTCCATATTTTATTTCAATTCTTGATCAACCTTGTCATTCGTAAGCATAACAAACAATTTTAGTATGAATTTCTCATTGTGTGTGAGTTCTTTAATCCTTAAAGAAAGAAAGGTAAGTCTATTTCTATTTTCAAAAAATCATATTTTGTATCCTGATACATATGATCCAATAGCCATTACAAACCCTGTTAGATCATGCACTAAGCACCATATGTTCAATTTTATATCGTATTCAAACTTATCTTCAAATTTTTCTGCTTTCACTTCCCAATTGTCTAGTTTAGAGATTCCAAAGAATGTAGCCACTGATCTAGCACTTCCAAAGTGGTAGGAAGTTGAACTTGAGGAGATTCTAGCAATTGAAAAGAATACAATTTGATGTGTTATTCTTCATATGTTTATATCCTTGGGTTTTAGCGCATGCAATCCCCCAAGAAGTATTATTCTTCTTTTTATATTTATTATCGTGCTACAAATGTTAGGCTGTATTCTTGAAGTTTAGACAGATTTGGGATGTCATTTCTACTATGTGATGCTTTACACTCTAGTTTTTGCTTAAAAATAAAGATTGGATGGCCGAGATTAAAATGTGTGCCGCAATTACAACATGGAATGTGTTTCCTCTATGTTACCCAATTAAGTCAAGATGTGGATGGTCCGTTGTCAAATAAGAGTAAAAAATTCTGCACTACATTTCAAATTGAAGATATGTCAGGTGTCCAACACTCGTTTGAGTCTGATACCTAACACATGTAGTTATATTCAGTCACTTTTCTATCTTAAATTATTGATAATATCGTGTCAGTATTAATGTTGTGTCTTGCATCCATGTCTATGACGATGTTTCTTATGTTTAGCTATTTAAATATCAGCAATGGTCAACCATTGTTAAGAGTTTCACATCGGATAGGAGATGACCTGACAACATATATATAAGTGGGGGCAATCCTTATCTCGTGTATAAGCCGGTTTTGTGAGGTTGCGTTAGGTCCAACCACAATTTATAAGATGGTATCAAGACCAATAGTGCTGGTCGGGTGTCTTAAGATTCAAAATATTCTGTTGAGGCTGTTCCCTTGGAAGTTGGAACCACTTGAAAGATCAAAAGCATATCCTCTAGTGACACGGGGCCCTCCCCTTCCCCTCCATCATTCCATACTGCAAAGAACAGAACATATCTATTTGTATCTGCAAAAACTGTGATCACATTTACTTACTGCGTGAGACAGTAAAGAGCATAAATAGTAACAAACAATAAAACAAAAAATGCTTCGCCTTTATATTTTATATTGATCTATTGGATATCACCATGTATATATGAATCCAGGTATGGTTGTTATCAAGTCAAAATAGAATATATAAGAATGCAAAAACTGAACAAAATTGTCCTATTCTTGTAAATTATAATTTCATTGTTTGTTATTGATATGCCAACAGTTTTGTACCACAGAAAACGAATATGTAGTTTAACATGTAATTTTCAAGCAACAAGAAATCTACAGCCTTTATTCTGTTCCATAAAATTAACTGCAATTGTTCTTTCCAAAAACGTAAGCATAATTGCTAGGTCTGAGTCTCATGTTTTAGTGGTCTATAGGTGTTGAGAATATAAAGAAATCCTATTAAATTTCTATGTATAACACTAAAAATTAATTTGTTAAAATAATTAAAGTTGTTGATCACAGTGACACTAGTTTCCAGTTTGAGAGACTTGGGCCCTGTTCGGGAAAAACTACCAGAATAATAAGGTATAATAAGTTCATACGTTACTTGAAATATGGTATAAAAAATTCAATATAAGAAAAAAATGTTGTAAGCTTGTGAGAAAAAAGTCTATCAAACATGTCTATTTTAATTATATGAGCTTATAAGCTATAAACTATGTTATAGGTTTGAAGATTGACCTTGCCAAACATAGTCTTAATCACACTTAGAACTCTTCACTAATTATTTAAATGGTCATATTTATAAATTGTGGTTTGCAACCACGATTGAGGGTGCAATATAAATTTTTTAGATGTCTAGAATGATATATTGCATTCACAATTGTGATGTCTCGTGTGTATCATTTGACATAATTGTTACCTCAAATGCGACCACGTCCTTTATTTTTAAAAAAAAATTAAATTGGTCAAATAATCTAGTTACTAGAATTCATTTTTAAAGTGACTAACCGGAGAGTGTAGGGTTCAAACCTCAGTCCTTGTATACAACAACGTCCTTACCAACTGAGTTGTATTCACATAATATATTTTTCATGCCTTTTGTTATGTTCAATAATAAAAGGCTCAATGACACGCCTCTTAGTCCAAGAAAACTGGTATTTGAAACAACGAGCGAAGGTGCATTGGTATCGAGATGGAGATTTGAATACAAATTTTTTTCATGCTTCAGCACTGCTAGGAGAAAAGTTAATAGGAAATCCTTTTTGGAAGATGCTGATGAGTCAATAAATTAACGTTTTTAATATATTATTTCAGTCTATTTTATTTAGATTTTATTTGTTTTTATTTCCTTTTTTAGAACTATTTTACTTCAATTGCAAGTTATTTAATTTCAGGAATGAATATTATAAAGATTGAGTCTTGGAGTAAAAGAAAGGAGATTTGATTCGAGCTAAAAATACGAAGATTGAATGCAAAAATATGAAGCCCCCAAGTCAGAAGCTTAGCACGGCCCGTGCCACCAGCCACACGGCCATGCCAACACCCCAGAGTCCCTTTTGCTGCTTTTGGCTTCCCGGACAAGATGCCTATTAGTTTATTTTTGACCTAAAGCCCGTGGTTTCTTGTGCAATACTTTAGTGATTTATTTCTTAGGGCTTAAGTCATTGTTAGACTATAAATAGAGCAGCCATCAAGCTTGTATAATCATCTTTTGTTCTAGGAATTCAATAGTGACAATTGTTTTCTCTTAATAAAAGTTCTTCTTTTTATTATTTTATTTTATGTTCTTCTCCTTCTTCTCTTTTATGTCTACGATGAACATGAGTGAGTAGACTCTTCTTGTCTTGGGATTGTTGGATGAGTCTAATGACATAATCCTAATCAAACCAAGCCTCGAACCCTAATTTTATGTAAATATACTTTCTAATCTAATTTCACCGTTTTTTATAATGAATTAACAAGTATCAAATTCATAATGCGATCGCGGAGGTTTAGTACTTGTTAATTCATCATCACAAATATCAAAGTGAAGCATCGAAATAAGAAGTTTTGATATTGGAACAAGTGAAATTAGACAAAGATTGCAAAACATGAGAATAGTCTAGCAAACCTTGAGACAATAAAGTTTCGTTCTTCAAGGATTCTAATAGCAATCAACCATGAGAATAGGGAGGGTTGCTAGAGGAACACACTCACTAAAACTGAAAGGAGATGTGATAGGCTTAAGAAACTTTAGAAAGTAGGTCCAACATAAAGTTCTAGGTTTAGGGTTTGGTTTGTGAAGGGTTTGTCACTAAGATGAACCAATAATTCTAAGGCGCTTTTATTATTATTGTTATTTTCTTAAAACAAAATTCCAACTTCAGCTTTTGAACTCTCTTCTAATCATTCAAAAAAGTTAATTGAATTAAACAACTCCATGTTGGAACGATACTCTCTTTACTACTTGCGGATTTACCCCATCAGATGCAAATGGAGTCCGATTTACAAATGAAGCACATACGGCCAATGTGGCCAAAGATGATTTTTCTGACTTGTTTCAGGTTACTGACAGTGTGTGTGCCACCGGTGATGAACACCATAAAGTATGTGATCTCAGAAGATGACAATGCTCAGCGAGTTGCGCCTTTTTGCATTGAGGAATTTAAAGAGGCAGTGTTCTCTATGCAGGCATATAAGTGTCGAGGCCCTTACGGTTTACCATGGAATTTTACCAACATTTTTGGCAGGTATGTAGTCCAGATATATTCCAAGAGTGTTGTTCTTGGTTTACAAATTGTCAAATTCCAGCATCGTTGAATTCCACAAATATTGCACTAATACCTAGGGGGAATGAGTAGCACTCTATGAAGGATTGAAACCCAATAGCACTTTGTAATGTCCTCTATAAAGTAAGGTCAAAGGTCCTTGCTAACAAACTGAAACATGTCCTTCATAAATGTATATATGATAATCTGTCATCTTTTGTTCAGGGACGGTATATCTTAGACAATGCTTTGGTATCCATAGAGGTGGTGCATTATCTGAAATGCAAAATAGATGGAAAGGAAGGTAATGTCGCATACCAAGGTTTATGATAGAATTGATTGGACCTATTTAAAAGATGTAATGACAAAGATGGGTTTTTGCCAACAATGGGTGAATTGGATTATGATGTGCATAGAAACAATGGACTATTTTGTTATTGTGAATATTGATACAATGGGACTGACTATTCCAGGACGCGGACTGCGCCAAGCGGATATGTTGTCTCTCTATTAATTTATTGTATGTGCAGAAGGTTTATCGGCTCTTATCATCAAGCGGAATCTATAGGAGAGCTTAATGGGGTAAAAATATGTTGGAATGCTCTGATAATTACTCACTTACTCTTTTCCGTTCAGTGCTTTTTATTTTTCAGGGCAGATGAGACTCGTCCACAAAATATGAAACACATTTTATCACTTTTTGAGGCGGCAACCGGGAAGGCTATTAGCCTCCCAAATCTGAAGTGTATTAAAGTCGTAATGTGGGGCAAGCTCTCCAAAATTCTCTCACAACTATTTTGGATGTTTAGACGGTTTTAAGCACCAGAAAATACCTTGGTTTACCGTCTATGGTAGGAAGAAATAAAAAAGCGATGTTCAATTTTATAAAAGACCGTGTTTGGCAAAAAATTAATTCATGGAGCAGCAAGTGTCTCTCCAAGGCAGGAAGAGAGGTAATGATCAAATCTATTCTCTAAGTCATTCCATCTTATGTTAAGAGTATTATTTTTACTCCATGCCACATTGATTGATGCTACTAAGAAAATAATGAATGCTTTCTGGTGGGGTCATGGAGGAGCTACTCATAGAGGACATTGGCTGTCTTGGGACAAGCTTACTATTGACAATTTTTTTAAAGGTATGGGTTTTAAATATTTGACAGCTTTTAACTAGGAAATTACAAACCCAACCTGATTGTCTATTATCTAGGCTTTTTTAAAGCTAGATAGTTTCCAAGTAGTAACTATTTTGATTCTAAACTTGGATACAAACCAAGCTTTGTATGGTGAAGTATTTTTTTCTGCAAAGAGGGTGGTCAAAACAAGTGCAAGGTGGAAAATAGGTTCAAGTGTGGATATCCCCATTTTTTATGCTCCATGGCTTAGAGATGGAGCGTCTATATAAAGTGACGGCCAATCATTATCGACAGGTTCGAAGGCTCACGTACATATGTTCCTTGATAATGAAAACCATGTGTGCAATCATCATTCTGTGTAGCAGTGTTTTGATCAGGCTATAAGAGTATTTCTAACACATCTTTATTTACATCGGTATGAAAGGATGGGCTTATTTGGAAAAAGGAAAAAACGGGGTGTTATATAGTTAAAAGTACTTATCGTTTATGATTAGAGGAAATTGTGGATAATTCTTATTTGCATCAACATCATCAATGGGCGTGTATTTGGAAGTTAAAGGTGCCTCCAAAGGTGAAACATTTGAAGTGGGGAATATGCTGAGGTTGCCTCCCAAAACATAAAGATAGAGGAAGATACAACAAAATTATATTGTTAAAGATGCAACATATATTCTATTTGATTCCCCCATGGTTGTGAGTGTTTGGAAGATTTGTGACTTATGGAAGGTTATAGAGAAGAAGATATGACCAAATTATATTGTTAAAACAATTATATTCTCACTTTTTGCAGGTTATATCACAAGTGCAAAGCGAGAGGTTCGTGACTATCACTTCGAGTCTGTGGAAAAGCAAAAACATGAAAGTGTGGCAGTAGGTTACTAAGACATGTAATAAGATTTTGGAGCGCACGAAACATTTACAGTAAGATTGGTTGAACATAAATGTAAAGAAGAATGCTTAACAAACATGGGGATATCATCGAGCATCTCCAATAGTTGTAACAACAGTGGTAACAAGCAAAATGTAACAACAGTCGCCTCAATGGAAACCACCACCAGAAGAGCGTCTAAAGTGCAACATTGACGCCTCTTTCTACACCACGTCGAACTGTATAGGGTTTGACATGTGTTTAAGGGATGATGAAGGAAGATTCTTGTTTGCTCGGATACTTTGATCGCAACCTATTTGGTCCACGAAAATTGGTGATGCCTTGGAATTACTTCATGCTATCAATTGGGTACATGATCTACAAATTAACAATATTGATTTTGAGTTAGATGCGAATATAGTTGTAGATTACTTCAACAATGGTAATCACAACATCATAGAATTTGGTACTATATTAGATGAATGCTAGCGTTGTTGTAGCTTATTTTTCATAAACTCTCGTGCCGAGATTAGTCGGAGACAAACGAATGAGGTAGCTCATACATTAGTTAGAGAGGCCGCATTATTAGCTAGTCCCCACACTTTTATTGATGTACCACAATGTATTATTGAACTTATATCTAATGAAATGCTATAAGTTTTTTCCTTAAAAAAATTAATAAAAGGCTCAAAATTCTCATTCTACAATTTCGTCCACACAATTTCAAAATTCATTTCAGGCCTTTTGCCGCAACTCGCAACTATTTTCACAAAAACAAGCCATATTTTAGAATGACTATTACTTTTCCCACCCTATGATATTCTCGTGCGCCCTATTTTTTTCTTTCAAATTTACCCTTGGTTCGGATTTATAATCCGAACTGCTTTAGAATTCTAAAATCTGAAACCACTCAAAACCTAAAGGCCACCATGTATGCTTTGTATCCTTGACAAGATTAGGGTGAAACGACATCTAGAATATATAATCCGAAAATGATTTACATGTTTCAGATTATATAACCTGATATATAATCCGAAAATTATTTATGTGTTTTGGATTATATATTCCAAAAAATCTACTCTTTAAAAAAAGCTGGAAACTTGCGGAGTGTTTCGAATTGTATATTCTGAAACCTTTGATTATATAAGGTTCACCTAGAACCTAGCTGAAGTTCACCACCTTTATCACCAAACATTCCCTAGCAATCTGGTCATCAAGGGGCGTTAACAACATCATTTTCATCTGAATGCAAGGGTAATGTGTATATAAACCCTCCCTCATTCGTTTTCTAGGCGTTATCCTTTCGATCACATCAATGAATCTGTACAGGGGCATTTCGGATTATAAAATCTGAAACCCAACAATCTGGTTCGGATTGAATAATCTGAACAAGACTGGTACATAAACTGCTTGCATTTTCTTGAAGATGATATTGATTTAGTTATAGGTTTGTGTTTTGATGATGTCTAAATAGCTAGGTTTAGTTGATATTTTTTTATGTTGCTTAACTTTATCTTAGAAACTTGTTAAAGCACCTAGCAAACCATGTCTCATTGTGTCATGTGATTCCTTGATGTCTTGTGTGTTGTCATGTATAGAAAAATCCTTCCTTGAATTTCTTTATTCAGTTCATGATTCATTGATTCATATCAAGCATTCCTTCTGTCCATTTTCCTTGTGTCACTCCTTTTGAATCGAGTCAAATTTTCCTGAATAGTATCACAGTGAATCAATTCACAGTTTTACTGAGTCGACTCAAATGTTGACAACATCAAATTTTCCTTTTCCATGTCTGAATCGATTCAAATTATGTTGAATCGTATCATGAAAACTTTCTGACTTTGGTTGAATCGATTCATAAGATTTTGAATCGTATCAATCTTCATCTGGGAACATTTGAATTGATTCTGATGCGTATCAATCTTCATTGTCATCCTGCTTGTCTTTTAGTTGTCTGAATCGATTCACACATTTAGTGAATCGATTCACTATGTTGTTTTTGGCCAAAATTTTGCACTTATCACCCTTTTCTATATATACACTTCCTCATAACACCCAAAGTATTGAATCATTTGCATCTATTCTCTCTAGGTCTAAAAAACTCATAGTTCATAAATTCTTCATGATTAAACACTTTTTCTTAGAATCACTTTGTACTTCACATTGATTTGCTAGGGTGCTAGTAGGGATTGTAAGTTGGTTCTTTCAAGCAGATTGGTTGGGCTTAATCAAGGCTCCAAAGTGAAGTGAATAATCTCATTCCACCTCCAAAGGTCTTGGGGATCTTTCTAACCGTTCTTGCAATCAAAGGGGATTCGCTTACCGGACGTAGCATCGAAGACTTGACTGAAGAGTTCAAAGGGGTGCGCGGGTAATTAATGATTCGAAGATTCAAGGAGCACCAAATTCAAAGGTTATTTGAGGTTGAATTCTGCTCTTCCCCCTGCACTTTTTGCTCGCACCCAGCTGAAAAGACAATAATGCCCTTGTGTTAGTTAAGTCACGCTGCGTGACTTAACTAATGTACCTTATAAGTTCTGCGTGACTTAAGTCACGCACCACTGGCCTGTGCGCGAGTTAACTCACACAGGTTGGACGGTGGTCAGAACTCAAGAACACACGTTTTTTGGACGGTGGTCAGGTTTTCAACATTAAATCTACACGTTTTTTTACAACCTTTACACGTTTTTTTTTACCACATTTATGGTGGTTATAACCTACACTACCATTCCCACCTATAAATACTCCTCCATACTTTCCTATTTCCTCACACCATATCACTTTCTCTTCCCCCTCACTCTCTCCCTCTATTTCTCTTCTTTCTTTTTTTCATTCAATAGTCTTTTGGGGGCAAAAGTGATCAGACTTCTTCGAGGCAAAATAACAAGTAGCCAACTTGGGGAAGTGATCAACCCTTGAGATAAAATTAAATTTGCTTCTTTTTACCCCAAAAACTTTTTACCATGGGTAAAAAGAATCTTATTGGGTATAAAAAGAACCAGATTTAAATTTAGCCCAAGAGTTGATGATGTATTTTCCCCAAGAAGGCTACTCACTATTTTGCCCCAAGAAGGCTGGTCACTTTTTACCCCAAGAGGGTAAAAAGAAAATAAGTAGATTATCTAGTGAATTCGAATAAATGTATCAATTATTGTATGAATTCGATTAATAAAATGAGATGTTGTTATATGTAATAATTTTGTTCATTTCTTTTTATTTATATTTGCTTTTATTTTCTAATTTTGTATTTAATGAATAAATCCGAATTAATTTAGTTCATTTCCTTTTATTTATATTTGTATTTATTTAATGAATAAATTCGAATCAATATTTATTTTAAGTGCATAAATAAATTAGAATAAAGTAAATAAATAATTTAGAATAACGTAAATAAATTAA
>Ga0315914_1004001_pt1 | contig 22156 bp, 12 predicted proteins | sample MpolenodulesMG_FD_203920 | JGI IMG/M metagenome (GOLD analysis project Ga0315914, IMG submission 203920) | Medicago polymorpha root nodule microbial communities from Los Angeles, California, United States - elongated nodules | ecosystem: Host-associated > Plants > Roots > Nodule | place: USA...
ACCACAATGTCACAAGTGTGCAAAAGGACAAAAAACCATGACTTTCTTCTCTCTCACTAACAAGTATTTTTTTTGTCCTTTTGCACACTTGTGACATTGTGGTTGGCCAATGTCACATGACATTGGCACCCAAATGACACCAAAGTGCTACCCGAAAAATCAAGGTAATTTTCTTGAATTGTTAAAACTTTTAGCATCCTACAATGATGAAGTCGCAAAAGTTGTGTTGAAAAATGCTCAAGGAAATTGCAAATATACTTCACATCAAATTCAAAAAGGGCTCTTGCAAATTCTTTCTAATAGGATGAGAAAACATATTCATGAAGAAATTGGTGATTCTAAATTTTGCATCGTTGTTGATGAAGCTCATGATGAGTCAAAAAAGGAACAAATGACTCTTGTTTAAGATTTGTTGATAAAGCTGGTTTGATACAAGATATATTTTTTTGATGTGGCACGTGTTAATGACACTGTTTCCTTAACTCTTAAGAAAGCAGTATGTGGTATACTCGACATAAACCTGATGTTTCTAACATTCATGGTCAGGGGTATGACGATGCTAGAAATAAGAGAGGAGAATGGAATAGTTTACAAGCACTTTTTATGAAAGATTGTCATTATGTTTACTATGTCCACCGTTTTGCTCATTGGTTGCAACTTGCCTCAGTTACTACATCAGGAGAAGTTACATCAATTCATCAATTCTCCGAGAAGCTAGCTTTTGTTGTCAATGTTGTTGGTTCTTCTACTAAGCGCCTTGATGAGTTACAAGCTGCCCAATCAAAAGAAATCACAAATTTGTTAAGAGACTGGGGAATTGTAATTGGTAAAGGTAAGACCAAGTTGGTACCATGAAAAGAGCTCGAGATACTCGTTGAGGGATCCCATTTCAACTCTATTTGTAATTTTGATATGTATGTATGAAGCAACTTTGTACGGTTTTAAAAAACATTGCAAAAGATGCAAAAAAATTTTGTCCAACGTGTGAATGCTGATAGTTCTTGCAATTACTTGGAGTCTTTTGATTTTATATTTATCTTGCATCTGATGAAAGAAATTATGGGGATAACAGATTTTCTTCGTTAAGCCTTACAAAAACAACCTCAGGATGTTGTTAATGCTATGCTTTTGGTTCGTTCAACAAAAGCTCTTATTCAAGATTTGAGAGAAAATGGTTGGGATAAGTTGTTTGCCAATGTGGTGTCTATTTGTGAAAATCATGATATTGAGATTCATGACCTCAATGATTGTCATTCAACAACAAGATTTAGGCGTTTTCGCCTTAAAGAAAATGTAACAATAAAATATTATTTTACAATTGATTTTTTTTACTACCATTAACAAACAATTACAAGAGTTGAATAACAGATTTAGTGAGCAAGCAATATATTTGTTGACTCTAAGTTGTGCTTGTCTTTTGAGGATTGATATAAAACTTTTGACATTGACACTACATCTACATATACTCTTGTTGAAAAATATTATCCCATAGATTTTAGTGATTAAAAGAAGATTACTTTGCCATTTCATCTTCAACATTTCCTTTTTAATTCTCGCCAATCACCAACTATTCAAGAATTATACCTCCGATCCTTATTTTGATGTACCAACATGTATCACTATGCTTCTTATTAATGAAATGGTATAAACATTTTGCTTAAAAAAAAAAGTGAATGTTACGAGGGGTTTTTGGTTAGAAAGTGAGTTATCTTACCATTCTCCTTTAAAAAAACCCATTTCATAATCAATCACGCCCCCCACCACTTGCACTGAATACCAAAAAAATATTCGCGCCCCACTTCCCAGCACGTGCACTATCTCTGTCTCTTCTCCCCATTCCAGCACGCGCGTTATTTTTCTTCTCTCTGATACTTTTCAATATTCTTTCTTCACCATTTCCATTTCACTCACTACATTTTCTTCTACACTCCATACAAAAATCTCCTTCACTGCATGCACACCATAACTATCATGTAACCCCATCCACCCAAATGCACCCATACAACCGTCTTCCATCATCATCCAACACCAACACCCCCTCACCACCACCCTCCCCACATCGCTCCCCTCGTCTCCGCCACATCCGCACCAAAACCGCTCCTAAACCAACTCCCCGAACCTTCCCCCAACGGCTCTCTTACCTCTTCCTCTCCGGTCTCCTCCGCCGTCAAGGCATCTTCCTCTTCGCTCCTCTCATCTACATCTCATGTATGCTCCTCTACTTCGGTTCGTTCTCCTTCGACATCGTTCCGATCATTAGACACCGTTCTGCTCCTGGTTCTGTTTATCGTAGTCCTCAACTCTATTCTAAACTGAAATTCGAAATGAATGAAGATAACTCTTCAGTTGACGCGGTTCGTCTTTCATTTCTCTTCAATCTTTATTTCATTTCGTTTTTCTTGATTTCTTTTGTTCATTATGTATGTAACTAGTGAAGAAAATGATGGAAAATTGAAGTGTGAAATTTTGTGCTGTATTGTTAGGAGAAGAGTTTTGTTAAGATAGATAGATATTAGAACAAAAGATTGATGAGTAGATTGTTGATTTCTTTTAAAATTTGAATATTAAGGATTTTGTGATTGGGATCTCAATATAGGCATTGTATGTTTGGTTACGTGGTGATGAGTATTGATTTTGAGTGAATTAATTACGTAAAATTGATTTTGACTAAGAGTGAATTGAATGTAAAGTGATTCGTGTTTGGATACATTCACGTAAAAGTGATTTGAACTATAAATTTGTGTGTAAAAGTCAATTTTAAAACCGAAAGTTACAAATCCTAGCTTCAAGTAGAATCAGTTTTGGAGGCAAAATCAATTCTACTTGAAAGGAACTAAACATGTCAGAATCAAATTCTACACCTCCATAATCAATTTTAGCCTATCTAGCTAGAGGTTGAACCTAACATACACTTAATGTATTTGTTGTAATGTTGCATTTTTTTTTGTTTTTGAGCTGTACTGAACCAAATATTTGTTTGATGAGTGTGTTGTAAATTGCGGATTGTGGAAAATAGCAGTTTGTTCAAACTTCAAACTTCGCTACACAACAGTGCTATTGCGCTACTATAGCTGCTATTTGATAAGATTTTGTACTGAATAGGGTATCGTGGAACAATAGTGATTTGTTCAAATTGCATTATGCGGTACCTGATATTTAATGACAGTACACTGATCTAATGGATTATATATGGCTTTACTAGCCTTCATGTTTTACATGTCAACTAGTGGTTGTATATGCCATTTAATTTGTTTATTTTTGGTCTGTGTCTGGTTTCCGATCAAGTTCTGATGACTTTGCTAGTGGGACTTAAGCTTTGTAATGAATTTTGCTAGTCAACTTGTTTGACAGGTCTGGATATAGTAATACTGTAAAGTAAAATGTGATGTCAAGTGGAAGAAAAATGATTACAATTGCTCTCTCATTTCCTATATATATGTTATGATGTTGCCATAGCTTGTGGAAAAACCTTTCTCGTGACCCTCTTTATAGAAAAGTATACTTGAAAATGCACCTGCTTGTAGTTCTTGGTATATGGGGATAATTTTTTATAGGGGCTTGCTATTCAAGAAAACTTGTTTGTGTATTGATTGACCTGTTATTTGCATGTGTCAAGGAGTAAAGATTTTGGCCCCATTGGTGTATAGAAGTGTCTAGTATCTTATTATTTTTATAATTACAAGGGAGGTCTTAAATCTTAAGGTCTGGAGTTTCAGTAGAAAAAAATTAGGCTAAGTATCATATGTTGGGAGTTTGAGACTTATGGGACACCAAACGTAAGCCGAAGTGATTAGTAAGGAAGTTGGGTGCCGTTAGAATACAAACCACTGGCAGAAGCATCAAGGTTCTTGACAGCTGTTTATTGCTGTATATTGTCAATCCTGTGAATTACGTATAGTTACCGACTTCTGGCACCTTGCTGTCGTCAGTGCTGTTAGCAAGCTTCAGTCTATTACTGATAGATAAGGATTGGAGATTCTGTTAGAATCTGTCATGAACAAGGCAGCCATAATTGAGATTTTACGTAAGATTGGAAATGAGAGTGATGATTGCACATTGTGACCTCGTAATACGGATCGTAGGATTATATGAATTGATAAAATCCATGTGTTTGTGCATATAAAATAGCATAAATAAGGAAAAGATGGGGAAAAGCTTGGTAACTTCCATACTTCACTGGAAATAATACGGAAAAGTGTGCCATATTATGGATAATAAATCACTTCAGATCTTTGTGAGTTTGCACCTTTTTTCCCAGGGTACCAATTCTCTTTCAAGCGAATATCTAGTCTTTCTCTCACCCTTTCCGACTATTAGTATACTACATAGCCTACCTCTCTAACTATCTCAGTCCCAACTAGTTGTGAGTTCTGACTAACTAACTCTAACTCTAACTCTGTCAATTAATAGACCTAATACAAATATTAATATAGTGTTCGCCTATGTATAATTCCAAAAAGTTCTGGATTTCTGAACCTAAAATTATGGGATGTACTATTTTCAGCACATGTAAGGATCATCATTTGAATCTTTCATACCGATTCTTGTTGTATATCATCATTTGCTATGTATGATTTTTTGCTATGGCCATGCATTGATACGACCTCGCCAAGTAGAGACGCACTTGAAACCTTGTTATTATTCAACATATCTGAATTGGTTCACTGTTACATCATATATAGCCCATCTTGGCATAACAACTTGCATAATCTAAGGAAAGAGAAATAACTGAATCGTAAATTTAGGAAAGAAGATAAACTGGAGGATAAAACTAGGAAAGGAAAATAACTAAGTGTAATCAAATGCGTCTCTACTTGGCGAGGTCGTATCATGCATATTTTTCTACTTCAGTTTATTTAAATTATACTGCTTTTTAAAAGTTTTAATCTTATAATTTTTTCCGAAGTACTTCACTGATCTTCCAATTTGTTTTTCTGGTAACTTGATCAAAAGCAATTAAATTCCTTTCAGATATCAACAATATGGAAGAGTCCAGATAAAGGTTGTGAATGGAAACCATGCGTACACACATCTTCAGAAGGTATAATTTGATTATTGTTGATGCACAGTATGGTAAAAACTTTTTCTCTCTTTTTCTCGTTAGGCTTATTTGAGTTGTTTGATATCACTGTAGCATAAAAAAAAAGTTGTTTGATATCACTGACTTAGTTTTATACTTGTCTTGTAAAAGTAGTATCTAATGCATAGGTACATCTTGGTGTTACTTGTCTTGTAAGAGTAATATCTAATGCATAGTTACATCTTGGTGTTACTGTTAGTAAAACTTAACACATTCATTCAGCTCACTGTTGGCCATTCATATATATTTTCAAAACCACACCTAATTCATTTGTTGAGTAAATTTATTTGATGGCTGTGTCTTATTAGTGAATGTCATTTTTTGTATTTCTGTGTCTAAAACTGATCAAACATTGTTTTATTTATAAGGTATTGACAATAAATACAACATAATCTGATTGCTAATGACAATATCACATAACTAATCTGGTACCGCACAGCTAATAACGATATCATGTGAGACTAATTACAAAAAAGCATGTGACTAATTCTAACAATTTGGAGTAAGCTTAGGCATTTGGCTTCCATATGGCATAAAGCACAGGGCTTCTGAAGGGGTGTTTCATAGAAATAGTTTAGGGATTTGGTTGCTTTGCTATACTAATGTGTTTTGTTCCATGTTGGCAACTTTTTCTTTTCCTTTATTTTAAGGACAACTTCTTTTGAACTCTTCTTCTCTTTGTATTGGAATTTATTTGCATTGGCTTAATTGAACTTATCTACTGATATAAGCACTTGTGAAACTGTTTGTAGGTGCTTATAAAAGCAGCTTATGACATGTCCATAAGTTGTTTTCAGCTTATTTTCATAAGCTCTCCAATATAGCTTATGAAAACAGCGTATAGCTTATATATAAAAAAAAATTAACGTTATTTTATCTGTTGTATAAATCACTTGAACATAACCATTACATAAGTGCTTTATTAAGTTATTTATCCGAACAGGGTCTTAGTGAAATAAGGAAATTCTTCTCTTACAACTTCCTAATGAAAAGAAGGAAAGAAAAGGAACAAAGATAACAATTTAAAGCAAAAAGCCATTTAAAACATTGCAACCTAAAGCAATCCACTTAGTTTGCCACAATCACCTGTATGAAATTTTAGAAGTGAAAATATCCTTAAAATCCAATAATGTTAGATATGGACCTTGATGGGACCGTAATGTTAGTAGGCCTATTAGGAATCAACCATCTGTAAATATGTTAGATATGGGCCTTTTAAGCCATATAAAGATCGCATATATATTCAACCATTAACTCCATATAAAGCTTAGCAATAAAGGATTCACATATCATACAAATAAGCCTTTATACAATAATTCCATCAAAATGTTTGATAATATGTTGCTAATCATATCAGAGTGTCCTTATACAAATGTTGTTCATTGCCACAATTATTTGGCTTCTTTACTTTTTTGTAGATCTGTAAAAGTAGTCATAAAAAAAGGGTCTCATAAACATGGGGACACTCCATCTAATGTTCTCCCAAAATGCTTAACAAAATTAAATAAAGTAGTTATAGATCAATGCAAGAATATGAGATTGAGAACTAATTTTGAGCTTGTGCCATAATAACGCATACCAGATGAAATTGCCTTGCATAGCCTACAAATGCGTAGCATGGCACTGGCATTGGCATTAATTCTATTAAGCACAACCATCCAAATATTAAGCACAACCGTCCAAATAAAAGAGCTAACCTTACAGGGGGCTTTGGTTTTCAAAGGGATATATAGTTCCCCCAATCACCCTGGGAGTATCATAGAGAGCAAATTCTTTAAATTGACTTGACTACTTGAGGGCAAATGAACAAAGTCGAGGACATCCAAAAAAACCTTAAATAGAGTATTCGTTGTCATTTATGTTAGAACCCAAGAATTGGATTCCTAAGGAAGAGTTCTTTTATTAAGAAAATAGGAAAGAATAGGAGAGAAATCTCTACTCCAAGGGTTTCCCCTTCACAATGTTCAATAATCATCAACTCTACATTGTATTCTCCTATTTATACGAATAGCCCTATAACAACCTGAACTAATTAACTAACTTATATAACAACTGTTAACCACTTTAACTACACTAATTAACCATTACTCTATATCCTAACAATTTATGTTATGAAAAAAGTGGAAATCCTGAGAAATAATTGAATTTTGAATACTATTATGAAAATTGTAGATGGGATAGTTTGCAATGAAGACAAACACTAGAGTGTATTGGAAGCCATACTCATATATATTGATGAAATGAAAGTACTGAATTACTGGTTAACTTATTACGTGGGTTTTTCTTATTGCAATACCTTGCATTAATCTTATTGCTGTATATTGCTTAGCTTTTTATGTGGGAAAATGTGTTTGAACTTCTGACAGTTTCCCGTATTCTATTAAATGTAAATTTTTATGAATCCCACAGGCCTTCCTGAGTCAAATGGATACATTTATGTAGAGGCCAATGGCGGCTTAAATCAGCAAAGGATATCGGTTAGAGTTTTCTATACATCTGTTCGTTTTGTTTGGTCCAAGTTTGCTTAATTTAGCACTATTTTCGACACATTTACTTAATGAATGTGGTGCTTTATAGGTATGCAATGCTGTTGCTGTGGCTGGCCATCTTAATGCTACTCTCGTGATCCCTAATTTTCATTACCATAGCATATGGAAAGATCCCAGGTATGCTTGATTTTCTATCTTTTAATTTGATTTTTCAGAAAAAAGAAGTGTAGTAATTTATGTTGGCATTGCATCCACTATCTTCAGTTTGGCAGTCACTCTATGATCCACTATTGGTTGGGTGCTCTGCTCTAAAAGTTTATGGTTCTTATAAAATTACTGTTATAATGATTAACAAGTTTATTGGTAGATATCCCAATGATGATCAAGGTGTTGAAGACTAAATTGTTTCATAATGTTTCAATATTCCAGCAAGTTCAGCGACATTTATGATGAAGAATATTTTGTCAATACCTTGAAAAATCATGTACGGGTGGTTGAAAAGATTCCTGAGTACCTGATGGAAAGATTTGGCAGCAACATGACAAATATTTTCAATTTCAGGATCAAGGCAATGTCATCCATTCAGTATTACAGAGACGTGGTACTCCCGAAGTTACTTGAAGAACAGTGAGTTATGATCTTTATTGTATGAAACTATTGATTGATCTATAATGGTTATACAGTTTAGAGTGATTGGTATTTGTCTATGGTGTTTGGAAAAAACGGGGTCCCAAACATTGTGGTGTTAGTTTTTAGCCTTTTCCCGGTGATTTGGCTTGAATGAAATAGCTTATATTACATATTTGGTCCCTTAAAATAGATTTTGCTGAGTGTTGGCCTTCATAGTGTTGTTGGTCCCATTTACCAATGCTGCACTAAGTGTGTATGCGAGTTGGTTTTTGGAGGACTATGTCTATATTTTGATATATATATATATATATATATATATATATATATATATATATATATATATTTGATATTTTAAATAAATTAGAAGAACAACATGATATTATATGTCCATGTGTCATATTCTTTCAATTTTTAAAAAAAATATCAAATACATATTAAAATATAGACTTAGCCCTCCAAAATCCAACTCGCAAACACACCCTAAGAGTTTGGTGTTTATTTGCAAATTATTTGTAACATTACATTCTAATTTTTTTAAAGTCCAAAATTATTGATGTTTTAAAATTCCAGTGTAAAATTAATTCTTCTTTTAACTATATCCTTATTTGGAGAGAATCTAGAAGATTGTAATGTAATTAACGATATATTAGAGAATAAAGCAGCGGAAAATTTTAGTTTAAATACATACTACCAAGTAATGACTTTTTAATCTATGTGCCTCAACCTTAAACATCAAGAGCTATGGAATGGAGGGCTTATTGTTTAACTTATCATCAATTCAATAGTTATTGTTGCATTTTTTGTCTTGCAGGAGATATAATACAATTATTTTATTCTAATATAACATTTAACCTAACTTGGTTGGCTTCATGTATTTTATGGTACAAAGCTTGTGCACAAATACATTTTGAAATACACAAGCACCTTCCCTAATAATGTAACATCAATTAATAGTCATTGTACTATTCATGTCTTGCCAATGCATGTGAAATTCAGACTAGTAATTGGTTTTCAGATGAATTTTTATGCTATATTGTTTGGTGATCTCATATGGTTGTAAATTGTAATTTGGCTAGAGGAAAACTATTGTGTTTATTGTTTACAAATTTCCCTATTCAACCATGCAGGGTTATAAGGATCTCACCTTTTGCAAATAGATTGTCATATGATGCTCCTCCTGCTGTCCAGCGTCTCAGATGCTTAGCAAATTACGAGGCTTTACGATTTTCAAGTCCCATATTGACCCTGACTGAATCTTTGGTTGCGAGAATGAGGAAGCAAAGCATAATGAATGGCGGTAAATATGTCTCAATACATCTTCGTTTTGAAGAGGTTGGTTTGATCAGATATGAATGTATTCTTAAGATGAAGGCTGACATTACAAATTGATCTTTGCTGCATCTCTTTCTACTTGCTTCCCATGCGCAGGATATGGTTGCTTTCTCTTGTTGTGTTTTTGATGGTGGGAAAGAGGAGAGAGATGACATGATTGCAGCAAGAGAGAGAGGTTGGAAAGGAAAATTCACAAAACGTGGACGAGTTATACGTCCTGGAGCAATCAGAATCGATGGGAAGTGTCCCCTCACTCCATTAGAGGTATTATCTTCTCAAATCTCCAGTTATCTTGGGTGTGGATGGAAGAAATGGAATACCCAGACTATTAAAATTGTATATGATGTGAAGGATTGATGGATATTGTATACAACAACAGAAAAGCACCAATCCTAAATTGATGGTACTAATACTAGGCTCTTAATCCCGATAAAAACAAGGAAATAAACCACGAGAGTAAAGAAATATGGAAACTAAATCCAAGTGATAATCTTGGTGTGGTGAGATATTTTTCAGATATTCTAACAAAGAGGAAGACAATTTAAAGGAAAGTTTTTTATACGTTGTTAATATTGCTAGTAGCTTCAAAAGTTTCCTGGAACGTAATCTTTTGCTTTTGTTGATAGTCCCACATCGGGTGTGATATGATCTGGAAAAAATGTTTATGACTGGGGGAGGTATCTCTCTCCTTACACGTCGATTTTGTAGAGTTGTTAGGTCTATCATAGATCCGTTTAGAGTCAGACTTGGACGAGGAATGGCTTGAAGAAGTGTTTAATATTGGGGAAGATCCCTCACCTTACAAATTGGTTTTGTGGGTCCAACCCAAATTTTAAGAGCTTCAAGACTTTTGTGTCAGGTCCTCATTTTTTAAACGGCGAATAATTTTTATATGGTCAATGCTTTTCTATATCTCTTCAGGTTGGCCTTATGCTTAGGGGAATGGGTTTTACAAAGAACACCTCCATCTATTTGGCATCGGGAAAAATATACAATGGCGAGAAAACAATGGCCCCTCTAAGGGAAATGTTTCCTAATTTGCATACCAAGGAGACTTTAGCATCTGAGGAGGAACTTTCCCCATTCAAGGTATAAAGTAGTATACTATCCCACTCACACTCTCGAAAGATTAGGTACTGTATTTTTGACTTGAGTTACTTTAGAATTATTCATCCAGGATGGCTGCCATAGACTACACTGTTTGTCTTCATAGCGAGGTGTTTGTCACAACTCAGGGTGGTAACTTTCCTCATTTTCTGCTGGGCCACCGGAGATACTTGTATGCTGGACACTCCAAGACAATTAAGCCTGATAAGCGGAAATTGGCATTACTCTTTGATAGTACCAATATTGGGTATGTATTGTTTGAACTGTAGTATGTATTTCATTCAGTTCAGTTTCGCTATGATCATTGAGATATGAAAACAAATAGAACGCAAATACCCATGCAATTATTTTTTGGTATAAAGTAGTATACTATCCCACTCACACTCTCGAAAGATTAGGTACATATGATTGTGATTATTAGTACTCCCTCCATCTCATAAAAAGTGCCCTATTTAGGTTGTGTGCAGTTCTTAAGAAAATGATTTGTTGAGTTGATTTCAATGATTATATGGATTTGATTTACTAAAATACCCTTATTAATTATAGTTAGTGTAGTAGTTAGGTAGGTTGAAATACAATAGATAAGGGTATGTTAGTAGAAAAGAAATAATTAATGCTTCATTGGTATTCTAAAGTGACAATTATTTTGAAATAGAAATATTGCAAATTAGATCACTCTGTGAGAGAGATTATTTATTTTTATTATAAACATTGATTGCACGGGATGAAATTCACTTGATAATATCTTGTATAAAATGAATGCCATTTGTAGCACTCACCTTTATAAAAGAGTAGACGATCCTTGTTGTTTTAGCACTATGCAGGTAGAATTTTCTTATTATTTGTAGAAAGAATCTGACTCTAATTTGATTACTTCATATAGATGGAAAAGTCTCAAGCGTCAATTGCTGAGCATGAGGTCACACAGTGTTTCCAAGGGAGTTGAGCTCAAAAGGCTTAATGACTCCATATATACCTTTCCATGCCCAGATTGCATGTGCCATGCAAATAGAGCTGATGATTTTACATCTTCATGAGTGACTTGATCTACTGACAGAGTTTTATGGGTGTTTGTGTTTTACTCATACGACTCTTTCATTTTTTCCCTTTCCATCGGATGAGAAGGCACAAAACCTGAGATTTGGAGGATAACAAGATTTTGTTGGAGGTCTCGTAGTTCTGAATATTTCTTGTGGATTTCAAGGAAGTGGCATCGTTTTTTCACATGATGCAAGTTGAGAACAGGGTAAAAACTGTGTAATTGCAGGATTCTCTCACAGAACATAGATTGAGCTTTGTTTAATAACGATGATGTGTCTAACAGGCTATGAAAAGATGAACTAACTTTCCACCATACTCTGCCTGTACATTACCTGGAGATTCTTCTTGGTGGGTTTAAGGCTGTAGCAACATATTGTTTCGTGTACATTAACAAATTCAACTTCTGGATTGAGGCTTTGTATTTTCTTTTTTGTTTTCCCTCATATTGAGGGCTCCATTGTTAGCTGTATGTCTATATCTGAGTACATTTGTTATTCTTTTACATTGGTACTCTATTGTTTTAGTGATGATACCAGTGAATGTAATTACTTTACCATGAATGTCTAGAACAGCAAAAGGATCTCAACTGATATTTTACTAGGGTTAATTTTTTATATATAAGGTTTGGTTCCAGTTTATATGGTTTTCTACGTGTGCATGAAAGGAAGCAGGGTGATTTTTTCACATGGAGAGAAGCTATAGTATAATTTAAAAAAAATAAAAAACATGTGATATAATTTTAATGAATTGTTGGAACAGTATATGGTGTGACAAAATTTGGTTCCATTTGTATATTTTGGATTGTGAAGTTGGAAGGTGTAAGTTGGTGATCCGTGGCAGTTCATCTGTTTAAAAAATTTAAAATAGTAAACCTTGCAGTACAAAATGTCAACATCAAGAAAATTAACTTAACATCTGTGAGTAAAAAAACCCCAAGATCTATATGATAAGCTCCTCCACTTTAGCATTTACTTAATTTGGTGCTATTCTAATGTCAATTTGATTGATAAAAAGAACAAAAAAAAAAAGCAAAGATTAAGTAAAATATATTTCACAACTGTAAGTCAATCTATCTCTTGAATTACATCTAAATTGTGGGTTACTTGTCTAGTAGTTGCAGTTGCACCAGTCCTCCTAGGTTGTCTAGATTGGGAATCAAAAGGATTGGGAGGTATTGGAGTTTTGTCTACATCTCCCTCCAACATCTGAACCACCATTTGCATTGATGGTCGATCCATAGCATGCCACTGAATGCACCATAGTCCCACAATTGCCATTTTTCTTGCAATTTTTTCATCCCCTTCATCGTCAACATGAATTCTCATTTCCTCTTGATCATCTATGAGATTATAAATCCATTCCGGATAGTAAACATGACTACTGTTTTCCTCTAAGTCCTCTGTGATCTTCCTTCCTCCTATTGTTTCAAGCAACATCATTCCATAACTATAAACATCTGATTTGTAAGACACATTTCCAAAGTTCCTTGAGAAAACTTCTGGAGCAATGTACCCCAATGTTCCTCTAGCTGCAGTCATTGACACTATGTTCTGATCCCTTGAACATAATTTAGCTAGACCAAAGTCAGATATTTTTGGAATAAAGTTATGGTCAAGTAACACATTTTGTGGCTTGATATCGAAATGGAGGATGCGTTGATCACAACCTTGATGAAGATATTCAATTCCTTTAGCTATTCCTAAAGCAATTTCGTGCAACTTTTTCCAGCCAAGGAAGTTTTTCTTGTTGTCTGGTGAATTTATGAACTTTTGCAGAGAACCATTTGGTAAATATTCATAAATAAGAGCTCTTTTAAATCCATCAGCACAGAAACCGACCAATCGGACAATATTAACATGGTGGATTCTACCCATTGTACCAACTTCATTTAGGAAGTCTTGGCCATTTCCTTGAGAAACATTTAGTATCTTCACAGCAACACTAAATTCTTTTGAAATGCTTCCTTTATAAACAGTTCCATAGGCTCCTTGTCCTAACATATCCCCGAAATTATTTGTGATTCTCTTAATTTCTACATAAGAGTATCTGGTAGGCTTAAGAGCTCTATAGTCTTCTAAAAACTTTTCTATAATTGCTTGTTTTTCTTTCTTTAGTATGTAAGAGTCATAAATATGGTAGACTCCACCAATCAACAAGATAAAAAACAACGATCCTAAAATTGATCCTGCATTTATGAAAGCTAATTTAAGAAAAATGATAATTTTCTGACAGGTTAGAATTAAGAGAAAGCAAATTTAAACTTAAAAGCTGACCTGTGTTTACTAGAGCCTTTGATGAACCTGCAAAATCATACTAGCAAGCCTTAGCTTATGTCATTGATTGAATTGAAAAAGATACTAATATCCTAAGTATTTGTCTTTATTGATGCCCTGAAATACACCCACACCCTATCCGGTCCTTTTTCTACAAGAGACATTTGAGTTAACCAGAGTTGGTGCATCTAATTCAAATTTTGAATCAGATACATCAACTTTTGTTGATCCAAAAGTCTTTTATAAATAAAACTAGAGAGAATACTTTCTGATTACAATGATTATCTTTGTATGTGTTTTGATTGGTGGTGAGGTTAGCAGAATCATGATGGGTCACTATAATTTTGGCAAAAACTACAGTTTAGAGCTTCACAAAAACAAAGTACCCCGTGATTTTGACACTCTCAATGTGAATTCAAATACACACTTTATCTATCCTCATCCGGTTAGATAAGTTTTTCAAGATGTAAAAGAAAATAATATTTTAGACTATTCTTAAAATCACTCCAAATCCTTTGCATTTCTTCAACTAAACCTCGTCACAAGATTAATCTAACGAGCAAGATATAGTTTATTGAAAAAAGATATACTATTGACCATTAGATTAATCTAACGATCAAGATTTGATCGGAGAGCTTGAAGAAGTTGTAGAACATCCAAGTGAAACTATTTTGTGCAGCTTCTCTTTAAAAATCCATAAGCTTGGTTCAATTGAAAAGATCTACAACTTTAGTTTAGTTAGATTTTTTAAATTTGAAGCTTGTATATATAATTGAATTGAACAATTGAACAAAGAATAATAGAGTTACCTTTCTTGTTTTTGGGGAAACAATATACTTCCTTGTTGGTACTATTACTAGTAGTATTCTTCCATCCACATATTTTTCCTTTTGATTCACAGTGTTTACAATTAGGCTCAGACCACATCAAGCGAAGAGAGTTTTTGTCTGGAAGATCAAAAACGTTGAGTGAAACGTTAAACATTTTGGTGCAAAACGTAAGAGGAAGGTCTTCAATGGATCTACTAGAAGGGATAGCATATATCTGAGAGGTGGAAGTTCTTAGACACGAAACTGAATGGACATCTATCTCATCTCTATTAGAAGGTGAACAATTAAAAAAGTAATGGTCAACAAAATTATCATAGTCACTTTTCAAGTAGTTGAAATGAGATTCTGAAAGATTAAGGTTGTGGATATGTTTGTAAAGACAACTTTGTGGGTCAGATAGTTGAATAGTTTGATGTTTGTAGTCAATGTTCTTAACATTGAGTTTCACTTTGTGAGGAAGTTCAATCATAGTTTCATTATTTGATGAACAAAATAACTCAAAACCTGGATAGCCATACAAAGATGGATTTGGATTGTGCTTTTTGATATGGAAAGGAAATTTGATAACTTGATTTCCACAGGTTAAATCTTGTGAATAGTTAACCAAATCTGTTGTTCCATGTGCAAACTCCATCACCACCAACAAATTAAGGTAAAATACGAGCAACAATAATCCCATAACATGATAATAAGTGTTCATGATATTGATTCTTGAGCAATAGTACTCTGTCTAAGATTGTGTTTATAGAAAATTTTCAAACTCACTTTGACTATAACAGCTTCCATATAATTTCCTCTCATCATATGGAATTGTTTGTGGGTCATGCTAGCAATATTCAAACCATAGTTACATAATTTGCAATTTGGGTTGGTACATCCTAGAGGTGTCAATATTATGGGGCTTTAAGGTTTAGGCCCCAGCCCACATAGTAAGGGGGCTTGAAAATTCACAAGATTAAAAAGTCCACATTCATGCAAGCCCACAAATAAAAAAATCAAAAGGCCCCAAAACCCCAAAATTTCTATAAACATTTTTTTAAAAAACAAATAACTTTTTTTTTTGCCGAAAAAAACTTTTTTTTATTGGAAAAAAACTTTTTTTTTACTGGGAAAAACTTTTTTTTACTGGAAAAAAACTTTTTTTTTACCGGAAAAACTTTTTTTTTACCGAAAAACTTTTTTTTTTACTGGAAAAAAACTTTTTTTTTTTGCCGAGAATTTTTTATTTTTTTTTACCTTTATAGTGGGGCTTTTTTAGGCCCACAAATAAATAGATTTTAGAGTGGGCTTGGCCCCAAATATTTTGTTCAATTAGGGAGCTTTAATTTAGTGGACTTGGTGAGAGCTTTTTTAAGTGGGCTTTGTAATTTGGGGCTCTATTGACACCTTTAGGTACAAGATATAGATACGGGTTTGTTATACGCGACATGTGAAGAATTCAATACGCATAAACGTATAGAGGTTCGGTACGCGTCTCGTAATATCAGTACTACATAATTAAATATAGTAAGTTATCAATAAATTTCTAAGAGAAAAAGTCTTTTCTTTTTTTTTACCAAATGTGAGATTTTCCAACTCTGCTCTGGTACTCAAAATCTTTTAATATTTAATTAGTTAAATTAATTAAGGGTCTTGCTAACCATTGCCTTCAGGGCAATGGTTAAGGAATCCAAAAGTAGCATGTTTGCATTGATTTCAACAACATTTTGACTTTTAAAAAGTCAAATTTATCACTTTTCACCATTTTTCAATACTATATTTCTATTTTTATCCCCTTATCCATGCCCCAAGGGCAATGGTTGACATTCTCCATTAATTAATAGTGCAAAAAAGTGGAAGGATAGTAAGCTGCAACAAATTGGTGCACACTTACCAAAAACTTTTTTGATATTCACTTATTCCCTTTTCTTATCAGGGTTATTTATCAAGAGACATTCTCTTTCTCCAAGCTTCAAAGAGATTTTATGCAAAATTTATTTGCACCACAAAAAGTTTTCCTTTATCTTTTATCTCCTACTCAACTTCTTCCTCTTTCTCCAATCTTCACTTATCTCGGTTCGTCAAATCGAAGAATTATAGGGAGAATTTATGTGAACCAATTGGCAAAAGTACAATGAACCGATATGTAAGTATCAATTTGCACTTTACAACATGTTAAGAGAATTATGCGACTATGATTCAAGCATAAAAAAGTTGTGTACATTACTTTCCAACAACCTATTTTTATATTTATTTCCTTAACAATTGTACCGACGTCAACTCGTTAATGTTTCCCTTACTTGTTTTAGTCAGAATTTGAAAACTTGTAATTAATTTGTTAGAGTGAGAGTTGTTTGGTTGGTTTGAAGAGTGAGAGTGTTGTTTATAAACTATCCTTAACCTCAACGTCATGGACCTTCATTGTTATATACTCCATCCGGTCCCCATTTATAAGCGATATTTGTGCCAACAAAAGTTGATGTATCTAGACGATTTTTTTAACCAAATACATAAACTTCTATGACTTAAATTTCTCTTGTAAATTTACCGGAAAGAGTATAATGCAATATATAGTATAGTGCGGAACCACTTACCACCCTGATTTTTTTTATTACAATAGTAAAGGAATTTTATTTTTTTTATTTTTATTATAACAGTAAAGCAAAGTGCAAAACTCGCTTTGTAAAATAAGTGTAAGTTCTCGTGAGCTTATCTCAGTTGTATTAACAATGTATAAAATATGCAAGACCCGAAGTTCAAACGCTTGAAAAAAAAAAAAAAAAAAAAAGCAAGTGTAAAACATCAACTAAAAAGAAAAGCAAGTGTAAAACTGGCTCCCACTCCCACCAAAACATGCTTTTGACTTTTACACCCAAACGTGCTTCCCAAATTTATTCACGTGCAAAGGCGAGTATTGTTTATTGTATCCTCTGCAAAATTTACTTTGCCACAAAAACGAAAAGCTACGAATAAAATCCTCGAAGGAAAAAAACACACAAAACCTTCTTGGGCGAGACAGGTCTACAACTATAAAATAAAATCATTCTCTAGAAAAATTTCATGATTAATCTTGGTTAAACTCATAATCCTTTTAATTTTATGTACATATTATTCCAAAAAAAACCAATTGTTATGACATAAGTATAGAAAAACAACTTTGTAAAATGCTAGTATGGGTCCTAAGAAAACATGTTAAGAAATTCAATGTATAAATTTTGTCTCATAAAATGTGACAATTTATTTCTCAAACAGTTTTTTATTTTTATTTCTCAGAAAAATGAAATTAACTTAATTTTTTTTGTCAATAAATACTTGCTATTTATGAAATCTTTAACGGCATTAGCATGACTCAACAACTTCTTCACATCTCGTATGTCATAACTATACGAAAACAGTTTATTCTCATATCTTTTAATTTCACTAATTTACATATAAAATAAACTAAAAAAATATTTAATAGAAACACTATATTAATGTTGATATTTTGAAAATAATCACAAGTTTTCAAAATTTTATCTACTTTACGCCATTGTTCCTTGTACTTTGAGTATGAACCAATTCACATAAAGAAATTGACCCTTACATTAATATAATTATAATGTTGTAGGTACCAAAAAATAAAATATAAAGTTGATGAGTGAAGGAAGTGTGTGCAGGTACACAAATGAGTTTACTTAATCGTAATTGTAATTTAAAATATAGTTGAAATTTACTATAGAATTTATATTTATTCTGTTAAGAAATAAATTAATTCTCTCTAACTTACGATTTAATTTTATTTTCAAGAATTTTGTTTAAGTTATTTTACAATAATAAAATAAAAAATTATTATTTTTAAAAAAGAAATATAGTAAAGTAGTTATAAAAAAAATACCCTCGTATTTTGGAAATTATTTCATTTTGATGTTGAGCCTATTTACATGATTTGGTACATCGTTCAGTGTTATACCCCTTGTGTTTTACTTACAATTTGGCCAAGAGATCTTTGTGTACATATTTTGGCAATATTTATAGATGTTATAACAACAAACCAACTTAACAAGAAAAACACAATTTTTCTTGTAAAAAAAAAAAACACAATTTGTTGAATCAAAAACATGGCAGCAATTAAAAAAATTTAAAGCAACCCTAAAATTCAAAATCAAAAATTGGATGCAATTCAAAAAACACCCAAATCAACTAATAGTACGTTTCCGTCTCTCTTTTCCCTTTATCTCTTGTGAGCTGTCATCAAAACCCTAGTTTTTTCTCCTTCATCCACCAATTTTTGACCCAAAATCACTCATTCTAACTCGTTTTCTCTTTCACTTTTATTGAAATATGTGATTTTCACATCTATTTCGTTTTTTATTTTGTGATTTTGTTGTTTTAGTGCGACGTTGGTTTGTTCGTCGTCTTCGTGCAGCGTTGTTTGTCTTTCTTGTTTTCTTCAAGTATTTGTTCGATTCAGATTGTGAGATCAGCTTCGATCCATTGCAGATCTAATGACTTTGGTGTCGTCCACGTTGCAGATCTGAAGACAGGGGTATTCCGAAGACTTGAATATAGTTATATGTGTATGTGTTTATACTTTACCGTTTTATGCTATCAACATGAATGCTGTGAGTTTGTTTGCAGATTCAAACTTTTTGTTTTTAACGAATTTGCAATGTATCGACAAACTTTATCAATTTGAATGAATGAAAATATTTATTTTTTGTCAAAAAAAAAACCCAAATCAGAAACCTTAGTATCTAAAAATCACAACTTAGCGATAAATAAATCAATATATAAAGATGGGTATTGTTTATTTATAGAACCTAAATTAGACTTACCTATTGGTATTTGGTATTTCTTTTATAACTTTTATAAAAATACAAATCGCAGAGACATGCATTATTATATACAGAGGTCAGGGTTCAAACACTGGACACTCCATTAAAAAAAAATAGGATTGCAATTTAGTCTTTACGCATCAAAGACTCACACCTATTAAATGATCATAAATCCACGGTAGCTAAACATAATTGAGCTTAACTTTGTGACATTTCACAATACATAATTATTCATTTATAATGTCAATGTTGGATTAATGATCCAACAAAGAACCGTACATAATTTGAATTGATTAATTCCGTAATTGAGGGTGTGTCTCCTATCTAAAGTTCTTAACAAATAAAATTTCTCAATGATTCCCTCTTCCTATGACAAAAGAGTATACGTCAAAAGCAAAGTGAACACATAGTGGTTTGGTGATATTCCACTATATATGTGGTGGAGCCTAACTCATAAAGTTGGCAAACAATTAATCTGCCTCTATCAAATGCTAGCTTCCATGATACTGCGATAATTAAGCGTGATGTAAAATGTGACATATATTTATTATTTATATGGATGGATGCTTTAATTCCCACGTATTTAAATTGCTAGTTTTTGCCACTTCGGAAAACCAAAAATGTCATCCTTAACCCTTGTTGTGCTGTTACTAATACTGATATTCTCGTACAACAAAGTGTATTGTGATGAACAACAAGAGTCATGTTCAAGAAGGTGTGGTGTTCATAACATCAGCCACCCTTTCCGTTTGAAAAACAGTCCTAAAGAATGTGGTGACGAAAGGTACAACCTATCATGTGAAGACAACAACCAATTGATTTTGTACTATGAATTTGAAGAATACCATGGAAAGTATTATGTACAATCAATTAATTACAACAACTTCACCATACGACTATTGGATTTCAATCTTGATTACTCTAATTCTTTCCCTCCTTATTATTCTTTAGGGCTCTACAATTTCAGTTCTAATTTCTTCACCTCACCCTACCTGGCCTTACATCATTATGAAAACTACACCGAGCATATATTGACGAAGTCTATGTTATATGTGAGCTGTCCAAATCGGATGGAATACTCATACAATAATAATTGTATGAATAGAACTTTATACTCACAGGATGTGAATTCTTTCTATGTTGATGGCTATGATAAATCTCTGTCGGAAGTCGGGCTGGGAGATGGGTGTCATATAGAGTTTATGTATCTCACATCTTGGCCTCTAGAAGATGGCAGCAACATTTCTTGTACAGACATCCGTCCTATGATGTTTTATGGATTTGAACTTTCTTGGCTCAATGGTCTTTGTAAACATGGTCGGTATGCAGCCCTCGATCAAAATAACCAGGCTCACTGTAAATATGGTTGGTATGCAATTGTGCAATTTAGATACTCTATTTTTTCAATTTGATGCTTAATTTTTCTATTATTTACAATTACGTTGATCTTCCACACCCATTTGTTAGAGTGAGTGCTACTAATTAACACTCAATCTGTCACTATGCTTTGTGTATGTTATTGCAGATTACTGGAATAATGTGGCTTGGATATTCAAACGTTTATCGATAAACATAGGTAAGCAAGACATTAAGACTTAAAATTAAGTTTAGAAAACTAATTTTCAGTACAAGACTGAGTCTTTTAACTAGCATGAGTTTTTTTTGTTAGTATGATGTCTTTTCTTCTAAAAAACTTGTCAATAGTATAAATAGTAATACTGGGCAATATTTTTAGATTGAAGCGGAGTATTGGTTGCATGTTATTACCCATATTCTGTTCTTTTTATAAAAGCAGAGTATAATAACATTGATTCAAATTTATAGCATCATATTTTTCAGTTTTCACTTCTTTACAGGTGTATGGGTTGTTTTGCTTAGCGGTGTTAAATTTGTCCTTGGAGCGCCATTTATCATTGTATTATTAATCTACAAATGGCGACGGAAACATCTATCTATGTATGATGGCATCGAAGATTTTCTACGCAGTGACAATAGCATCATGCCTATTAGGTACTCTTACAAAGACATAAAGAAGATAACAGAACAATTCAAGACAAAACTAGGCCATGGAGGTTATGGATCCGTTTTCAAAGGACAACTTCGAAGTGGTCGTCTTGTAGCAGTCAAATTATTGGACAGAGCCAAGTCCAACGATCGAGATTTTGTCAATGAAGTTGCTACCATTGGTAGGATTCACCATGTTAATGTGGTACAACTCATTGGTTTTTGTGTGGAAGGTTCAAAACGTGTTCTGATTTATGAATTTATGCCAAATGGATCACTTGAAAAATACATATTTTCTCATACCGAAGAGAATTATTCCTTGAGCTGCGAACAACTATATTCAATTTCTCTTGGAGTGGCTCGAGGCATTGAATACTTGCATCATGGATGCGATATGAAAATTCTACACTTTGACATAAAGCCTCATAACATCCTTCTAGATGAGAATTTCAATCCAAAAGTTTCTGATTTTGGACTAGCCAGGCTTTCTCCTACAGATAAAAGCATTGTTACATTAACTGCAGCTAGAGGAACGATTGGATACATGGCCCCTGAACTTTTCTATAGAAATGTTGGC
>Ga0315914_1004003_pt1 | contig 22149 bp, 12 predicted proteins | sample MpolenodulesMG_FD_203920 | JGI IMG/M metagenome (GOLD analysis project Ga0315914, IMG submission 203920) | Medicago polymorpha root nodule microbial communities from Los Angeles, California, United States - elongated nodules | ecosystem: Host-associated > Plants > Roots > Nodule | place: USA...
TATTGACTCGGTCTACGCTGACGTGGCACCCTAAGTGAGGTGCCACGTGTTATTTTTTTTATTTTTTTTTTGCCTTGGGGGGCCAAAACTGCTACAGTTACAAAACTTAGGGGGCTGTTTTGTAGTTTTTTTCTTAGGGAGCTAAAATCGCAACTTTGAGAAAGTTAGGGGGCTAAAACTGCAATTAAACCTAAACAATATGAAGGAGGAAGAAGAGAAGAAGAAAAACAAACAATATTTATTTACTCAGTTCGGTCGAATAATGACCTACTTTTTATTTTGTTCAAGACACTTTTGCATATTTGAAAAGAGATATTAGTTATTGTAGTTTATCCGATCTTTAAAAATTTGATTTCGATAACAAACAATAAGAATTGAGGTTCTAGCTATAACAAACAAGAAGGATTGAGGTTCTAGCTAGTTTCTATTATTGAGATGAAACCACGATCTTAAGGCATTTTTATATTATTGTAGATTTTTTTTATCAAACACCATTTTTCAAAAGTTATTATTTTAGCTAATCGCCATAGAAAAATAGATTAGTGCTCGATACAAAGTTCTTGTGTGATCATTATTTTTTATTACGCGATAGAACCGTGCACTTGTGAGACCAAAAAAACATCAATGACTACTCTTGAGGATACATATGGAAATGGATCAACACGCCATTTGTAATAGAATTAATGACCTCCTCCACTTGAGTTAAGAACGATCTTCATTGTAAAAATCAAGTTAGTTCATAAACAATATTTCATAATTGATGTTTTGATGATAAATAAAAAAAAAACAATTTGTCTATTAATTGTGTGGTGAAGTATGCAGGATATAAGTACTATCAAGATGAAGTCTAAAATCGTGTTTATTAAGATAGTTGAACACAACAAGACACTTAAATGCCAAATAACAACCAAGTTAAATTTACTTTATAAAAAAAATTCTAAAAATAAAATAACCACTATATTATTTGACATACTGATTATCCTCCAATACCAAACTTTGAAAATAAATTTACACTTAGACACAAACATATCCATAACCATTAAAATTCTACATGGTCATAAACATTCTCAAATTCAAATGATTCAATCGATGATAGCATAGTGGCATGTCTCAAATAATCAAAATAAACTTCTAAGTTACATGATACGAGGTTATCTGATGAGAACAATTGATTTTGAGAAGAATAATCATCATGAATCTCTTCCTTGGGATCCTCTTTTGTAGATGCAAGAAATGGCAATGGTGATGGTGGAAACGAGTTTTCTTCTTTAATTGGAATGTTGTTATCGAAACTAAGTAATATAGAAGAGTCTTCAGACGACAAAATGGATTCCAAATTTATATCTGAATGCAAATAGCTTTTGCAAGTGTGATGGCCATAATATGTAGTCCGGTACAAGGGAGGGTTCTCTTGAGTTCTTTGAGTATGTTTGATTGCTTCACAATGTTGATCATTCATGTGTGTACACCTATAGTAGCTCCTGCATACATATTATCAATTAATTATAAGTTTTCAATTATAAAAAAATTAAGATTTTCTTTAGAACGAATAACCTAATCTCTGTTCGAGAATAACATAGACCGATAAAACAAAAAAAAAACATAGCGAAAAGTGTTGTATAAAAAAATTAAGATTAATTGCTATTATAAGAACTTTTAATTCAAATGTTATAGATTGATAGAATTTCTTACATTATAAAGTATATTAAAATTACAAGAATTGGTACATAATGTTAACTAATCTCTTTTCTCATGTGAATGTGTAGATGCAAACTGATGAATATACCTGTAGTATTTCGTATTTGCGATCTTTTTTTGTCCATATTTTCTCCAAGTATGACCGTCATCAATCAATATGGAGGTACTCTTTTCCCAAGTTGGTGAAATTGACCTTAAGTATGAAGAGAATAATATCAATTAATAAGGTTTATTCAATATTTTATTTAATAACTAAATATAATACATTAATCAATTGACAAAACTATTTATAAACATGTACCAGAAAAATATTAGTAAACTATAAAACATTAATAGATCTATAATCATTCCATTAAGTATGTAATGATAATCATGTATGTCTGGATGTCTAGCTGTGCTGCAGATTAAAAGGATCAAATTCTACTTGAGGCATCATCACATGTTACTTTTTATTCTTAAATTCGTCCTTTAATGATACAGCACATCTCCTAAAAAAAAAGGATACAGACATATATTCCCTACCGAAAGAAAACTGACAAGTATACTTTTGTTTTGTTAGGGAAGTGGCAATAAAAGTATAAAAGAATGAAAAGGCTGGAGAATTAATTAGAGCGATGATACATATACAAGTATAAAATAATGGTTTATAAAATAATGGTTTGTGTACCGAATCCCACATGAATTATCCAAACTTAAGTTTTTATTTTATAAAAAAAAAAAGGCAAAAATAACCCATTTGGGTTAGTCTAATGAAGTTGGTTTGAACCATGGAATGTGTTTCCTTTCAATGTTTTTAGTTCGATTCATTTTGAAGGATTATATCCATTCAAAGTTGTGCTCTCCAACTCTGACTTTAAATGAGGTCTTGCAAGATGGTGGAATTTAACCTCTCTAATTATGAGTTAAAAAAAAAAAAACTTTTGCAACAATTTTTTTTTCTTATTTCAAATAGACCATTTTAACTTTTATAATGTTAGCGAAGGTTTTTTTTTTTAATAAATGTCTAGGCAGTTGTTTTTTACATAAACAAAAGATTTTAATTAAAAAATAGGATACAATGGATACCCTAACCCGTACATCACAAAAGTTTGAACTCAACATCATAGTACAAACTACTAGTTTTACTACTTTAATCAATGCTTCGAAAACATTCACTAACGTTTTTCTTAAAATAAAAACTTGTTAAAATTAAATTAGGGTTCTTTTTCATTATCTTATTCTTCTCCTCTTCTGCCCAGAAAATTTAACAAGAAAAAACAAATAACAAGAATATTAGGGTTTATAACTTTTTTTTCAGGGGAGGTTTTTTTTTAAGGGTTTTTAGGGGAGGGTCTATAACTAGTTGTTAGCTAGAGCCATAATAACGGAATACTAGGTAATAAAAAAAACCATTCATTAAACCCTTAAAACTTAATGCCACTATATTGTGGATCGTATAACGTGATGTGGCTGCTATATTGTGATTGTGGCACTGTCTGCAACGCATTGAGTTGCGATTGTAAATAAAAGTGAAGAGTGAAAATCGTCTTGCCGAAGATTTAAGTAAAAAGAACACGAAAGAGCAAACATATAATAGCATATATATAGGTGGAAAAGTGTTTGAAAGGAAAGTGGTAAATCAAATAGTGAAGGGTTGTGGGCTATGGTGATAAGAGTGAAAGTATCGGAGTCTAGATGAGCTTAACTCAACTTTACATAACTGATTTGTAAGGTTAAAGATATCACTCTTTATAAATTAAACCTTATTTGTCATTTCTTTATGATTTGGATTTTTCTCAATACACTTCCTCTGATTCAACTCTATTGAAGTCCTTTAGATATTAAAAATAAGGTTTATTAAAGTCTATTAATTAGAGGGGCCGCTTATCGTTGAGTTAGACCTAATCCAAATTCTACCAAAAACCGGTTTGGTGAAATTAAGTTAAGTCATCTTACATATCAAACATTTCACTCACTTAATTACAGGCGATGTGCATGGGACTTGACCGATCACACTTGAAACTCAACAATCTCTCCCTAAGTGTGAGTTCTCACATCATATACCTAATCCAATACTAGGATCCACTCCTCCACCAAGTCGAATCATAGCTCCAATACCCTTGTTGGGGAGTTCAAAAGAACGTCGGAAGAAACAACAAATCAATGCTCAAGTACCACGAGAGACGGAGACATCACATCTCCTCCCAAAACCTTACGACTATTGCTCTCATCTCTTATATCCAACATTTTACTCATTCATGAGCAATGCGGGACTTAACCACTTATACTTGAAATGCAACACATACCACATTCCATATGTCCAGGCTTGAGTGTGAGGGGGTGTGTCAAGAATATCACATTTGATGAAATAAGGTTTGAACATTTGTTTATAAGTTGCGACAATTCTAACCTTACAAACAAGTTTTATAAGGTAGGGTCATGCCCAATCTAAAGTCAAATATTGTATCAAAGTCTATCCATATAATCTATTAGATCACATGCTATTTGATTTCCGCTATCAAACGACTTGGATCACGCTTCACATGTCCGGCCATAGACGTAATAAAGGTGTTTATAAGTAGGGACAATTATCACAATACAATTCGATTTTGATAGAATGAGTTAGTTTAATACAAATTATATATTTCTAATAAGGGTGTATTTAGAAAGTTAGAAAATGAGTTACTTATGAAAGGGAAACAAAACTAGAACAACGAAAACACACAAAATATCTGGATATGAAAAAAATCAATTACTAATAGTCCTTACTTCTTTCCTTAAAAAAAAAAAAAAAAATAGTCCTTACTACTTGTTAAATTTCTGGATTTGAAGAAGAGAATAACAATAATTTAAATTTTAGGATGAACAAATCTTCTTTTCCCTTCAACAATCATTTTTAAGTTCTCCAATAAACAATTAATTAAAATAAGAAAAATTGATTTTTCCCCTTCAAAATCTTAACTGGATGGCCCCAGACCAGTTTTTGACATTAACATCATCACTGTAACGATCATCAAAGTTAGGTTCAATTTAAAATTTATAGGTGTAAATATAAAAACTGATAACAAAAAGAAATTATATATGACATAACTCTTTTTTTTTTAACCGGATATATGAGAATTAATATAGTAGAAAACATTTGAAAAAACTTAGTATAAGACATGGATTATAAATCTTACTTTCTCTTGTTGGACCCTTTTGGATTTTTGGTGTTGAGAGTCTTGAGTTTCTTGCAAGATCCATCAAAATCCTTCTCAAGCTTGTTGCAATTAGTTGAGAAAGAAAAATCTCTAACAGTTATAGGAACATCCACATCATTGGACTCTTTGGCGTTATTCAAGAGTAAAAGTGTATTTGTCAATGATTTGAGTACCTCACGGACAAGATCTCCAGCAATTAAGGGTAACACTGGTGATGATTTTGAGTTTGACCCTTTGACTTCTATACTTGAATTATCATCATAAGATAGTGCTTCAAGTAATTGATTTGCCATGTCACGTCCTCTTATAAGCTCTTCTTCCATTGCCTTCTTGTCATTTGTTGGAAGCCAAAGCAGATTCTCCATTATTTCTTTTGGTAGTGTAAATTAATTAACACCTTGCTATAACTAGGTCAAATATTGGATATGAGAGGGAAAATGAGAGACACGGCCTTTTATTGAACTTGTATTTTCCCACTTGGGAATATAAATATGTTCCATTTGGGAGTATATAGACAAAAGTTCCTTGATCTGGTTTAATTCATACAAGCCAAACTGGTGCGTGAAGAACACACACTATGTGAAAATATAAACATAAAATAATTGACTATTAGTAAGAAACTCTCAATAAAAAATTCTCAACACAACTACTTACAATGAAGCACATACACCTTTAAGATTAGACGCGTCACAATATTTGACACTCATAAGACACTTATATGACATGTGTCATAAATCACAGAGAAGTGTCCAACAAAAATTGTTTTATCATTACTTCGACACATCTTAGATCAGTATCTGACACTCATATAACAATCGTACAACATATATCGGACAAACTAAAACAAGTGTCCCAAAAAAAATCTTCTTTCTTTGCCTAGATACATCTTATACTCTATTAAGTCGCAACTCAAACAAATCTACAAGGGCGAAAGATGTATAAAAAAAAAGTAAATTCAATTACAACATATTTAATAACAACATATTTTTTAGTTATTTCAATAATAGATAGTTAAATAAAGTTCAAAAACTATTGTATTTTGTTTTAATACTTCTTTAATAAAATAAATTGCTCAATTAACATATTTATTTTGATTCTTAATTTAGCTTTAGTAAATAATATCAATATTTTATTAATTTTAATAAATAAGTTAATATATATGTAGCAATGCCAGTGTCATGAGTTTTTTAACATTAGAAATGTCTATATGTTTGTGTCGTGTCACATGTACTTGTCGGAGTATGTGATTGATTGATACTGATATGTATGAGAACATAGTTTAAGGATGAATTGGTTGAAGGTGAGAAAAACATAAGAATGTGGGTTGTGTAACACCTTGAATTTTTAATAGTAATTTATTAGTATTATTATTATTGGTATTGATTGTTTAACATTATTTTTTTTATTAATTTTATTTGAATTAAATCAATTTTTGGCATGTTTGGATGAGGTTATTTAATTAATTGGGATAGAGATATTGGATTAATAAGGGTAGTATAGATAAACTAAAGCTTTAATTAATGATAGTTGTTTAATTAAAAAGAAAATGAGATAAAATAATTTTTAAGAAGAAAATAACCTTTTTGGTGAGAATAGGGAAGTGGGGTGCAAAAGTGGTGCATTAGTAAAATTGTGCAGAAAGAGAGGTGTAAGTAGCAGGTCTTATAATATTTTAGTGATTTGGATAGAGGGAGGTGTAAGCAAAAAGATTGTGTAGTTACAAAAAGAATAGTAACCAAGCTATAGGTGCAGATGGGCAGTATGTTTAAAAGATTATGTGAGAATATTAAATTTAAGTAGTGTCTATAAATGGAGAAGAGCATTAGAGAATTAGGGTTACAAAAACATAAAAGAAGTTAGAGAGCAAAAGCATAACTAGGGTTTTAGAGAAAATGAGACCAATGAAACATAAGAGAGAAAACTAGAGAGAGATTCAATCGTAGGAATCACTAATTCTGTAGAACATCGAGGTAAGGGGGAGTTTTATTCAATTTAAGGGTTGTATATTCATGTGGGTAGCGAGGAGTCCTTAACCTCCAGTGTTTTCTTCATTCTTTTGATGAATCCTTGTTAAAACGGGTTGAGATCTTCTCCATTTATTAAAATAAATGGATATTACAATTAGGAAAGAGATAGACAAACAAAATAGCTGGTGGGTCCTATTATTTAATGAGTTCCACCATCATTAATTTTTTTCAAGATTTTATGTGTCTATATCTCTTTAAATAGTAGAAATGGAGGAGAGATTAAATGAAGAGGATCTTAATTGTGTTAAAACCATGTTCTTTTATGTTGTTAGAATTACTTTTTATGTTGTTATAATTACTTTTGATAAATCTTGGTTAAAATCATGTTATTTTATGTTGTTATAATTACTTTTAATGAATCCTTGTTAAAATCATGTTCCTTTATGTTGTTATAATTACTTTTGATGAATCTTTGTTAAATTCATGTTCCTTTTGTGCTGTTGTAATTATTTTTTATGAATTTTTGTTAAACTCATGTTCTTTTATGTTAATGCAATTATTTTTTATGATTCCTTGTTCAATCCATGTTCTTATATGTTGTTGTAATTATATGTTTGGTTTTAGTTATGAATTGGGAAGTTTTCATGTTGAATTCGTGAATGAAATATGATGATGTTGTGTTCTGTAATATATAAGAAAAAATGAATAAAAGATCACGGAATTAGAGGTATAGATGAGGTTTCAAGGTGTAGGTGTGTTAATGAGGAATAATCATATGGAAAACTGATGTTAATGGTTAATTGATGTAAAATTAGGATGATTTTTTTGGACGATTTGGGTGTTTTTGGGGTTAAAATCGAAGCTTGGGGGAGCTCCCATGGCGAAAAATCGCAAAATCTGTGATTTTTGCACAGTATGTGCAACACGCATGTCCATGCGTGTGAGCTACACGACCATGCAGTTCTTCACTGCCTATTTTTCTTTTTCATGCGTTTTGAAGGCGCACGGTCGTGTACTTCCTCCTACATTGGAAAACCTTCCTTTTCTTCCTTTTTAATACCCAAAAATTGAAACCAAAGCCTTATAATATAATAACTAGATGAGAAGTAAGATTTGGGTGATTTTAGGATGGAACCTATTGTTTAATTATTGATTGTGTTATTAATATTATGTAGATGGATTGATGAACGGATTATTGTTGTTAAGTGGACGGTAGGTAATAGAATGATGTTAATATGTAAAACAATTAGCGTGTAAACAATGGTTGTTATGTAAGGTAATCATTATCGTCTTCCACCTGCGTTTACCTTTAATGCTCCGCGAACGGGCAAGGATTTCAAGGGATTCATTTACGAGGGTGACTTGTCATATGTCTCCAAGCTCGTTTAGGAGAAGCGTCATAAACTGGGGGCTTTGTCTTTGATTCATGTGCATTGTATTCTTACGATTTGTTCCATGATGGCTACTGGGGACAAGAATGTCCTTGATCATTTCCAGAGTTATGCATGAAAGGGATATCTTACAATATGAGTTGAAACAGTTCCAAGTGGAGCTTGAGGCTAGCGGGTCTGAGGCTAAGAAGACCAAGAACAACTTTGATGCCCAGGTTGTCGGGATGAAGATGTTGCAAGAGTCTCTTGCCTCTGATGAGAGTTCTACAAAGGAGGTGGAATCCACTATCGAGAACCTTCAAGATCGGCTTGACCGGTTCCAGGAGGATGTTTCCGAGCTGGGATCGCCAAGGATAGTCAAACGGATTTAACATCTAAGAAAGCTTTGGAGGAGGCCATGTTATCTTTGAAGACGCCGAAAGACCTTAATGATAGACTAGTAAAGGAATACGAGGATTATCCGGGTATTAGCGAGATTGCCTATGTTAGCGCATCTTTTGAAAATGTACGTGAAGAAGCCCTTCTATGCCCCAAGCAAGATTGATCGAGAGAAGGTGCACCACAACCAAAAGATTAGAAAGGGGAATCCTATCCAAAATGAGTAGGATTCTAACATGGATGTCTCTAATGAAGGAAACTCTGATATTGAGGTCTGTGTTGTGGGAGATCTTGATGTTGAAATCCATGTTAAGGTGGATTTTGGCCATGATGCCTTTGTCGAGGAAGAGGAACCTCAGGCTGCGGCCTTGTAATATTCTGTTTTTATTTTGGTGTTGTAGCTTTATGGCTTTAGCCCAAAAAATTTATGACTTTACTTGTATTTTGTTTTTTCTCTTTTTTTGTTTTGTTTTGAAAGATGGTTTTGCTCTTTATTTGTTAAGCTCATTTCCTACACACTTTCATAAATTTGAAATTTATTTGTTGACATATTGTAGTGCGTTTTTACCTCTTTGAGTGTTGATATTTTTTTGGATCTGGCCGCCCGAGAGTCTTGGCTCCTTTTGCATATGTGCTCTTTGGCTGTCTAAGAGTCTTGCCTCCTTTTGGAGGCATTCTTTTTTATCCGAGCTCTTGTTCTTTTGGATCAAGGTCCATATATCTTGCCCTTGAGTTGATGCTCAGTTTGTTCATGCTAGTCCACAATTAGTTCATTTCTAAGTCCCTTCTTAATCGGTATTTGGTAACTAGATCCAATGTCTACAATCGCCTATTTGGTTTCATAACATTTGAACAAAATAGTTAGGCCAATCTTTTGGTCACTAAAAATATTCTCCGGTTACAACCTCATAACGTCTTAGGTGAGTCTGTAAACTTTGAAGGTTTGAATTAGCGCCAACCTATTGTCACAAAGGCGGTAAAAAATATCTTTAAAGCTACTACTTATTGAATAATAATGACTAAGGAAAATCATCCAAGCTAGAGTTAATAATTAGGGAGATCAAATCATTTTATGAATATTCATAAACACATAAAAAGTTAAGAACAAGTTATAATTGAAAAAAAAAATACAATTGCATTAAAAATGTACTCAATGTATTATATGGTTCAAATATCTATGAAGAAGTTCATCAATATGATATAATCAAAGAAACCTAAATACTCACAATCAAGATACATGGCAACAAGATTACTAAATTACACATGAGTAATGATGAAGATATTGACAGAGTCTTGTTTTCAAGTTGTTTCGTTAGCCTCCACAACTTCAAAAACGAGTTTATGGCCCTTTCTATGTATTTTTAGACTCGTAGCTCATTTATGGTCGTGTCCCTTTTATAGAACTCGACAATTCTACTTTTTCGTTAATCGTACATGTATGTCGCACACTCCCCTCTACGCATCACGCACAAGGCAGTAGACGACAAATTTTGAGTCTTCAATCCTTCGCATCACGCAACTTTTATATGCTTTGCGTAAATTGAGTTTTTCACTCTTATGTAAGACGATGTGGACTTTGGTGTCTTCATGAAAGTTGTTGATATGAATGTCATATCACATATGCCATTGGTCCAGCTCCATTTTGAGACCTATAACTCTTTATTAGATTAAAATACTGCACAAAGTTCATGTAGAGATCCACACGCCTCCGTCATATTCTTTTACTCATTTCCTCATTTCTCTTCATTATAACGTCTAGGATGATTATGCCCCCAAGAAAAGCTATATACTCTCTAGGGTCACAATTATAAGCAATTTTTTCTTTTTTAAATTCATTAAATAACGGATGTATCTGAATTATAATATAGTCCAGATACATCGTTTATTTAATAAATTTAGAAAAGCAAAAATTGTTTATAAATATAATTTAAATGAGTATTTTAATGTTCAAAGCTCTTTCTTTTTGGTTACATATTTTTTTTATGACAAATTTTTATAATGTTCAAAGCTTTGAAAAAGAAGCACTATATTAATTGGTTTAAAGCTTTGGAAAAGCAACACTATATTTTTTAAATGGGATTGTACGAGGGTGAGCTCATGATGCTGACATCATGCTGCTGAGAACACAATTCTACATTTCTACCAAGAAGACGTTGATATCCTTTGATTCATGCTAGATGGTATTGAAACCGCCCACGTGCTTTATTTATATATTTAAATTAGTTAGGGCAATTTCGTATATATATTTTATACATCCATGCAGGGACAAATACCATACTGGTAATTGAGATTTTATTTGTTTTTTCAATTCAACATACTTTTAAAATTATTATCTAATCTATTTCACTTTCATTTTCCTTTTACTATGATTGCATATGAGATGTCACCATCATCCTTCATCATGGCTTCAACTAAGATGGAGTCATCTTATTAAGTTCTTTTTAATTTTATTTTTATTCATTTTTTTGTCTAAAAATTAATTATATAAGGGTATCCACAACATATAAGGGTATTGACAACATGCTAATCACAATATTGGTTAAAGGACTATAGGCCGGCAGCTCTTTTTGCATTAAGAGGACATGAGGCAGAAGCAATAGTAGGTTTCAGTGTACAACTTGTAGAAAAATGCATTGTTATGATTAAGGAAGACCAAAAAGGTCTACCCAAATTTGTCCATGTGAAGACCAAAGTCTGCCCGAATTTGTCCATGTGAAGACCAAAAAAGGGTCGTTTATCCTGTACTCGCATTAGAATTGCAATAAATGAGGTTGAATGTGTTTAGGTATTCGCTTTGAAATATGTAGCGATTTTAAAAACATTTATTGAAATGTAGGGACTATTCTCAAAATCGCGCAAAATGTAGGGACCAAAAACATATTTAACCTTTTATTATATATGTTGTAAAAATTTGCATATGATGTTATTTTCAACGGCTATGGTTTTTTTTTATCCAATTTTAAAGTTTTCATGTTCTGTGTTTATGTTGATTTAATTTTTTTCCTTGTTGGTTTTTCCCTATAACAGTTTTGAAGTTTCTATGTTATGTAGATAATTTTGTTATACAAATGTTAATTATTTTTTTCTTTCTATAATGCTATTGAGTCGATGTGCATTTGATACACAAACAATTTCAATATTGCACATCCTCGATGCGACGGATTGTATTTGATGACATTAGCTTTTGATGAGATTGATGACATTGTTCACATCCTTTTGTTAATCAATCATTCTCCCTCATCTAAATAATTTAGGGTTAAATATGTTTTTGGTCCCTATAAATATGTCAACTTTTCGTTTTAATCCCTCTAAAATTTTCCTTCAACTTTTATCCCTATAAAATTTTCAATCTTGACTTTTGGTCCCTCTTTTAAAGTAAACTTATATGTAGAATTCATTTTATTTAATAAAAAATTTCAGAAAAAATCAAAATATTATAAGAATCACTCAAAAAAAAATTCAGAATTTTTTAACAAAACATAAATTTAATATGAATTTTTATATTTTTTACGGTTAAAAATTCATATTTAATTTGTGTTTTGTTAAAAAAAATCTAATTTTTTTTAGGAATTTTTATTAGAATATTTTACACATTTCTGCACAATTTCATTAAAAGATACAAAAATTAAATTAAAAATGGGGACTAAGAGTAGTGATTGAAAATTTTATAAGGACTAAATGTTGAAGGAAAATTTTAGAGAGACTAAAATGAAAAGTTGACATATTTATAAGGAGCAAAAACATATTTAACCCAATAATTTATATTAATCATTCATTCACCATTCTTTCGCATTCAAAATACACTAATGTCACAATTGTCACAAAAGATAATGTAACCCAAATGTACACTAAAATGAGACAAAATGCAACAACTCATGAACTTTGTCTCGCTAGCCCTATCCTATCTTATCACTTGAATTATTAATTAATTAAATAATGACAGAATAGTACGTTTGTTTTTCAATTGTTAATTGCCATTTAAAGGTATAACCTTACCTGAGGCACTTACGCAATCCTGGTGACATCATTCAGCAGCATATTCTTTTGCATTTTTGGTCGTGTCTTGCACACGACACCTTGGAGCGTTCAAAAGTTAATTTTAGCAGTTCCCCTTGTCTTGTAGTTTACTTTTAAGAGTAAACAAATTATTCAAATTCATCAATTCTTTTCATGGTATCTTATTTGAATAATCATTTTAAAAAAAAAATATGAAACCACTAAAAACATATACAAAATAATGTAGATATTGATGGTCTCTAAAAAATTATCTAAATATATAGATATTGATATAAAAACTAAGTTAATATTGAAAAAGAGTATGAATACAATGAAAGTATAAAAGAGATAATTATCTCGAAAGTTGTTTAAAAATAGCTATGCTAGTATAACTTATTTTTTCCTTATTCGATTTTATTTATATTTGATACGGAAAAAACATTTTAATATTTGAGTGTATTATAATTATAATATATTGTGTTATCACTATAATCTTTAAGGGTGTTGATTTTTGATACATTGATAGATTAGAGTACATCATGTATGATCACAATCGAATATACAAAGTACGTTAAACACACACATAAAGAGATATTTTTCTAATAATAAAATGACAACATTGATAAAAAAAATATAGATTTACATTTTGGGATAAGGATTTGCTTATGTGCTTAAACATTATAGTTTTGGTCTGGTAATCATACAATATTTGCTCTTTAATCTATATCGAAGATGTCTCACACTTCAAAAATTAAAGTGGTTAGTTTAATGTAATTATTTCTTGACAAGTGTTTTTTAATCAGATATCATTTGTACGTAACTGCAAAGATTAATCCCTCAAATTAAGTAGAATCATAATGGATGATAAAGCTTTCGAACCCATGACCTCTAGTTAAATAAGAAGAAATTTTTTACCATCTCATCCAAGTATTACTGCGTACAAGTTAATTTTTTTTTTATAATTAATTCATATTTTCTTTGACTTGTGGATTTAAAATGCCAAAATTCTAGGAATACTATTTGCTAATTGCAGGTGATGAAGGTGGCATAGCGCATTATTTCTAACAAAGTACAAAAAAGAATCAAGGAGAAGAGTCAAGTCGTTCGATATATCACTATCTATCACTAGTAAGACTGAGAGTATAGTTTTTTTTTTTTGAGGAACTAAGAGTATAGTTTTGGAATTAATAGATTTTTCTTTTCTAAACCCAGCACCAAGGTATGCAGGAAAAGAAAAAGAAGCATTTTTTTTCTTGTTCGACAACGATGTCTCTGCTTCAACTTGAATCAATGGTGCTACTAAATACAGGTAATTCTTCATATAGTTTTTCTCGTATTTTGACTGGATCTTAGTTACGATTTTTTTATGTGTCTTCCTTGTTTTTAAATAATAATACCTGTCAAAAAATAAAAAATAATAATAATATTGTGAATCATCACTTGTATGTTTAAAAATTAAACATAAAAATATTTAGTCAGTGACCCCCATATTTTAATTTTTTAAGATACGGATAATATTCATTTTTTAAACTTTCTTCATCTGTATCTACATTTATTAAAGTTCAGAACCATAAGTTTTTATCTTGTTAACAAAAAAGAACTAAGTTTTTATCTTGTGAAAAAAATAACTAAGGTTTTTTTTGTGAGGGGAAGAACTAAGGTTTTTATTAAGGAAGTATTATAAAAATAAAAAAAATTAATCTTGTGGTATTCAATTATCTAGTTGATTCCTAAACTAGCCCTAATTATTTGGAAATTTTACATTTTTTTATGTTGGTTGTTGGTGAATGCCATTTTCAACCAAAAAAACTGAGTCTCTCCTTCTCTCTACCCCCTTTACACCTAGGTTTCAAAACTTCCTAATAATGGAAAATCAAGATCCTTCAAATTGTAGAAAGGAAATGGAACAAGAGCTAATTAGAGGACGTGACATAGCAAATCAGTTACTTGAAGTAATTAATGTTCACAGAGTGAATATTCATGGAGATTTAGAAGGGTTAATATTACCCTTTGCTCAAGATCTTGCTAAGAAGGTACTTAGATCATTCACAAATACTATTTTTCTATTGAACACTAATTATGATAAATTCAGTGATGAGGAGGTTTTGCCTTTTACTATCAAAGATTTGTCACCAGCAAATTGCCCAAAGCTTGAAGTTGAGGATACAGATTATAAAGCTTGCAAGAGTTTTAATAAAACTCAAAGAAGGTGCTACAAAAGAAAGTAAGATTTAGAAGTCATATATGCATGCCTTTGTAGAAAGTCATGTTTTATAATTTTTATTTTTGTTATCGTATTAAATAGTATATAACATATATTATGAAATATAAAGATGCAAATTTTATTAATAGAGAAGAACCATGAAATTGTAAATTAATATATTTTTAATATAAAAAAGTTTACAAAGGAGTATAAAGATACTTCAAACCCAATACATAAAAGTAGCTAATTTGGGACAATGCCGTAGACTTGTAAGAGAACATTCATTATGAACAGAAAGCCAATACCACAAATAAAACGACCACACATTTGTACCCAAAAAGACACTCATCACACCTCAAAAGAATGAGCCAGAGCTAGGACTACCCCTTATTCGAACATCTAAAAATCAACGATTATTTGATAACATAAAAATACATCATTTATCATTATTGATGTGATTATGAAGAGAAACAACTAATTAAAAAATTAAATAGTATCTATTGGTTTAAGATAGGTATGTATATATGTTGTTGGACACTTATAAAGTTGTTAACAAAACATTTCTCCTTTAAATATGTGTTCCTCCTTTCCAAAATCAACAATAATATTTAGACACTTGAATTTCTCATACATTCATTCAACACCTCATTTTACTTCAATGTCTTACATCATGTCACATGATGAAGGGTAGTGATATTTGAACAATCAATTGATACAACTTTTGTGACAACTTCTTTTTTCTCTCTTTTCATTGATCAAAAACAATGGAGAGAGAAAAAGGAAGAGAGAGAATAAGATAATAATGTGAGTATGAGAGAGAAAGTTGTCAAAAAGTTGTCACAAAGTGGTTATACAAATATCATTTCTCCATGATGAATCCATCATATCTATCACTTAACTTTTTCTTATCTATTTCTCTCTCAAAGTGTATACACCTATTGAGAGGTGTCCACCAAACATTATTCTTCTAAAATATGTCACTTTAGTATATGACTATGCTAAACATAGTTAATTTTAATTGTATTAAAAAGAGAAATTGTTATTTACTTTGTAACATTATCAGCTTTCAATGGTATGTCAAAGAGAAAATACAATCATGATTTAATATTTAAAATTGAGAAGGGAAAATTATATCTTTTCATTTTGAACTCTACCCCTGAGGTTACAATATTATGTTATTCAAGTGGCCTTAAAGGGGGATTGAATTGAGTCATATATATGAGACTTGTAAATAAATCGCGTCATTGTGAACTTTCTATGAAGAATTTCCCATTGATATGAGAAAAATCACTATTTACAATAAAATGGACTTACACAAGTTAAATTATTGTGTAAATCCATTTTTGGACTATTCACTATGTCAAATTAATCAAACAAAGATAAACTATTGTTCGGTCAATCTTTAATCGATTTGGCAGTTCAAAAAACTTATCAATTAAAAAAACTTTTTTTGAATGGCAAAAAGATCTATATATGAAGAAGCTTAAAACAGGTACACGTGCATAGTTCAAAAAAGCATCAGAGGCACCTGAAACACCTAAATAGAAATAAAAATAGAAGAGATACATCTTGATCAAACAAAATAAAGCTAAAAAAATACTCTCATATAAGAAGCCCTACACAACCAACAATAGCACAAAAGAAAAATAAAAAAGCAGCACTAGATAAGAACCTCCATGGGAGAACCACATATGAACAACACACCTCAAGGACGAAACCTACAGAGATGGTGGGTCGAGCTCAATTCACTGAAGAAAAGCATCACAAGAAACCGGGAATGAGTCCAAGCCCTGCTCAAATTCACTCGTTCATGTTAGCTACACAACGAGACTACCAACAGCTACAAAGAACTGGTTCCACCATCCACTCATAATGAGAGTAGGGATAACCAGGGTGCCTCAAAAGGAATCGGTACCAAGAGGAGAATGGATTATGTCTACCAGTTGCTTAACATCTACGATCTTACCTGTAAAAAAGGAGATGATTGCAAGTCTTCCATATGGACCACATAACCAAATGCCAAACCAATAAAAAAAAATCTCGCCTAATCTTCTCTCTATCTGCTAAAACCCCAAAACCCTTAATTAGACATACCAGATCCCTCGGAAGAACTAACACATAACCTAACCACATAAAGACCTTCTACCACACCCCTAGTAGAAACATCACATGTGACAAACATATGACTAACAAACTCAGTGACCTCCCCACATAAAGCATGTGATAAACCTGCTGGGTCAACCGTCACAATTCATCTAAAAAAAAATTGCCTAGTAGAAACCTTGTCCTGGAGAGCTGCCATAAAAAAACTTGAACCTTTAAGGGCCCTCACTCCTTCTAGACCCTAAAGAGAATGTGGTCCTCTACAACTGAGGGGTTTCCTCTCACAAAGCCACCTCAAAGAGGGCTTCATATGCATAGTTCATCGAGAACATCCCATCCATTTTAAGACTCTTTGACCAAGAATAATTCTCCCCCCTCAAAGAGCGGGCACCCCTCCAACACCACCAATAATTTTAAAACTAAAACATGTTCCTATAAAACAACCCTCGCGTCCACCTCAAATCCCACACCCACTCATCTTCTTTGCTCGAACCCATGTTTTCCACCAAGAATGTTTGTTGGGTAAAAACCTGATAAAGTCTAGGAATATGAATGCTAAAGGAGGTTTGGCCCATTCCTAACCAACCCTTTGTGAACCAGTTTGAGGTGGACTTCACATTCTCAACGAGTAGCGAAACCTCCTTCCACTAAGGGAGACATATCGCAGACTACTTCCTTCTCACCCCGAGTGGAAAGCACCTGACTAGCATCGTACCTCACACAAATGATATCCCTCCAAATGTATGTTCCACCTACGAGGAGTCTCTAGTGCCATTTCCCCGCAAGAGTCAAGTTGACGTGATGCAAGTCTATCACTCCTAGACCTCCCTTAGACTTAGGCCTGCAAACATCCAACCATCGGACCCGAGGAATTTTGTCCGCCCTATTAGACTCTCCCCACATGAAACATCTTTGGAGCCTAACAATTTATTATGAAATTCAAAATAATATCAATCGAAACTAAATTGCAAAACTCAAAAGAGATAAGGGTAAAGAAAATGACAACACAATTAATATTGGTTCAATCATGCATATCCTCTCTCGTGATGACTTACCTCCAACCCTAATGAAAAAAATATGAGATTTACTTTCACTAAAATTGAATTTGAATATACAAAATCCTTAGGGGAGCAATTAAAATTTCAAGAATACCTTTTTCGATATAAATTCAATTAACAATCTAAGGATCCCTTACCATCAAAGAGAAAAGATTCATCACCTTTTTCTCAAGAAAACATTTAGAAAGGATCCCTCACTTTTTTCTCTCTCAATATCGCACTAAGAAAATTGGAATCGGAGATTTTTTTTAATCTTAACGATTTATCGGAAAGTGAATGAATTAAAACCCCTAAATGAATGTTATTTATATGATATAGATTTTATGTAAAAACACATAAAATATGACAGATGGTTTGCAAGAATCAATTCATACTTAAGCATGAACAGATTCATGCAGTTTCAACAAACCTAAGAAGTAATTTCCTTCCAAAGCATGATTTGGTTCATGTTATTTTGATTTATGCATGAATAAATTCATTTATTTTATATGAATCGATTCAAAGAGTTTTTTTTTTTTAGCAGATCATAAATCGATTCATGGTTTTCGTAGATTGATTTAATTATTAGACCACACATGAACCGATTCATACTTTTTCATTAATCGACTCCAGAACTTTAAAATGCAACAAAAGCATTTTCAAAATATGTTTAGGGTTCTAAGTGTAACCCTGATATACATTTATCCCTATGGATGATTTTAACCATTAACAAGCATTTAAACTTTTGTGAATCTTGAGAAAATTATAAGTATGAACAAACCACTAAAGCTATGCAATTAAACATTCTAATGCATATGTTTGAAAATCATCAAAACAACATTTAAAGAACACATCCTAAGGAACCTATGAAATCACATATTAATCTGTTACCACAAGCCTAACAACTCGTGAACAAAATTTCAAGACTTGAAAAAATAGAGAGTAAGAAAATGGTAAAGAGTATAATAGAAAATAAAATAATACTTAATTGATATTGTAAAATGACATATAAAATATGATACATTAATTTTTTTTTTAAATGACTTATATTGTGAGATAAATAGATTAATAAATAGTCTTTACCTCTATCAATATCATAATTAGAGCATCACATCAATCAGTAACGATCTAATGAATTTGGAGGTGAGTGTCATAGGAAGACATGTCTTATAAAATGGATATATACAATTGCATAAAATGCATACTTTTGAGGGTAAAAAAAGACATGTCTTATAAAGTGGAAAAAAATTATAAAATCTTGTACTTATTTTGCTATTCGTAGAACCCAAGCTACCTCACATTGAACTCTACCGACATATGTTTTATCAAAACTCATCTCCCAAAAACATCAAGATGAAGATAACTTAGTATATGAAAGATAATAAGAGAGGATAAAGAAGTGATATAAATTGCTTCTAGGCATAAGCAGTTGGTAATCGGGGTTAAGGAGAAATTTTGTTTTGAATTGAATGCACACACATAAACACTTGCTTGTTTGGAAAGTTATTTATACAAACATTGGCTACACATTTGGAGTGCTCCAACCCTAGTCTTCCTTTACTAACTTTCTCTCTCAAGTAGTAGAAATGTGTCTATTTGTTTGCTTCTCCCATGAGCAATTGGATTCTTGGCTAGGTTTATAGCTGAATTGTTGTCGATCGGTTCTATTAATCACAGCTTGTGATATCTTCACACCGAATTCTTCAAGCAACGTATTGAGTCATACAATTTAACAAGATCCTAATAAAGCTGCTATATTATGCCTCACATGAGGAGAGAGCTACAATAAGTTCCTTTTTTGAGCACCTAAGAGATTGGTGCTCTACCAATCATGAAAAATTAAACCAGTTGTGCTCTTTCTATCTTCGTTATCAACACACCGGCCAGAGTCAGTGTAACAAAGAAAACTCAGTTCGTTAGTGGCATCATGGTTTGGAATTTAAATTCCATGATCAAGTGTTCCTTTTATGTAGCTTAAAATTTGTTTGGCAGCTAGCATGTGAGATGGTCCTGGGTTTTGCATAAACTTGATCATTAGACCAACATTAAAAGCAAAATCATGTCTTGCATTGCACAAGCACCTCAAACATACTACCAACATTCTGAATTGAGATGAGTCCACATTCCCTTCCTTCATGAAATGTATGCATGTTTCAACTGCAGTAACAACGTAGTTACGATTTCTCATCTCGAGTTTCTTTAGTATCTCAGTCACATATATGGATTGATGGACTAGCATTCCACCCTTTGTCTTTTGGAAGTCAATTTCCAAACAATAGGAAAGTTGACCCATATCAGTAATCTCAAATTCACTCACCATGCTTATCTTAAATTCTTTAATCTTTTTTTGAAGAAGCTAAATTAGCCCACCTAAATTGGCGCTAGGAAGAATCGAACCTGAGACCTCGAGGAGGAGCACACTCCTAGGTCCCAAGTCAATACCATTAACTTCTTTAATCTTGAATCCATATCGTCTCTAGTTATTAACAAATCATCTACATATAAGCACACAATTCTCAATCATGATTTTTATTCTTCTTCAGATAAACACCATGTTCTTATGCGCATTTTGAAAAAACTAAGTTAAAATAAAGAGGAATCAATATGCTTGTTCCATACTCTAGGGAAATGTTTAAGCTCACATAGAGCCTTCTACCATTTGTACACATTTCCCTCTTGATTTCTTATCTCAAATACTGGTGGATTTTCAATATGTACTTCCCCATCAATAAGTCCATTCAAGAATGCTTATTTCACATCCATTTCAAGAATTATTATTTCACTGTTATTATTTCACAGTGAAATAGCAACTATCCATTGTAAGTTTTTGAGAGAAAGGTTGATTAATTGAAATTTATAGAATGAAAAAACATGATTACAATGTGTGTATCACTTTATATAGGGATCCTAATTAAGCTTACTAATTATAACCAATTTTCAGCTAATCATAACTAATTTGTAACTATTTTAAATAATATTTCAACTTATTATAACAAATCTCAAACTATCTCTAACAATTAGCGGTATAGACTAACATGTAAGATACGAAACTAGTGTGAGAAAGGAAACAAAATGTTTAGGTTAGGACTAATGAAAGTACACAATTTTTTTTACCAATGTACTATCTGAGCACAATTGTGGAGGGCAATTCATCGAGGTAACAGCCTAAGAGGAACTTGATGTTTTTTCATGTACATTGTTAAGAGATTAGACCTCTGATCAAGTTGATAAGAATCAAAGTCTCTACTACCTGTGTCACATCATCTTGCTGTTATGAGTACTGCATTTAGCCAGAGTGAACATGTGTAAACTTCTCTATTTTTCCTTTGTTGCAAGTAATTACTTTTCTAGTTAAATTAAACTACATCCCTTTGATTTTGATTTCCTTTTTGGTTCTAACTTTCAATGTCCTAATTTCCTTTTATAGTTGTTGAATTTGCCAACTGAATGATGTCAAAACTTATTCTATTAATTTCATTATGTTTCAATTAGCAAACTGACCGGGTTAACTAAATAGATTTATCATAATCATAAAATCATTGGATTATAGAGATGGTAAAACAGGTCTGACCCGCGTAGAACAGCTCGTTTAGCCCACTATTTTTGGCAGGCTGAGTCGAAGTATTGGACTTGGCCACCTAAATTGACTCAGCCCACCTAGTCCCGTTTTTGGGTGGACTTAAACGGAGAGTGCCTAAGCGGGATGTGCCGGTTTAGTTTGCCATCCCCGTTGGATTATAACTGTGATGTAAAGCTATTGATTTCATAAAAACATTTATTAAACTCAGTAAATTATGAGTTAGTTGTACAAAGAAATATGATATTTATTGGTAGACTATTTCACTTTGATAAGATCAAAAGCACTTACTTGGGAGAAGGATAGCTCAATTTTGATTGAAGATGGCTATGAATGGAGAAAGTATGGACAAAAAAAGATAATCAATGCAAAATACCTCAGGTATATTTCTTCAATTTATATAACTTGCTGAATTTTTTTCTTCTTCTATGACACTATTAGTTCTTAATGAATAATCATAATTCAATGTGATTCATATTATAGGAGCTACTACAGATGCAGTTACAAAAGTGATGAAGAATGTGAAGCTATGAAACATGTGCAGAGAATTCAAGAGGACCCTCCATTATACAGAACCATATATTATGGCCATCATAATTGCAAAAGTTCTTTATCAAACT
>Ga0315914_1004005_pt1 | contig 22141 bp, 7 predicted proteins | sample MpolenodulesMG_FD_203920 | JGI IMG/M metagenome (GOLD analysis project Ga0315914, IMG submission 203920) | Medicago polymorpha root nodule microbial communities from Los Angeles, California, United States - elongated nodules | ecosystem: Host-associated > Plants > Roots > Nodule | place: USA...
GCTGTTTAAGACACATCTGAAGAAGGAGTTTTTCCAATCCTTGTTGTATCCAAAATCAGTTGTGGCATGTTGTTGCAGAAATTATCCTTCACATTGCACAAATAAGAGTTGTTAATTTAAAAAAACTAATGAAGGAAGTAATAAAAATCATTATGTATTATGAAGTGTTAAAGTATCCAACATGAACCTTAATAGAGGTTTGAAAACTTGATGAGGTATCAAATGAAGCTATATTCGTCGCGGAGGGTAATATAACAGATTGATTTGAGATGCTGCATTGTTCTGGAAAACTAAAAGCTTGCCGTGTGAAATATTCGTTGTCAGTAGGCGGGGTAATTGCATTGTTAGAATTGTGAAATCCACTATTACCCTCATCAAGATTGAACAACTCAGTCTGAGGAAACATCGTAGGTCGCGATCCTCCTGATAAAGACATTGGATGCAAGCTATATCCATTTCTCACCATTAACATCTGCAGAATTAATCACAAACACTAAAGTAACAATTAGTCCATGAAGGATTAATGGACCTATAGTCAGTCACTTTGGATAAATTTTTCAAGAAACATTCACAGAAAATAAATGTTTAAAGAATCACGATGCTCTATTATTTAATTTCTTACTTAGCTAATTGTGAAGCTCAATAAGCTAGAAGATGATCCAAATTGAGTCATCGGTCGTGTTTGGATAAACGGTTTGATTAAGCGTTTATGCATAAATGCTTAATTATAAGTGTTCATGTTTTAGCTATTTCTATAACAAAAGATGATATAAAGTAAACTGTTTTCATATAAGCTATAAGTTGCTTTCGTAAGCTAGCCTAGAGAGCTTACCAAGATAAGTTGAAAGTTTCTTATGGACATATTATAAGGTGTTTCTATAATCTTTTCAAAACGCTCACAAGTGCTTATGCCAGTAAATAAGCGTAAGTAAGTCAATCCGGACAAACCTTAGCCTTTTGTTTCATCAACAACACTTGACAATTTGACATGATTAAGACAAATGTGTTGCACAAAAAAACCATTCATAATATTTAACATGTTTTAGAGTTTGATTGTTCATCTTAAGTGAAAGAAAACTCACTTGTACTTGAAGCTGAAGCTGCTTTAAATATTCAATGGCCTCATCTAGCATTGAAGCTTTATCTGTCTATTAAAATTACACAAACAAAAAATTACTCACTCATCCATAAGAATAAGAAGAAAAATAATAATATTTTGTAAGATAAATTAAAATAAAGAATAAAAAAGGATAAGATGCTAGAAAATTTACATAAATACATCACCTTGTTAGAATTTGGAATTAAATTTTGTAAAGCTTTCAATTTCTCATTAATCTTACTCCTCCTTCTCTGTTCCATTCCATTCATTAAAATTCAAAATCAGAAAAGAAAAAAAAAAGTAAAAAGAATCTTTCTTTTTAAGGGTAAAATATATTGAACCTTTTCAGACAAATTATGGAACTCTGCAGCTCTGCTTCTCTTTGAAGAAGAACGTGGTGGTGGGGCAGCCTTTGGTGATGGTAACTCTGAACCTTCATCATTCTTCAAACCAAAAAAAAAAAAAGTTATCAAAAAATCACCCATCAACTAAATTTTTAAAAAGTTACATAGAAATAGTCACAAAATGTAATTTTGAACTTGAAAAAAAAAGTAGCATAAGATCTACCAAATTTTGTTTTTGAGTTTTCTTAAGCGCTATGAAACCTTATTAAGTGCATGTTTGATACCACGGTGTTATCAGAAACAAACGCGTGATTTGGACAAACTCACCGTATTAGAAAACAAGCCCTAATGGTGCAAATATAAAATTATACTTATGGTATTTATTTATGTATTTGAAGAAGTATAGTAGAATATATATGTATACCTGAGCAGAAGAGGAAGAAGAGAAATGAGGAGGAGGGTAAGAGATGGTGGAAGGATTAGGATAGGGATCAGAAAAATTGAAAGATGATGAAGAAGATGGATCCATGAGTTGGTTGAATAAATTGGAGAAGTCTTGAGAATCAGGAGGAACAAGTGATGGGTGTGTTTGGTGTATATCATCATCAGAAGAACCAGCCATTATTATTAAGCTTTGAGAGAGAGAGAGAGAGAGAGAGAGAGAGAGGAGAGAGAGAGAATGTTGATGGTGTTCTATTCTGTTCTGTTCTCTCAAGTGATATGCAAGTAGTATATGATATGCTGAGCAAGAAGGTTAGAAATAGAAAAACAGGACAAAAAGAGTGACGTTGGGTTTATGGAAGCGGGATTAACGTTTTAAATTGGTATTCTCTCTCTCTACCACCTTCTTAAATCTTGTCTTGCCACAAAGTAAAACTAGAATTAGAGTAATAAATTACATAGTGTTATGACATGCTTTAAAATCTTACATTGAAAGTGCATGGAGCCATGCACTTTCAATTTGTTAAATGCACCCGCCAATACGATATAAATTGTATTGGTTGTTGAGTCATGGCTAGGTGCACAAGAGGGCGCACCAGGTGCACAAGAGGGCCACCAGGCGCACAAGTCATTGTAGGGTTTGAGCTTTTTTTCTCCGACTTTTAGAGTGTTTTTATGAACCTTAGAGGCTAAGGATTGAGGATCTTTGAGTTAGATTCTTGGGCTAGTAAACATTGTAAAAACTTTGAGTGAGTGAAAATCTTTAAGTCTTTTGTTCATGGAAAGAGGTTGGGAAATGGATAAAAATTAAGTAGTTCTTGAAGAAGTTGTTGAAGATAATTTCTTGTAGTTATATCTTTTGTATTTCTTTGTAAGAAACTCATTGACAGTGGACCAGAGAGATCTCTCTTCCAAGACGTAGATCATTGTTGGACCAAACTCGTAACCAAATCGTAATGTGTTTGTTTCTCTATTCTCTTTATCTTTGTTCTAGCTTTCCTTAATTAGTTGTTAGATTTGTCGTTATTGTTGTTGTTGCTTGAAATACTTTAGATTTGGTCGATACTTACTCTTGCTCCATATATTAGGTTTATTGGTGTCATTTGATTTTTCGAATTCACAACATGTAAATAAAGTTATTTGAACATAAAAATATTGATATCGTACTTAAAATTATATAATATTTCATCACTTATAATTATTGATTATTGATGTAACTGAAAGAGAAAAAAAAAAGTAAAAGAATGAGTAGTGATATTTGAACAATCATTCAAAACAAAAAATCTCTTTTCAATAGTAAAAAACAATAGAAAGCGAAAAAAGAAGAGAAATAACAAGAACATAATGTGAGTAAGAGAATGATAGTTGTCAAAAAATTATCATAAATTGGTTGTACAAATATCATTTCTCTGAAAGAAAATAACATCACACCCATGAGCGGAGCTAATATATATGGCTTGGTGTGGCTATAGCCCATAACTACACCAAAATTTTCTATTATTTTTTGTTCACGTCAAAGGATGTTCATAAAAATTAAATGTTAGAGAAAGCAAGTGACTCATTTTATTTCAATTAGCACGTATTAGAGTTACAAAACTAATAAAATTACCCCAAATAAAATTACTAAAATTTTTATTTAGGTGAAATAGTATATAATCTTTACTTTCATTGAACAATTTTTTTTACTCCATTATTTTAGCCACACCAAAAACTAGAATCCACCCCTGAATACTATGTACAAATTGATTATAAACACGATCATTTTTTATGTCCAGAATATTTCTTTTTTTTTTTTAGTCAAGCAGTCTAGCGGCTAGAGAAATTCACCTTAAAGTGAATAAGTGGGGTGTCTGGGGTTCGAACCCCAGTCCCTGCATAAATATGCATTATCCCTTACCAAGTGGGGTAAGCTCACGGGGACGTCCAGAATATTTCTCTAACAACAACATAAACCACATTGTAATTATATATTAAAAAAAAACATTATGTGGACATAGAAACAATGTAAATTATTGTACCAAAAAAAAAGAAACAATGTAAATTATATTTTATTCAAGATGTCTCCATGTCCTAATACCCCATTGACGCTTTCTTCTGCGATGATTTGAATTTGGAACTAAGTTTACCCCAACGATTATATACCATGTGTATATATCCAAAGCACCATTAATGTTTTTTGGTCAAGAAAAAACACCATTTATGTTAACTGTTTTTTTCTGGCCGTTTTTTCATTCTTTTCTAGATTAAATGGATATCTTCATCTATCTCTTAGGGTGCAACTGGATTAGAGTCTGAAATGCATGCACCAAAATTGTTTTATACTAATATCTGATTACAGTTTACTATTCTACCACATCACTAATTCACTCTTAAATATATGTTGAAATTATTTGTAAGAAGTGGTAAAATGATTAGTTCTTTTTTAATTGTGAGAGTAAAATAAATTTACAGTTAGAGTTGCATAAAAATTAAATTAAATTTACATTGATAAAGTGCACCACCTTTTATCTCATTGAATTATAGATATGAAAATGAAATAAAATATAAGTGTGTATTAGTCTATATCACGTGTGATTGGTGGAGGAAGTGTAGATAATCATAGTATCATGAATTGAGAATTCTAGTTTAATTATTTTCAAAGTGATTAACAGGAAAACAAAGTGTACTCGAGCTATTGAACAAAATATAATTCTATGATAAATTGATAATTGACAATGGACCAAAGTTAAACATTTTCTTAAAAAATGTATGTGTAACATTTTTTTTTAAAGAGTATGTGTAACATTATTGAAAATATGCTGATTTCTTATAGTATGATATTTTTCTTATTATCTTTTATGAAGGCATGGCTCAATTATTGTGCGAAGCGATAAAGTAAAATAATACTATAAAAATATGAATGCATATTATTTATTTTGAAGAAAAATGTTCATTGGTTTTCTGCTATAGGATACAATTTGCTTCTAGAGAAAACTGATTTATTTATTGCAGTGTCAGATATAGTTTTGTTTTATTGTTTCTTGACGTGTTCATCAATATTTGTTCTTTCAGATTATGAAGGAAAAAAAAGAAAAATGGTTAAGCCTAATGAAAAATGAAAATGGAAGAGAAAGAATGAAAATGGAGCAATAAAGTCAAAGACGTCATAGTAATCATCACAGTCTTATCCAACCAAAAACGACCAGCAAGACCAATTTATTATAGAGCCAAAATGTGACATTCCCGAGGCAACTTTTGGTACCGTGTTGTGTTGCTCTTAATTTTCCCATAGAAAATAAAACACCTACCTCTGTTTTTCTTTGCTAGACTTCCCTTTTTGGGGCTCAAGTTTTGCTAGGGTTCATAACTGCCAATTTTGGTTAGGTAACTTTAGGTCTTAGGACATGGGTTGTTAAGATTCACAAGAAATGTGCCATGGCCAATTTTTTTATAAGAAGATATTAGCAAACGGAGATTAAAAACGGAGAAAATCGAACTTAAGACTTTGAGAGAACTATATTTTAGGACATGAGTTATAAATGAGCTTAATTTAGGCTCCCAATCAGCCGACACATAATCAACAGAGAATCAACTGACAGCTGAATCAACCGTCCGTTAAATGTGACTACAAAGTCTAAATTGGCTTGGAGTTTGTTACAGGCCTTATCGGATTGGTGGTAATGTTTAATAAGCCCCAAAGTGAATATATAACATGAGAGGTAGTTATGGAGAGAAAGAAAAGAAGATGAAATTGACATTAAGGTCAGTTTAAAAGAAGAAGAAAAAATATGGATAAACATACATTTCTTTAAAATTAGGAATGTTAAGAACATCGATAGTTGATAACCAATCAACCAACCGATAGTCATTCATAACAATACAATTTTATGCTATCCACTCTTATATAATCCAACGAGTTATTACATTTGACATCTACATCCCTAACACCTACAATTCATCATCTATGCACACATTGGGTATGTATAGCCACATAAATGGTTAGTCATCATAACCTTAAATAGTGTATAGAGTGAAGGAAAAGGATAAGCAATGTGCGTAACATGCTCATCGTGACTAACAATATTATCTATGTTCAACAAGACATAAGAACAACAAATCAACATGACTCATGCATATAAAATCCTAAAACTATGATGAAATGCATGTGGATCCATTTTAAGCGAGGTCGGGATACAAAAACGTGCATAATATTCCGGAACGACCATAATTTACAGCACAACAGTTAAGGGAAATTCTGAACGAGCATCCAAACATGAACCAACTTTTTTAAACTTTTTTTTTTATTGAAATAGCTAACTCTATATGAGAATTGATCCTGGAATTCAAGAAAAATCGCACACTGCTGGGGGTTGTTTTACTCAAAAATTTCTAGTTACAACATATTCATCCTACAAGCATTTCTAAATTATTTTTCGCATGGTAAAACTCATCGAAAAGCAACAACATTTAATATGTAATATCTAACACATACGAGGACACCAAAATATTTTTGATTTCGCAAAAATAATCACCTAAATGTACAGATTAATTTAAACAACAATTCCTCATTCACATTCCTTAAATTCAAACAAATACCCCTTACCTTTCCCTCAAAAAAGAGTACCCCTTACCTTAATAGAATTTTCACTGATTGTTTTTCTTGTTTGATTAATTCATATAAACAACCTCTAAACTTATGCGGAGTTTAGAATTCAGTTTTACTGACTACATTAAGCCTAAGGATTGTGATCCTATTATAATAGTCGCTAACAGATCACCCGGTATCACAATAATCGGCTCAAAACGAATTACAACACAAATCACACAAAATCATAACAACTTTGTCTCTCCATGTTATTTTTGTTGTATCCTGAGCTAAGAGGTTTGATTGAGATGTTCTTGGTGGTGTTGGAAAGATAAGAGAATTTCCTACAATCTTAGATGCTACACTTGTACTGCATAGACTCTGGTTGGCTTATCTACAGTTCTAGGTATCAAATTTGAGTCAAACGAAATTCAAATGAAAGGTAAGAAACAAAGCTACAGCCTTCAAATACTTAAACACATGCAACACATAACATACAGGCATTCAAGATCCTAAATCTAAAGAACGGGAACATGGGTGTTACAGAGTCTAGTGGAAGGGATTAGTCTCCCAAAATGTGGGGAACCCTGACTAAGAGAGGTTCCCCGCTTTAACGTGAGACACACCTCAAATAGTATCATCTCCGCTTCTACGGGAAACAAAAAAAGTGTACGTATGAGTTCACTTCAACATGTGTTGGAGAGAAAAGTTTGTCATACAAGTAATACATCTTTTGTATTCCAATTCATCTCTCCTTATCTCTTCTTCCCAACGAATTCCCCTAGTGCAACCCATTTTCAGGCTTATATCCTTAGGCCCATTTTCATTTCCAAGCCAATAATCATGCATAATGGGGTGTGGGCCTACCAGTTTCACGCCTTTAAACTATGGTTATTGTTTAATAAGCCCCACTAATTGCTCATAATTTCCAAAAAACCATCAAGGGTTACAACCTGATGCAGTTTTACTCACAAAAAACGGTCATAGGGAGGTTACGAGCCGATGGATTGCACAATTGAGGGGCTTATTGAGCAATCACCTTAAACTATTGGCATAAACCTTTTCTACCCTAAACTGTTGGCATACACCTTTCCGACCCGCAAAATGATAATGCACACATCCAGCAAAATGAAAATATTACAGTCTTCTAACACACTACCAAAACCATGTGCCATTTTTTTTAGAAATGTGGGATGTTTGAAAAATAGACCCTAAACCATTTTAATCTATATTTTACCTTTCAAAGTTATATCCCACATATCATCAATCATAACAGGAATGAAACCAATAAGAGCAAATATAGCAATGTATAAAAATTTCCCAAATGTAAAACAATCTTTATCAGCTAGAGTTTAGAAATATTCCTTCATCCAACACCAATCATCTCATGTTTCACCTTAACCGGGAGATAATTGGTTTCCCCAAATAAAACAAAAAATGATAATAAAGAAAATTTGGCTAAATCTTAAGGGCCATTTAATAAGTAACAAAGGCACCAGAAACTTCAACTTCAATTAAGCAGAATTTTCCTGACTAATTGTGCCAGTTTTCTTGACCTCTATGTGTTCATCTTATCTTATAATAAGATAGAATAGAATATATGAGTCACAAGCCTCATGTTGCCAAGCCTGTTGTCTTACAAATTGGACAGATATTCTTATGCGTTAGCCACTGTTTAATACAGTCGATGTGATAATCATGCCCGCAATCCAACGATCCAATATCATCTTCATTTTTAAACTCCTCCTGTGCATCATATCATTCATATGGTAAGAACAAGATCCCATGTGGTAATTCATGCAAATGACAGAAAACAGAAAAAATCATGGTTTACCTGACAAACACAGCAGGGTTCTGTCTCACTCTGAGAACCCAATCCATCAACTGAGTATTTCTTCTGTTTCAAATGTTTCATAATGGTCTCCTCATTCAATCCTGTGCTGACATTTCCGATGCGTTCTTCCAGAGCCAATAACTCCTATTACATTCAAAAGTATGGCACAATCAGGGATTTTCATACAGTATTTATACATTTCCATTAACACATGAATCCAAATGTTGAAACTAGGTTTACCTCATAAGACATGTTATCAACATCAAGCCGCATATCCCTGTGCCTATCATGCATATCAGCAATCCCAGCAAACATTGAATGGTCGAGAATCATAACATCCTATCACAAAATCAAAACGCATGTCTTAAAACAATATCTTAGTAGTATAAGTATAAAAGTCAAGTAGGTCGCACACAGCTTAAACAAGATGATGAACACAACAATTATTTTTAGTGTTTTCAACCATGGAACAAGCTGATTGAGGGCGACCAAACACTAGACTCCCGACACTGAAACAAAAAAATTATTTTTAGTGTTTTCAACCATGGAATAAACTGATTGAGGGCGACCAAACACTAGACTCCCGACACTGAAACTTAAGAAAAACAAGCTATGGACCACTCAAATACTTCATATCTGGATTATATCATTTCTACATCTTAATGAAAATAGTCCTTAAAATGTGGGTTGGACTTAATTCAAGACTGGCTTGTAATGTGATGGATATCTTCTACTTATATAAACAAAATTTAAAGTCATGTTTCATCTAATAAGGGACTCTCAACAGTCAATACACCTTCTCACACCCATGACAGAATATCTAGAGTGTGGCCCAAGTGGCCCAATAACAGGTGACCCAGCAAGTCATGGATAAGTTATGATACCATCTTAAACTTGGGTTAGACTTAACCCTACAAAACTGGTTTGTATGGTGATGGATGTCTCCCACTCATAAATACATTTTCAACAATATCTCATCCAATGTGGAACTCAAAACAATAGTCTTTGGTAACGTTTGATCAACAGGATAGATAAGAATAGAACAAAACTTCAACGGAAGATAAAAGGAAAGAGACAACGATGAGAACAAAATAGAAAAAATGACTGCTAAGGTGACGAGTGCCTCAGCTCTGTAAGACTGTAAGTTCTATATAGGCATTATCTCTAGTCAATATAGGACTTGAATGTTTTTCTCAATGCTCCCTCGCACCCAACACTTCTGGACTTTTCTATACGGTGGCCAATTAACGACTCTAGGATAAACTTTGACACCATCTTAGAATTTGAGTTAGCCCTAACTCAACCCTACAAAACTAACTCGTAAGGTGATGACTTCTAAGGTTTTATAAGCTCTATTTAGGAATAGTCTCTAAATGCTAGACTTCAGTTTTTCCCAATAATAAGGTTTTTGTTTTTTTGAAGAAGCTAAGCTGACCCACCGAAATTGGCTCTGGGGAGAATTGAACCTGAGACCTTGAGGAGGAGCACACTCCAAGGACCCAAGTCAACACCACTATAATAAGGTTCTTATTAATTATTCATCATTTCATACAGTTCAACAACCCATGAACAGAAATTTCTTTTGAGATTGTAAGTGCAAGTTTGATCAGAAATACAAATATATAAGTCACAGGAGGGCACTTAACAATTCATCACTTACAGCTAAACAGGTCATGTAAACATATTGTTTGTTTCATAACTGAATTAGAACTGAACCAATTCATCACTTACAGCTAAACAGGTCATGTAAATATATTAAGACACTGAATTTCAAGAAAGCTTTACTAGTGATCAGTGCATTGGTCAACATACAGCGTTAATTTGAAATAAAACTAACCTCAAACCGCAGGTTCCCACCCCTACGCATGATGCCCAACACATTGCGAAGCTGCACAAAATATAAAGAATGTCAGCTCCAAGAGAACAGTTATTACTCATAAAAATACAGTTATATCAACGAAACGGAAAATATCTTGAGAAGGAAGCAAAAGATTATTGGCTCAAACAAAAAATACAAGTTAAATTATCAACATATAAGTTTAAAAAACAATATTTTCCGAACATTTACCAATTACCACTACAATAGTATTGAAATGAAAGAGATAAGAGATTAAATACAGACCTCGGATACAAGTCTACTACTTCCTTCACCAGCAGCAGCCAACGATCGTAAGGAATAGGGAATTCCAAATTCACTATCAGCTGACCTCTCCAACCATGGAGATGATCCAGGGTTGGTCCCAGATGGCAGATTTCTTGATTCTGACGAAGTAGAAGGACCACGCAAGGAAGGATAGTTATTGCTTGAACTTCCACCTTCAGAACCAGGAGAAAACAAGGACCGACGAACATATTCAGATAACCTACGAGGATACTGCTGAGGATTAGGACGAGAAACCCACGCCGAGACAGATGATGGATTCAAAGCTGGAGGATTTGGCACAGTTCTTGATGATGAAGCAACATTTCCTGGAATACTTAAGTTTGCACTGCTCGAAGACCTAGTTGGATTTCGAGCCGCATTTCTTACATTTGCAGGTACAAACACTGGGTGATCTAAAATGTTTCTAGCCATAGCTCTTGAGCCTGCTTCCTCATGTAGTTGATTATCCCTATCTAAGCCTAAAACTGAATTTGACGAATGGTTGTTTGTTGAGCTAGAACCACCACTCCACCTGATGGATTGCGCACTCCTCGGTAACGCAGGAACATGAACCAGAAGAGGCTCGCTTTGAGGATGCATCACATTTACTGGTTGTACTGACCTCAAGTCCAGAGGATTATTGATAGGGTGGTACCTTTGCAATATTGGAGCAGATGAAGGAACACTAGAGTTTCTGATTACACTCCCATTTGAGAATGTGGTTGGAGGAAGAGAAATTTGTTGGATTTGTTGGCTTGAAGGATTTATCCTCAAACGAAAATTTCTGTGGAAGCTTTCCGAGCTTCCTGCAACAGTTGACCCAGGTATGGTTTCAGAAGATCCGTCCCCAACACTCAGGCCAAGTCTTGCATTCACCTGTTCTGCCGGTGCAGATTGGTTAAAATTGTTCCCTGCATAATCCTGAGTAGGAAGAGTATTCCAAGCACTGCCAACTGTATGCTGACTATAGCTAGAACTTCCACCGTCTGAAGATTGTCCACCATTTCCTTCAACTGCCTTTCGTTTACAAGATACACGGCGGGTGTCTAGAGAACAACCTGGCCGACCATCGGTATCCCCAATATAAATGCTGTTACTTCCACCAGAAGGAAGCAAAAAAGAACCAGAACTAATCGGAGGTGGAATATGCTCATTTAGAGGACCACTGGATTTGTGCATGTTGGGATGTTCAACTTCCACGTGATAGCTATTATCGATGCCATTATCTGTTAAACTGGCATTTAAATTGAGATTTTGTGGCACCAAATGAGAATTGGGGCTGCACATATACATAGGACCTGTATTGACATTATCCAATGAAAATGCATTAGTTGGTTCGAAGTGCCTTTCTTCTAGTCTTGGACCAGCTATAGCACCACCATTTATCGGAGGTGATAACCCTAACTCCCTTTTCAGCTCATTGTTGTTAACTTCGTTCTGTGTATTACTGGAACTTGGCTCTCCTAAGCTCCATCCGCTCAAGTTCTGCCATTCATGGTTTAGAGAATTCCCGTGAGGCGGGTTCATCTCACTTGGGGAAAGCATAAATTCGGGTATCCGATTTTCGGAAGGAGTGTGCATATTATTCCAAAAAATGTGCTGATCAACAGCAGCAGTACTTGATGTAGATCCACAGTCAAACTCGAAGGTTTCAGATGAGGAACCAATTGTGCCTCTCTGCCCTTGCATTGAGAAATGTATATGTTTCCCGACTCAATACAGTTATATATCTGAAACAATTTCCTAAATGAAACAATGCACAAAGTTTAATTGACCTGTCCAACAAAAAACACAACAATGATCAGCAAGCATTGAAAGTGGACACAGCTCAAAGAATTCACTATCACTAAAATGCTCTGTCATAATAAATAGGGATTATAATAATCACTTCAAGATGAGTTATGAAGGCAACAATCAAAAGTAGCTAATCAAGAACACAGTAGCTTGTGTTGACAGCACATATTCTACTTCAACCTAATAACACATGATAACAAAATAAACATACTTCAACTCAACAAAATCATATCCTTAAAAAAAGTCAATGTAGCTAATCATCATCATAAGCACAAAGGTCATGATTGATAACATGAAAGCATTTCCAAACATCACAATCACCATGATCAATCAAGCCTCATAAAAAAAATATATGATCAACACAAGTAATCAAGAACAAAGTAGCTTGTGTTGGCAGAACATATTCTACTTCTACACATAATAACACAAGATAACAAAATCAACATACTTCAACTTAATACAATCATATCCATCAAGATAATCAATGTAGCTAAGATTCATCATAAGCATAAAGTTCATGATGGAGAACATGAAAGCATTTCCAAACATTAGAATCATCATTATCAGTCAAGCCTCATAAAAAATAGTTGTATATCAACAAAAGTAATCAAGAACAAAGTAGCTTGTGTTGACAGTACAAATTATACTTCTACATAATAACACAAGATAAAATAAACATACTTCAACTCAACTAAATCATATCCATAAAAGAAAAAAAGTCAATGTAGCAAAGCTTCTTCATAAGCACAAAGTTCATGATTGATAACATGAAAACATTTCCAAACATCACAATCACCATTATCAGTCAAGCCTCATAAAAAATTGTTATATATCAACGCAAGTAATCAAGAACAAAGTAGCTTGTGTTGACAACACAAATTCTACTTCGATGCTATGACACAAGATAACAAATGACCTCTTTGGATTGGCTTATTTGAGCTTAACTACTTGCATGAGTTTTGTGAGACTGTTTGGGAGAACTTATGGAAACAGCTTATGACAATTTCATAAAAAAAAAAATCAGCTGATTTTCATAAGTTCTCTAATATAGCTTATAAAAATAGCTTATAGCAATAGCTTATGTAAACTTATGCATAAGCGCTTATCATGATAGGCGCTTGTGCTTTAAGCCGCAAATAAGCTGTTTATCTAAACAGGCCCAAAATCAACATACTTCAACATAATAAAATCATCAAAATAATCAATGTAGCTAAGCTCCATCATAAGCACAAAGTTCATGATGGAAATGAACGTGAAAGCATTTCCAAACATCAAAATCACCATTACCAGTCAATCCTATATAACCCTGCAGTACAAAAACCACTAATGCAGCATTGTCAATTCATCATCATCAAAAATAATTTCAACACAAGCCATTAAAATAAAAAATACCCACAAACAATAAAACATAAAGTCAACTCCTTTTTACAGTAATCAACAAAACAAAGAAGAAAAAACATAGATTTTTGCCAAAATCAGAATAACTATAGCATCACCAAATTGGGTATAAACCAATCCAAAACCATCATGGATTAAACAATTCTAGACCCACAAAGAAAAAACTAGACTTTATCAATCATAAGGTTAAAATAATTGTAAAATAACAAAATCCATAAATTTTTTGTGAAAAAAAAAGCAGAAAATGTTCTTCCAAACAAACCCAGAATTGTAAAATTTAAAAATAAAAATAAAAAACCCATAAAAATTCAAACTTTAATAGCTTTTGAATCTAAGCAAAACATAGAGTGATCAAAGGATGAAAAAGTGAAAGAAGCTTACCAGATGAAAATGGAAGAAGGTAGATCTATGAGAAAATCAATGGAAGAGTAACTGAAAAAACAAGGAAAGAACCAAAACCCATGGTGTTTTTTATTGTCTTTCTGTCCTATTTCCACACCTGAGGAAGGAAAAAATAGTGAGAAATGAAAGGGAAAATGGAAAGAAAAAAAGAGAGAGAGAGAGAGGGTGGTGGTGTTGTTGTTGTGGAGGAAGGGAAGAAGAAGAAAAGAATGAAATGAAAAAAATGAGATAGGAAAAAATGAAAAATGTGATGAGAGATTAAAGAGGGTAGTAATCTTCAATTTACAAAAACAACCCAATTGTGATGAGAGAGATTAGAGAGAGAGAGGGTGTGCAAAAGTCATTGCTTTGGTTTTGGAGGTGGAGACACAACATAAGCAGCTTCCATTCCAACCATAATGTGAATCATATATATTTACATTTTACACTAATTAAAATTTAAATATAATATTAGTCAAAAAATAATAATAATATAATGAATTACGAAAGGTAACCAAAAAAAGAAATATTACCAAATGAGTTTATCTTTATCGCAAAGGATTAGACTCTCGTGATATTACGTGTCAAAGTTCTTTTTCGTAATTTATTTTTGTTGAACATATTTTAGATTACGGTGATTGTCTTCCTTTAGAAACAGGGTAATTAAAATTAATTAAAATATCATAATGTAATATAAGTCAAAAACAATAATGGTATAATGAATTACTAAATGAGTTTGTTTCTATCGCAAAAAGATTAGACTCTCGTAAGATTACGTGTCAAAGTTCTTTGTCATGTTTTATTTTTGTTGAACAAATTCTAAATTATTGTGATCGTCTTCCCAACGTAAAAAAAAAACCCTTATGTATCAAGGTTTGAATTTCGTTTTAAGAGATATTCATACTTAGTATGTGACACGTCTCGAATATACATTCGATGAAGAAAATATATGGAAAAAAATCACATTAAAAATAATATAATGAATTATCAAATGAGATTATCTCTATCACAAGGGTTAGACTCTCACATCATCATGTGTGGAGATTCTTAGTCATATTTTACTTATTTATCGATTAAACGCCGAATCATTAAAGTCGTCTGTCCATGAAACTTGAAGTTTAACGTAAGAAAATAAAAAATATGCTAGATATCAAGGTTCAATTCTATTGTGAGTCGTATTTAGTATCTGACACGTCTCAAATATGATTTCATTCGGTCAAAAAAATTAAAATAACATAGTGTTGTCGGTGTAGAATGGTTTACCATGTTAATAAATCACAGTCAATTCAAACTCCGGCCACCACAAAAAAAATCACAGTTAATCTGTTATTTTTAAAATTGTTACTATTGAAGTTAAATTTTTTTAATAGCATATTACATGATTAGTTAATAGTATAATTTTTATTGAAATTATATGATTAATTAATAGTATAATTTTTTTTAGGGCAGTTGTGTATATAAGTTAAATTATAATACTCTTTCTTTGAAAAAACATATATTTATAATACTCCTTCTAGAATCACTTATAAGCAAAATTATTGATTTTTACACTTATTAAGGAGGTTAATTACATGTATTTAATTTTTTAGATTTCACGAAAAAATAAAGAAATATATTTACTAACTTTCTCTTAATCTCCTCTCCAAAAAAAAACTTTCTCCTAATCTGTCACAATATTAAAAAATAGTTTAAGAACATTTTTAGAATAATAACATTAAATGTTCATATATTAGGTGTCATTTGCTTGTATTTGAGTCACATAGATTCATGAATTCTCTTGCTGATAATTTTGTCCAGGTTAATAGAATGGTATTCAAAGAATTAAGAAAAAGTGTATTAGTAATGTTAATTGGTAAATAATTAATTACTTTGTAAATGATAATGTGAATAGAGGCTGAAAGGGTGCCTGCTGTGCTGCCCTTGTTTGGCAGCTTACCAAATAGGTAATGTCTGTTGTATTGCATGGGTCCTTTGGTTTATCAAATTTTAAAAGAAAAATTAAAAATGCATCTTTCTCTGCTTGTGTGTCCCTAAACAAACAAAAGTAACATAATGCTAATAAATGACCAGTGTTTGCCAACACAGTCCCCACTTCCCCAGATTTTTTTGAATAAAACTGGCCTAGTATTCAAGTCAAAAAAATATATATATAGCCTAGTATTCTGTAGAAAAAACTGGCCTAGTATATTAAAGTTAGTTTTTAGGGTAGCATTGAGTGTTTATATATTTTGACCAACATCCCTTAAAAAATATATATATTGACCAATATTTTCAAAACAAAAAAAAAATACATTTTGACCAATATAATATGATATGGCGTAGATAAACGAGACTTTAAATATTTGGTCAAAATCATTCAAAAAAAGTTAATATTCGAATATTTTATACATTAGACTAGTGTGAATAAGTGACTATACTTTTTCTAAAATGTCAACGTCTTAAATGAGTCTTAGTATCTCGAAAAATTTATTGCTCATAAAAATAATTCTTAAAAAAATTAAAATTTTAACACTTAGTCAAAAGATATATGTGGAAGTTAGTGAAAAATAAACTTTTGTGTTGAATAAGTTATAAATATATTTTTGTTGAAAAAATTGAATTCAAATATATAATTTTAAATATAATAACTTGTATGATTATTATTTTTTTTGACTAAACTTGTATGATTATTATACAACTCGACAAGTTATTATACAATGTTCTTTCAAAAAAAAAAAAGTTATTATACAATGTTTCATCAAACAAAAAGTTAGTATTATGCAATGTCACAAGTTATATTTTTATTATTGAAAAATAAAAGTTACATATTTATGAAAAAGTAACGTAAAACTCTCACGCCAAAACAAGAACCATCCCCACTTCTCTAATATTGTTGTGTTTCCATTGCCTTCACGTCAAGCACCCACTTCTCCCATTCTCTTTTACCATCCACTTCACATTTATTTATTCACATGCCCCTCTCCTATCTTTTTTCTTTTTCCTTTTTGGTTTTAGAATTCAAATATATTCATAATATATAGTAATCAATTTGATTTGTAGTAAAAATAGTAGAAGTTAATATAGTGCACGTGGCTTTAGTTATTATAATAATAAATCTTGGGTCCACAACCATATGACATGCAAATTTACCTCTTTCTCAATATGATGTGTCCAAAATCTTGATACTAGACTGTGTGAAATTTGACTAACTATTTATGGACTTTTTCTTTTGTTTTTGTCTTTGTCTCATATATGATAATGATATATCCCCCAATTTGGCAGGGTGAAGAAATTATGTGGCTTGTATAGTGAATAAATAAATAAAATGACCAAATGTGAAGCATCCTAGGGTCCCCAAATTTTAAGTTCGTACCGTTTTAGGTGAAATTTAGCCAAAGTGTTAATGTATACCTGCAGCTTGCCTGTTGTGGGTTGTGATGATGCATGCACAATATTGCTTTTGGACATTTGAGATTACAACCAATTTATCTATCAATTTTACTTTGCTTTAAAGAGGTGTGAAGTCATGGACCTTTAAGCCCCTTGGTACCACCTTTGCAAGGCCAGTTCCACCACCACACCACAACCTCTATAATTTAATATTCTTGTTTTTATCTTTTTTTAGTTATTATCTAAAATATAAGTATATGTGGATCGTATTTTCTATCTTAATCCCTCTGGTTTTGAAAAGAAGAGGTTATTGGTAATCTAACATTCAACAAGAGGATAAGTAAAGTATAATCAAAGATCATTATCAACATAATTTTAATTCGTATTATTTGTCTTTAACTGAAATTAGTTAATCGCTTAATTTAATGCTAGATCAAGACTCCATAGTCATAGAATACTTGGAAATGTATTTATAATATTTATTTGTTTCTATATTCTTTTTATGTATCGCCATGTCGGCATGTCAAATGTAAGTAAGAGAAAAATAGATGTTCTACAACATATAAATGGAGAGACTTGTATACCTAATATCTCCAAATTCAATATGATGATCATTCGGCCTCCCTTACGATCTGTGAAGCCCAAATACTTCAAAATCGATGACATACAAATATCTGATACGTATCATACATTGATATATGCCCGATACGTCTCGATACGCACCATAAGAGTATCGAGTGATTAAATCTTATTTAAGAAACAATTGTCTGATACTTTTCATATACATCGGGGACACATGAGGGATACGTCGGTGGAAAACCGATACGCGCGAGATACATGTTTTTCTATTATTTTTGGGATATATGTAACAAACTAAGTAATGATGTTCACTGTTGTTGTCCACTTTCTGTTTTGTCTCTTTTTGTTGTTTTGAGAACGCTGCTATTGTTGATTGTTATGTGAAGGCAATTTCATTGTTGTGCCTTATTGTTACTACATGTAGAGCTGTAAAAAAATGGGCTAGCCCATTAGACCATATTTTGGGCCGGGTCTGGCCTAAAAAAGTTGGCCCAAAATGCACTTGGGCTTTTTTGGCCCAATTCCATTTGGCCCATATAAAATTGGGCTGGGCTGGCCCATCGGGCCGGTCCATTATCAATATTTTCATTTGATTTTTTTGGTAATAACACTATATTTTTTGAAAAAACATAAACTAATTTAAAATTTATTAATACAAAAATTAAATAATTAAACTTAATAAAAATGAATGAATTTACCTCAAAGTTTTAAAATTCTAAAGTTTATAAATTATAAATTCGATTCAATCAAAGGAATAATCTAGAGTTTTATTAATATTCAATGTTAATGTTAAAATTATTTACACTTTTATGTCTACCCAATCATATTTTAGCAGAAAAATAGTTGTGAGTAACTAATATATAAAAAATACACATAAAAGAGTGACTTTTTTTTAAAAAAAGAAAACTAAAACGGACCGGGCCGGGCTGGCCCATGCCTCTCATGGGCTAGGTCGGGCTCAAGAATCTACGGTCCACTTGGTCCGGGCCAGCCCATTTGACACCTCTAGCTACATGTATGTTCGATCTAGGTTTGGGTCAGTTTTTTTGTTTTGTTTTTTAGTTTTGGTCCATAGTTTGTATTGTGAGTTTTAAGTCGTAGTTTAAATTTATTTATTTTTTATTAAAGTATCCTGACCATATCGTATCTTGAATTTTGAAATTTTCCCTATGCATCATATCGATATCGTATCTAATATATGATCTTCCTAGCTTACGATTCATCCCACGATACGTCTACTGTTCAAAGAGGGGGGCTAGCGGGATTTGAATTTACACTCTATTGGATTGCTTTACTAAAAATAGAAATAGTAGTCACAAGTATTGAGATTAAAAAAACAAAATCCCTCCTTAATCCCCTCTTACTTAATTTAATAAAGAAATTGAAGACCTCTTCTTTCTCATTTTGAATTGTCCATTACTAATATATTTTTTTCTCCTAATAGTTTTAGTCGCATCCTTCCAAAATTTAATAACTTTCTTTAGTATTTTTGTTTTTTCTTGAAAAGAGAGTTCAACCACATCAACTAATGGATTCTGATATTTAAACGGTGGTGTGTGCCATTGTTCGAATCATGGGTATCTTATTTTATTCTCTTTGTGAATTTGGTCATCTTTGTGCTTTCTTTCTTCCCTAACCCTTCTAAACGGGGTTACTTTGCTTTCCATCTGTCTCCACTAGGTAGTTTTTTCTATTATTTTATTTATTTAATTTGCCTACGAAATCAACTTGTTATCTATCCAATTTGTTGGATTCACAAGTCATAGTGTGATGGCCTCTTTGAATAACAACGGAACCATTAATTTGTTGGAACATTAATCCTCTAGGCTCTAACCGAATATCTAAAGTTTTCCATGATTCTGACATTTCTGGCACCTTATGTATATATTACGACAATAGATAATATTTTCATTTACGTGTTTCAATTTATTAATGCTATTATAATTTTTACACAATTTAGTTAAGTAACTTTTGTTCTCTGCATATTTTTATATAATTGTAGTTTTCATGAATACTTGATTTGTATGATGACCCTTAGCTGAATCAAGAATTAATTATGCCTCTTAAAAGATAAAAAAACAATGTGATGAATAATCTTATGCATTTTAGAAAATTTTGAACTTGACAAAATGCATTGTATTTTTTTCAATAAATAACCTCATTCAATCAAAAAGAGAGACAGAATACAAGGTTGTAGTACTTGCATAGAGACATTCACCAGCCAAGTTTTAGTACCAACAAAATTAAGAAAATGTAGTCTTTAAAGTATAATTCAAATGATAATGTCAATATTGTTAACCTGCGTATATTTGTTTGAGTTTAAATTTGAGGCCTTACAATTATATGTGTGTTTTAAACTGTGTTTGTCAATACGTTTATAAACCAAAATAATATTAAGATAATGCAATAAATCATGAGCTACTACATTCATGATATGTCTAACAAATATTATGTCAAGATGGTCCATCAACATGCGACAGTCGGAGATAATTGGCTCTAGTGCAACCACTTCCAATTGATTGTACATGCGTCATGTTCGCGAATTAGTAATTCAAGGACTATGTTCACGACTGAGGGTCAATCTAGGTCTAATTATGTTAGCAATTTAAAGTCTATGTTCTCGATGTTAAACAATGTACTCAATTATCTAATATAAAACCTTATGTCTATGTGAAACTCATATTGTAAAAAATGTTGGATGTTGTGTTGGGGTCTACTGCAATAATTTAACTAAGAAGATGATGAAGATGAAGTGTATACATAAATTTCAAAGATTGTTGTATATCTAGATTGTTGGAAAGAGACTACTGCACTTGAAACCTGAAAAGTTTAATGGTTATGCATGTAAAACTCAAAGCGCATGAGGTTACCACACTAACCTTTAGGTTCGATTCGCTCCCACCAATAGCTGTATATTGGATGCAATAGGAATGACCAGCGAATCCCCTTCAGGATACTATGAGTTCCTTGACGTGGATTGCACAACCACACCAAGCGTATCTCCTAACAGTATTTTACAGATTTATGGTTTCAGCAATTTACTCATGCATTAGATAATTGATGGATGATTTAGAGTAAGAGAATGAGGGAGAATTATGTTGTTAATGCAACAAAATTCTTGTTTAAGCACCCTTTTGTCAAAGGTTATTATCATACACACTTGAATCAATGCTAAGGTTCATTAGACATCCCTTTGCCAAAGGTTATAATCATATACACTTGAATCAATGCAAAGGTTCATTAAACACCTATTTGCTAAATGCTCCAATGTATATGAAAGAATCCCATAAAGAGTTACAACTCTTGGTAAAGAGTTACAACTTTTAATTCTAAAGTGATTCCATTATTTTGAAAATAAAAAAAAACGTTAAAGATCGTTAAATAAAGTCATAGCTAAGCAAATGATATATCTAGCCTAAAGTCATACCTAAAGATACATAATTCAATGTTAATCTATAAGAGTTTAGTTACACATCATAATGGTAACAAACAGAATAATTCAAAGGGTAAAAGAAAGATAAATTAACAATAGTGTAGATCTTCAAACTAGTTTCTGATGGAACAGATGTGGAAATTGAGTAATTGACTAAACACAAATTCCTACAATGGGTATAACTAGTGTAGTGTGGATTGAAAAAAATGGAAGTCCCACATCGGATGGATCACACATTAGTAGTGTTTATATAGTGGGGGTGTGCCTCTAATTAATGGGGGTACATAGTTGTGTGAACAAAGTAAGCATTAGAAAAAGGCTTAAATATGATAATCGTCCCTGTAATTTGGGCCCGTTTTGATTTTCGTCCCTGTGAAAAAAAAAATTGAATTACATCCCTGTAAAATATTTTTTGTTTTAAAAATGTCCCTGGCCCCACTTCATGGCTGACTTGGCATGGTTTTGGCCACGTGGCAGATGCTGACTGTGCAACTTTTGCCATGTGGCGCTGACGTGGCAGTCCACGTAATTAAAAAAATTAAAATTAAAAATAAATTATTGAAATTATTTTTTAAATTTAAAATATCTGAAAATAAATTTAAAAATCATAAAAAAATCTGAAAATACTTTTCCGAAAAAAAAAATCTGAAAAAAAAACTTTGAAAATTAAAATTTTCGAAAACATAATTTTTTGACAAAAAACTGTTAAAATTAAAAATTTTGAAAAAAAATGTGAAAATTAAATATTCGAAAAATAGATTT
>Ga0315914_1004006_pt1 | contig 22135 bp, 15 predicted proteins | sample MpolenodulesMG_FD_203920 | JGI IMG/M metagenome (GOLD analysis project Ga0315914, IMG submission 203920) | Medicago polymorpha root nodule microbial communities from Los Angeles, California, United States - elongated nodules | ecosystem: Host-associated > Plants > Roots > Nodule | place: USA...
CTTTTTTTCTTGCTGCCATGGGGTCGACCTGTAAACAAGGTAAACCCAATGGGAACCAAAAACGGGAGGGTACCACATTGACATTGGGCAGAAGACGATCCAAAAAGCGAAGGCTCACCCTGCTGAAGGCGATCGGCAGTGAGGGATGCTTACCTTCTTCTTAGAGAAAGGGGAAAGGGGCAACCTATCTTACTAATAATAAGAAAGGGGGTGAGATAGGCGACAGGTAGCTTGCTTCCAAGCCGGCCCGGCCGCGAGGAATCAAGAGATCTTTGCCGGTGCTGACTTGGATCTCGGGTGACGGAAAAAGGCGCCCAGAAGTGACGAGCAGTCGCGGTCGAAGCTTGGCTCTAGGCGATAGGCTAGCAGTAAGCTTGGCTACAGCGAAGCGCTTACCAAGCGCGAAGGATTCGTTCCTCTCTCCGGATGCGCGAACCTCCAAGGCTTTCTCTGATAGGGGGTTGCGGGTCGAGCGTCTTCAAACCTTAGCCACTTGAGCCGTATGCGGGGGAACTCGCACGTGCGGTTCTTAGGGGGGAGAGCTAGTAGGAACCATCCTATCCCAATAGCGTTTATTTGGAGCTCAATATGAAATCCTATTTTATTGCAAGACCCGTTCGGATAAGGGAAAACTCCAGAGATTGCTTCGAAGTAAGATCCTTGCGTTGACCCTTTCCTGAACCAGAACCGGGGGGGGGAGAGGAAAGAAAAGGGGATCAAAATTTCCCATCAATAAAGTGAGGGCTTTCCGGACCTTCCCCACCCCCTCTTTTCATTCTCCCTTCCCCTCTCACTCCCCCTTTTTCAAGAAGGAAGCCCCGCTCCCTAAGAAGGGGCCCCTCTCTGATAAGGAAGGAAACGAAAGAATCTCCATTTTATGACAAATCCGGTCCGATGGCTGTTCTCCACTAACCACAAGGATATAGGGACTCTATATTTCATCTTCGGTGCCATTGCTGGAGTGATGGGCACATGCTTCTCAGTATTGATTCGTATGGAATTAGCACGACCCGGCGATCAAATTCTTGGTGGGAATCATCAACTTTATAATGTTTTAATAACGGCTCACGCTTTTTTAATGATCTTTTTTATGGTTATGCCGGCGATGATAGGTGGATCTGGTAATTGGTCTGTTCCGATTCTTATAGGTGCACCTGACATGGCATTTCCACGATTAAATAATATTTCATTCTGGTTGTTGCCACCAAGTCTCTTGCTCCTATTAAGCTCAGCCTTAGTAGAGGTGGGTAGCGGCACTGGGTGGACGGTCTATCCGCCCTTAAGTGGTATTACCAGCCATTCTGGAGGAGCAGTTGATTCAGCAATTTCTAGTCTTCATCTATCTGGTGTTTCATCCATTTTAGGTTCTATCAATTTTATAACAACTATCTCCAACATGCGTGGACCTGGAATGACTATGCATAGATCACCCCTATTTGTGTGGTCCGTTCCAGTAACAGCATTCCCACTTTTATTATCACTTCCGGTACTGGCAGGGGCAATTACAATGTTATTAACCGATCGAAACTTTAATACAACCTTTTCTGATCCCGCAGGAGGGGGAGACCCCATATTATACCAGCATCTCTTTCGGTTCTTCGGTCATCCAGAGGTGTATATTCCAATTCTGCCTGGATCCGGTATCATAAGTCATATCGTTTCGACTTTTTCGGGAAAACCGGTCTTCGGGTATCTAGGCATGGTTTATGCCATGATCAGTATAGGTGTTCTTGGATTTCTTGTTTGGGCTCATCATATGTTTACTGTGGGCTTAGACGTTGATACCCGTGCCTACTTCACCGCTGCTACCATGATCATAGCTGTCCCCACAGGAATTAAAATATTTAGTTGGATCGCTACCATGTGGGGGGGTTCGATACAATACAAAACACCCATGTTATTTGCTGTAGGGTTCATCTTTTTGTTCACCATAGGAGGACTCACTGGAATAGTCCCGGCAAATTCAGGGCTAGACATTGCTCTACATGATACTTATTATGTGGTTGCACATTTCCATTATGTACTTTCTATGGGAGCCGTTTTTGCTTTATTTGCAGGATTTCACTATTGGGTGGGTAAAATCTTTGGTCGGACATACCCTGAAACTTTAGGTCAAATCCATTTTTGGATCACTTTTTTCGGGGTTAATCTGACCCTCTTTCCCATGCATTTCTTAGGGCTTTCGGGTATGCCACGTCGCATTCCAGATTATCCAGATGCTTACGCTGGATGGAATGCCCTTAGCAGTTTTGGCTCTTATATATCCGTAGTTGGGATTCGTCGTTTCTTCGTGGTCGTAACAATCACTTCAAGCAGTGGAAATAACATAACAAGGGCGAACATTCCTTGGGCTGTTGAACAAAATTCAACCACACTGGAATGGCTGGTACAAAGTCCTCCAGCTTTTCATACTTTTGGAGAACTTCCAGCTATCAAGGAGACGAAAAGCTATGTGAAGTAAAAGAAGGAAGAAAAGGTCGCCGACTGCTACTAAGAACCTAACAGAACTTTTAAAAATGTGGGTTCCAACGAAGAAGAGTTGAGGACCAACTTCGACCTAATTTAAGAGTTAAGAAAGCAAGCTCAGTTCAGAATGGCTACTTACCAACAGAGGATAGCGAGGTACTACAAGGCCTGAGTTAAATTTGGAAATTTGATCGAGCTGAGCCGGAGCTGCTCCTACTGACTATGACTGGACAGCAGTGGACTCTTTCTCAAAGTCTGACCCTGCCACCTATATTTGATTTGATGAAGCAACCATCACTGAAGCAATTTTTTTTGTAGCCAGCTCAACTCCATTTAACAGGTTAGTAGCGAAAGGTAAGGCTTAATTCCCGAGTGGACGAGAAGAAGGAGCAAGCCCTATTAAGGTTAAGGGAAGAGGCTATTTTACTAGACTAGCTACCGAGCTGACTCAAGGAAGCCGGAAAGAAAGGGCCTCAAGACAGCTTCGGCAACAGAAAGTCGAGCTGAGGAATACGGAAGAGAAGCGGATTCAACTCAATCTTAGCCTAAGAGCTGTTCAGAGAAGAGAATCAAAGGTCAACGGCCAATGGAGGCCCTCCCCCGGATTCATCTTAAACCGACCGATATGCCGAGATGACATCCAGCACGAGAGCAAGAAAAGGAAATGGTCTCCGTGCAGCTTCAAGTCACGCCACTCTCACCAAGATAGAATCATGGTCACATCTGTAGTATATATCTAGTTTATAGAAGCGGAATGCCAATCGACACTGGTAGCCATCGGGATTGAGTTCAGCTGCTTTTTTTTGACGATACTGACGAATGGAAGAATGAATCTGATGAGCTCCAGTCTGGACTCTCATTGGTCAAACAGGCGCAACGGGCCAAGAGATAATAAAAGGACACCAGAAGAGCAAGAAAAAGAGCTGTATGATAAGAGTCCTTATCCTACCCACCCAATTTATTTAGTTTATGGGAGTAGCAAGAACAGCTCCATTTAATTTAAATTAAATTTATTTAAAAGGTTAGCCGCGTACCAAAGAGCTCGATCAGCTATTCTATTTTTCAGTCCGGTTGACGCCGGAAGAAAAAAAAGAGCATAAAGGTTTTTCGAAGGCTTCAAGCCCTGTTTCAGCTGAGAGCATTGATTCCCCTGGCACCTCTCTTCCACAGCTTGGCACGTTTAAAGAAGGTGCCTACACTAAAGTGTACAAAGTGGCATAAAGTTATTCTTTTCGGGTTCGGTCAGGAGGGACAAAAGAGAGATGCTTTCTATCAGTCAAAAGCGGATACCGCCCCCCCTCATGCTCCCACGGTCCGCTTACCGAGGAATAGAAAGGGAGGACCGGGGGCCAGAGCTAGTTGGGTTGGGGTATAGAGCCGTAAGCGCGGTGGGGGGTTACAGAGGACGTGCTCGTACGGTTCAAAGAAGGGTATGATCAACTCGTTGTTGGGAACTTTCACTCCTCTATATTCGAAATATGCCTTTCTAGGAGCATTACGATCTGCAGCTCAAATGGTCTCTTATGAAGTCTCTATTGGTCTTATTCTTATTGTGCGCCTTGTGAGCGCGTTTGGATCCGCGAAGGCAATCGCTCGGATGTTCCCCTAACCCAACCCGGGAACGGACCGGAGGGAACCGCAGCATGGGGGATGTCCGCGTCTCGTCGCAAGGCTCATTTTTAGTTTTTGGTTTAAGGGCGGGCGGATTTATCTGATCAAGGGCCGGGGCACAAGGGTCCTGGTACTATCCAGGTGCGAAGAACCCCGGAGGTGACTGCAATGAGCAGAAATCTCACTCACCGGCCTAAACGACGAGCAAACACTCGAACGTGAGAGCAAGGGATCACCTAACGAATGGACGAGCTCCAAGGAGGGAGGAAAGAGGAAGGCAAGAACCATGCTTTCAGAGAAGTGGCGGTCCGAATCTTATCTGAACTGCGAGAATAACTGACTAAGCCATGCCATAAGGGTCATTCTCCAAACGGGACGGGGTCAAGCCTTTAGATTTTTTAGTAGGTTGGGTGACAGATCGGCCATAGGAGTACTCCGGGATATAAACCAGGGCAACCAATGTCGAGCATACGACGATGCCGCCCGTTTTCATTTCGTGGAAGTCCCCGGCAGAGGAAAGGGCTGTAGGTGATGGCGCGTTCTGCTTCTTATCTAGATAGGGGCAAATCGTTCCTATTGGGTCGTGCGTGGCAGCTGGTATAGATGAATAAAGGCGGGCCGCTTGAACGGGACCTATTCTCTTAATAGGCGGCAAAGCTGAATAGGAAAGGGGCCGAGCTGACTGATGAGTTTTTAGCCTTAAAAAAAAGGGCTCTCTCATGTGAAGCTAACATGGCTGGCTACATACAAGTATAGCCAAATCAAGATGAGACGTAACGGACGGTCAGAGGCCGCAGCGGGACTATCATAGGAAAGCCCGCCCCCGCTAGCTAACATAGAAAGAGATTCCCGGATAGCAAAAGTCTCTATGTGAATCTCTTCCCGACAGGCCGAATCGGGCCACCACTTGGGATGGGAATGGCTCAGCCCATATGCATCATTTGATGAAAGCACTCCAGTCGCTTCCTCGAAGTGGCTTGTCAACCACGCTTTCCCTCCCTCAAAACAATGCTCCTCACCAACCTTAACGGCCTTGGGTTGGGGCAAGACTGCAATGAGTAGTTCGCTCCAGGACCCCACCCCCTCGAGAGCTGGATGCCGGCCGAGATTGAGCTGGAAGCCAACCTAGACTTTCCTGGGGCTTGCCTTGCCCCTACATCTTAAAAAAATGCGGAACCAGCCTCTTCAAGAAAGCTTTGCTTGGTAGGCGCTGCCTATTCACTCGGACAATGCTCTAAACACGAAAGTGTGACGCCCTCTTATCCCATGCTGAGTCACAGGCAGCGCCTCGGAAAGCGCGGACGAGCCACATGCAGGGAAACTTGCACGTGTGGTTCTGGCCGGGGACCCCGGTATACTGTACTAATATGTGTAGGTCCCCGTAATTCGAGTGAGATTGTCATGGCGCAAAAGCAGATATGGTCCGGTATTCCCTTGTTCCCTGTATTGGTTATGTTCTTCATTTCTCGTCTAGCAGAAACTAATCGAGCTCCGTTTGATCTCCCAGAAGCGGAAGCTGAATCAGTTGCAGGCTATAATGTAGAATATGCGCGGGATGCGATCCTTAATAGTCCACTGTTGGCGGAAGCCAATGTCCCGGGGTCCCGGGGACTCATTCTGACTGAAACAAGGGGTGGGTCTTTACCAACTTAAAAATCTAAGATTTTAGGTAAGCCAAAAAACGTGAGCGCCCCTACGCGAGCCTTATTGAAAACTCAAGTTCATTTTTTATTTTATATGTATTGTATTCTATTAATGCGCTCAAGCATGCGAAGAAAGCTACAAGCGATAAAAGCCCTTTCTATTTTATTAGTAAAGAGCTTTTATTGCTTGTTTAGTAAAGTCACGCTTTTAATTTTGATAGGAGTAGGTGCTTGCTGGGGCACTCTTCATTCTTCATTCGAAACTAATGAATGTCGGGTCGGGGGTTTCTGCCTTGTTATCAAAAAGGGAGTTGGGTAAAGCAAACTCCCTCCTTGGACGAGCACGGGGCTTAGTCAAGTAGAACCGGGTTGCGCTGCTTGATGCTCCGATCGAAAACAAATCAGTGGGGCCATGCCGGTACGAGTGAATATGCGTTAAAAAGGTCAATCCCTCCCCTACGACACCAAAAAAACCGGGCCGAACTTCTAACAGCCCGCCCGCTTCCATAGAAAAATATCGTGGCAACGTAGACCTAAGTGGTCATATATATTGGATCTTGGGGAACCATCACAAGTGCGGCCGGCCTATATTTAAACGAGAATGCCGTGTCGTCCAGCGGAGCCTAGAAGAAGGTGACTCGCGCAGACAGCTGACTCCTTCTTTTCAATAGAAAGGAATAGCCAAACCAACCCAGCTGGCTGGTCAATCTCAGAGATCTTATCGGCCGGCAAACCTGAGACGGACGACCACGGTCCCGACCTTATCAGCACCGGAGGTGTACTAATCAATGAACCCACCCCCGAAACCTACTTTCTTTTCTGACAAAATCCACCAAGCCTAACCGGTCACGACATGTTGTTGTGATTGAGTTTGAGGGACTTTCGCTGACAAAATCCATCCATAAACCTAGACCCCGGCTACTTTCGTAACCAAAGCGTCAAGACAACAGCCAAAGGTGACCTTTGGATTCTTAAGTAGGGGGCAAAGAGGAGCACGTAGGAATGCCGACCACTACATAAGCCACTGGTGGCTGAGAGAAAGCGAGCAGCACCTTGTATAGGTTGGGCGGAGCTTGAAGAAGCGAGCCCCTATCAGAGAAAGCCATTGCGCGCTAGCCTAGCTAGCTAGCTTCAGCTGGCTGTTATGTTAGTTGTAGCGCGCCTTCCCTCCTTCTCTCACTTCGGAAAGATTTCGCAGTATTTTCTTATGATGACCTGGTCGAGAGAGTACGATACATCGGTGTAAAAGATGGAGTGGGATCTGTGAGGTTGGTTATAGTAAGGCCTGGCCGGAAAGTCTTCTTGCCTCTATCATTGAAGGAAAGGTTGGTCAACAATTTGGAGAGTTTGCTTTTCTTTCATCTTTCTAAGAGCAGTCTGTTTGATCAAATCAGGGATCAGACCGCTCCTGGTGTTCGAACTAGTCATTAATGGTCGGCTTCATTGGTATCCTTTCGGTATGCGTTGCGAACACTTTCATTTTTAGCGTCTCATCTTATCTAGAGAAGCGAAACTCGAACGGATAGAGCAGATGGTCCAACTACATAACTTTTTCTTTTTCATTACTTCTATGGTCGTGCCTCGTGGCACGGCAGCACCCTTACTATTGAAATGGTTCGTCAGTAGAGATGTTCCCACAGGTGCCCCTTTTTCCAATGGGACTATAATTCCTATTCTTATCCCTTCATTCCCTCTTTTGGTCTATCTACATTCCAGGAAATTCATACGCTCCATGGACGGAGCAAAAAGTGGAGTCTTGGTCAGAGCAAGCCGCCCTATTCTATTACCAGACATAATTGGGAGAAGCTCATCCGAAACTAGAGCTGGAAACGCCTCATTTCGTTTCGTTCCCGTTCTTCATTTCCTTCTTATCGAATCCAAGGGGGACTTCTCATATTTAGAATCTTTCTGCGGTGTGCTCTGTTTACTATTCTTTCGTACTCTCTTCTCTTTACCACGCGATAGGTCAGCAAAGCGTGAGCGGGCGCGGAGAAGGATACACCAAAGACTTAGGCCTAACCCTAACGGGAATGAGCAACAACGAAATGACAAGATGGGGTGCTCCGGGCACCCCCATTTAGAAAGAAGGGTCGAAGGTTTTGGGCCTGTAGCTTTCCCCGTCCCCCCTTCGTCGGGTGGTGCTTGTGTGGGGGGTGTGCCACCTGAACCTGAAATCGGGCTTGAAGCTCTCGCCTTACCAACGAGCCGACAGCTGATGGCTGTTGGTCACGACTACCACCAAAAAGCTCCAATGAAGATGAATATTTCACATTTTGGAGTGTGCATCTGTATGTTGGGTGTTCTTCTGTCGTGCGACCCGGCGGCTTATGTGCGACCTGTGGCCCACGCCTCCTATTTGTTCGGGGCGGGCGGCGTGAACTCTGACTCGATCCGGGTATTCAATCCCGCCGCTGAGATGCTCAGTTGACTCCTTAACCTTGATAGGAAGATGGCTTATTCAATAATTCGTGCATAAGGGTAAGGAACTTTGGATGAACTAATGCGAATGGGTGTAAGCCTCGCTGCTCGGAAACACCCAGTGCTGACCACACTGAGAGAGACGAAAGCGCAGGTAATGCCAGTTGGCGAAGTGGCGTTAAGCATCCCTAGCGGTACGAAAAGAGAGGTCGTGATGATATCATCTACGTCCGTACCGCTCCTCGCGGAGTAGATCCCGCATCCAACCAAGTCTTTGACCAGGGAACGGGATAATTCCCACTACCGCTGGAAGGCCAGCCGGGCCGTGAGCGCGGTGGGAACGGGCTTCCCAAAAAGCCAGCCCCGGGCCGGGGTCGGCATAGAATGAAGGGGATGGCCCTAATGTTGTGTTGGCAAAGCCAACTTCTTGGGTTGCGGGCGGAGAAGAGCGGACGTGGGGACTCAGACCGGGGCGCAGCGTAACTAAGAGAGCCATTCCATTTAGGGCGAGACAGAATGGGCGGGCACGAGCGGTCTGGTGTCCGAGCCAATTGGTCAGACGACGACTACTTCACTTATTAGATTAGTATTCGCCGCCTATCCTATCCCGAAAAAAAATGGGATGAAATAGAAAGAACGCGAAGCGCTAGCGCTATAGTATATAAATGGATTTTGGGGGGGATTTGCTTCTTCACAAGCTTATCCCCGCCCCGACCGGCAGCTGCTGGGTCTCCCCATCTCTCCTAAACTTCCCCCGGTCTTCGGCCCGAGCTGTATGAGGCAGAAACTCGCCCCACGTACGGTTCGGAGGCCGAGCCCCACCCCAGCAGTAATGGTGCGGCTTAGGTCAACTAACACAAAGAAGATACAGTTCACTCAACGATTGCCTTTGGGTTCCGAACTCCATATGGGGAAGGAGCGTTGTTGTTTCCGAGGTCTCGATCATTTACATGGACCCACTTCTCATTCCATTTGTGGGAATTTGATGATCTATAAACCGTCCCTAACGAACGATCGCCTCATGTTTGAGCATGATGAATCACTTCGTGCCGACCTGTTGCCAATAAACTTTCCGGCCTCATATGAGAATGGAAAACTGGATAATTTTCTGCATCGGTGGATGAAGAATAGCGAAAATAATAATTTATGGTTGACCATGTTCCCAGAAAAAAGATACTTTAGAGAAACAACGAGCACGACTGAAGTGGCTATACATACAAATCCATTTACGGATAGATATGCTTCGATTGGAACTGGAAGTTCCAGAACAGGCGGCTGGTATACCACCATAATTAAACTGCCTTTTATTTTTTTTATTCGGATAGGATTTATGTTGGCTTCGTCGGGAGGCTCGCGTAGTTTGTTACGTCAGCTCCAAAAGGATAAGTTGCGTTGGAATCGAGAAAGTTCCGTGGAATTCTTAATTGCATTAAAAAAATCAAAGGAGTCTTCAACCCTCTCAATCAATAGAGGCTAGATCGGACTAAGGAGAGAGACGGTTGAGTACGGAAGCGAAAGCGGAGATATAGGCTAGCTAAATGCCCTGTGATAATACTGACATGAGTCAGGATAAATCCGAATGACTAGTGGCCATAACTCATTAAGCAATCTTAACCTTTTTCGCTTAGCCTTTCCTCTTTCTACCGTTACGAGATGCAGTATCCTCTAACGTCTTTGCTTGCACGGCTTTCGACCGGGACGGGAAGAGGTTTCCTCGTTGCATCTTTCCACACAGCATTGGTTCTGTCCCTTACCTTACCTTTATCGCCCGTCGGGCGTCAAGGTTCGCATTAGATCCCCTTATCTATCGTATTTTTGCCCCAACAAAAAGCCCAGAGCAAGGGGGGCTGGGGGGGGAAAGAATGCAATTCCGGAATCTCAGCCCCACCAAAACCAATGCCAATCGCTGATCTGTTAGTGGACAGAGCTTCTGGGCAATCCATTCTTTCATTCATGGACGGTCACTTAGGGTATAACCTTCTTTTCATCTCCAAAGAGGACGAGGCAAAAACAGCGTTCCGTTGTCCGGGTGCTGTTGGACGGACGGACTATTCTGCTGGCAGGTGATGCCCTTCGGTCTGAAGAACGCTATAGTTACCTACCAGCGAGCAATGAACCTCATCTTCCATTAGTTTATTGTCAACATCGTAGAGGTGGTGTATATTGACGATGTAGTTGTGAAGTCTTTCCTTCGGGTTATTTGTCTGATCTCAAGACAGTGTTTGAGCGCGAGAACACGGCTTGAAGATGAACCCGTAAAAATAAATGTGCATTTGACGTAACAGCAGGAAACTTCCTAAAGTTCTTAGTGCACAACAGAGGGGTTGAAATTAACAATAATAAATCGGGCCAGAAGTTGAAGAATGCCTCTCACACAGATGGACAGCAAAGAAGGCCTTCTAAGGCGGACTCTGGCTCTTTCATTTGTAAGAGTCCTCCTCAGGCACGAGATTGTCCGATGAAGGAGAAACTTGCTGGTTGCCGAGGACAAGAGGGAAGAACCCCTAGGGTGAATCCGTTACAGTTGCGGAATGCGATCACCCATTAGAAGCCTACGTCTGCTGGGCTTATGTATGTTGAGATAGTGCTGAATGAAATGGCCACTCTGCTCGTGCGATGGTCGATACCGGCGCCACGAGACGAGGCTACTTCCATCCAACCAAGGGAAAAGTGAAGTCCCGGTAAGCAAGCCATGATCATGATCAGAGGGAGAAGACTATTCATTCATCGTCATGAAAGGCAAATAAAAGGCTTTAGCTGCCCATTCTGGAACACGAACACGAAGCCTGATCCTAGTACTATACTAGTAGGTAGGGCTTATTATGGAATAGGAATAGAAAGCCCGGGAGGTCCCCCGTGTTTAATAGCATATCCAGTTTCTGCCTGGTTTGCTCTTTCTTTGCCGCGGACCAATGTGAGAAGCCCTATTAAGTGACTTATTGTGTTGAGTCGGATACCTCTTTAGAACGAAGTTTACCTCTACCTACTAGAGTACTAAAATTACTTCGTTCCTTGAAAGCGCTCTCTGCTTGATCTGGCACTACTACTAAAAATTCGGGTTATAGACGAAGGCGTTGGTCCATCGGTGCCTTAGGGGCAATCATCTGCGCCAGTGTATAAAAATAAATTTGCAATTTTTACAGTAGCGAGGAGAGCTTATGGACAATCCATTAGGATTCCGGCGACTCTAGTTTTTCTTTCTTCTAGTTGTAGTGCTAGATTCGTTTCCTATTTACGTTACGGATCGAATTCGTATTCCTTTTTCTCTTTCTGATAAGAACCCCCTATCTATGGGTCTTTTTTGGCTATCCTTTTCTCTCGGCCTCCAGTCTGACTATGATAGATAAGGGGGAATAAAATAATGGAACAGAGGTTGTACCTCTCTTCAACCAACCACTCCTGTCCTGGAGCAAGCTTAGCCAGCCATCCCATCCTTGTGGCAGGAGCCCTACAGGTCACTTGAAAGCTGACTACTGGCAGTGTCATTTCATATAACGAAGGCTTTCCATCCATATCCATGAAAAAAAAAAATAACGATTGGGGACTTCTTAAGTGGTACTTTCCCTCTCCGGAACCATTTTTACCATTTCCTCTCAGACCATGACCGGAGTGCTGATTGCTATTGGCTTCGGCTGGATGTGTTCATCGCCACTGGCATCATGTGGTTTACGTCACTAGATCCTTCTCTTTCTTTTACTTTTGAGTACTTGAACTGGATTTCTTAAAAAGCGCATAAGATGAGTTGACTAGCCTGAAGCCAAGGAAATTTAAATAGGTTACGAAAGCGTTCCCCGCAAGAAAGAATCGGCTATCGTCGCTGGAAACTCTCTCTGGTCAATCAAGCTTTCGACAAGCGACTCTTGGTTGCGGTTATCGCTCCTTCACCTCGTAAACTCGGTAGCTCGAGAAACTTCTATCCCTTAAGGTAGCATTCATAGTTTTGAGTCAACAATACTTTGATTTTATCCATCGCCTCCGAAGTTCAGGTAAAAATAATAATAATAACTGGACATTTGAAATCCAGTAGGAAAAAGAAATGAAGACTTAAACTTTACTTTTTAATCTATTAGAAATAGAGTCTCTGAAGCCCGAACCATTGAAAGATGTTCATCCAATTTTACTTCCTTCCTTGGCTTCAAAGCTAAAAGCAGCCATTTAGATTCTATTATATATATATTATTATTATTATATAAGTTACCACCTTCCAAAACTGATTCAACTCAAGCAATAACAGCCGGCTGAATTCCCTTATCCCAGGAAGAGAGGGCTTGGGGCTTCCTGACAAGGAATTTAATGACGGGCTTACCTTTTCCTAGCCTTTACCAAACGATTAGCGAAATTAAATCGAGGAATCAAGGACGATTCGATGACTCTCTCCAATAGATCTCGATTTGCGGACGATGTCGTTAAAGAGTCGACACCGCTTTGCACAAGAATAAGTTCTTTGTATGGATGGACAGAAGGGCTCAGCCAGACCCGGTTCAATTCGTTTTTTGCGGGAATACCAACCAGGTTCAAGGGAAGAGAAAGCGTAACTGCTTGCTTGTTGTCCTCTAACTCTTTTAGCCTGCCTTGTGGAGGTCTCTCGGGTGTCTACGGCGGATCCGATCAGTCTCGTGATGAAGAGAAGTCTTTTCCGATCTTCCACTAAGAAAGGTATCGTCACGACAACAAAATTAGCCCGGTAAACTAGTCGGGGCTCCCCATGGTTTAGTAATAGGGAGGGGATAATGTCTTTTCATCCGGGGCGGGGGTTCATTTCATTCATTATGAACTAAAAAAAAAGTCTAAGGCTGATTAGTGAGGTCTTAAAAACTTCATACAATGAATGATAAGCCATTCCATTTGTGCTTTCAGCAAGTAGGCGACGCGAATCTATGGTTTCTATGTTTCAATCGGGTACCAATTGCTTGGATACGTTTGAAAGCCTCGAGATGACAAAAAGAAAAAAAGGATTCTAGGTTTGTCTTGTGTCTCCGTAACAAATGGTCCATTTATTGATGGGCGAACGACGGGGATTGAACCCGCGCGTGGTGGATTCACAATCCACTGCCTTGATCCACTTGGCTACATCCGCCCCTACCCCCGCACAGGTTTTAGTCTCTATCTACGATAAGATTCTTTCTGAACCCCCGCTATCAAAGAGAAGCTTTTTCCTATACTATAACTATAGTAGTAGCAAGTCTATTTCTTGTTTTTTGGAATTCGGGGAAGCAAAGCTTCAAACAAAGAGGTTGGGCTGTTCACTTCATTGATTTGACTTCACTTGACTGAAGAAAAAAGATAGGGGCCGGGCGGGCAGTGAAGGCTCGTTTAGTAGACAGCAAGCTCCGCTTTTTGAAGCCATCAGAGAAAGCCATTGCACGCTAGCCTCTTGTATAGGGTTCCCTGCGCACCCCTAAACTACAAGCTAGCTTTGAAGCCCCTACTTTCTCGATGGTTGGGGTATTGTATTAAAAGAAGCCCCTTTCTACAAACCTTTCTATAATATATATAAGGGAAGCTCTTCGAGCTTTCTTCGCATGCTTGAGCTTTCCCCTTACTATTAGTAAGGTTGTCAAAAGGTAGGTTTCTTACTTAGTGCTTGTGCTAAGGAGCTTCTTTCTCAAAGTAAACTTTCTCGCTTCTTGCTTTAGAAAGATTGCAGGGGCGCGTAAGCGCCCTTCCTTCAGCCGGCTCCGCCCTATCTATTCATCTCTTTTATCAAATGGATCTTTAGGGATCTCTCTTGTTCATAGATCTTGAAACCAGATCAATAATATCAATTTATCAATATATCTATCTGGATCTATCTCCATATCTAAGAAAGAACCAACACTTAAAGGGCGTAACCAACGGAAGGTTCTCACCCCCTGTCCCCGACATAGTTCTCCGACGATGCCCCCTGGGCGAAAGGGGCCACCATTCTCTTTCTTTCTTCAATCGTTCCGATCAGGACAAGTGGGTTGGTTTCGTCCTTCTATCTACGCAATTCTCTGTCTTCGTTCGTGATCATGTTGGGCGAAAGGTAGTTAGTTGTAGAGGAGCGGCTGTGAAACGGCGATTCCCCCCTTTCCATTGAAGTAGGGGGGCCTCCTTCCCCACCATTCCGGCCTATTATTGATAGGGATTTTTACCGATGCTGAAGGTAGCTTGCTTACCAAGCCACCCACTTGAAAAGCTAGTCGCCAGAAAGAAGCGGCGAGGACGCGAAGCTGTCTACGAAGCTTCCCTCCCCCCTGTAGTCGAAGTACTCGGCGCTACTTTGATTCAAAAGGTAACCGACGGTTCCCGACTTTATCCGGTTTCCGCAACCGTAATCATTTGTCACTCCATCCATAAACCTTTTTTTCAATAGCGGTACGCTCTAAAAAAAGTCAAGGATAAGCTTGCATTCTAGAAGCGGTAGCTTCCCGCCTCCTTCATTTCTACTGCCTCCTTCGGTGATAAAAGTTCCCTTCCCTTTTATAAAATGCCCGATTGGTCTGCCTCAGCAAATGTACAAAGTGGACCGCTGTTTGGCTGACCCTCTTCTTCCCATTCGGGTTGGGTTGACCCAGAAGTAAAGTAAGAAGGAATGGAACCACTGGAGAGTCGTCCGCAGTTCACACTTGGGCAAAGACGACTGACTTTGTTTGGAAGCGGAACACGAACCGATTTCCGCTATTCCGGGTTCTTATTGAGCGTAGCGAAATCAAGGTTGTTTATTATAAAGTCAGCGAAGTTTCTATGGTGTTCTACCTTTGCGTAGTATCGGTCCACAGTGGAAGGCTCCGTACCGACGCCTCACTACTACTTAATTAATGGCTAAGCTATTTCATAACCTGAGCTTTCCTTAACCAGCTGACCTTACTTCGTAACCTTAACGTACTTTCTTTCTTACTATATCATAGGCCTTCGCCACTTCAAATGGGCGCTTCGCCCTTTCTTTTTTTTATTATAAAAAACGGGGCCTTACTTATTCAGTTCAGGGAGGAAGAAAGCCAAAAGGGAAGTTCTGCGTCCTCACCTTTCAATCGAGCAACTGCGTTTCTTCGTCTTAGGCCTCCTTGCTACGTTGAAAGAACACAGGGAGTAGAGCGGCCCGTCTGAGTACATAAGATATTGTTTACCAGAAGAGGTTGTTGGGGAAGTCCCCGGATAGGCAGATCCAGATAAACGAAAGGGGCTTGTCCTCACTTACTTGAGCAAGGAATGAAAGACTCGCTTGCTTAGCGCAGGACGGAACAAGAAAGGAAAGAAAAAGAGAAAGACCCATAATTCAACTAAGAGAAAAGCAAGTAGCACAATCCCCTCACCTACGGATAAGACCCCTTCTGATTCTTGTACGTATACTAGATCTGTCTGGATTGGATCTACTAGAAGAGGCATCACTCGAGTTATGCCTCTTTTTATGCCCTTAGGCAGGAGGAGCGACTGGGCTCTCTCGATTCATAGCAACTGGGAGAGGGGATGGCGGAACTTAAACCAGTACTTGTCTGGGGTTTAAGAATTCATTCCTTTTAGAGATAGAGCTAGAAGCGCGGTTAAGCTATCACGCTTAGTGACATAAACAAACTAGCACCCTAGGGAAGAATCTTGGTCAAACCCGAAAGGAAAGCTACTTTAAGATAAGAAGAAAACCGAGGGGTTTCGTCTGTCGAATAGTTACCCAGGAAAGCAAGATGCTATGGAAGGAGGGAAACCCGCTAACTACAATTTAAGAGTTACCTTAGCCTGGTAAACCCGACACCTATGAGGATATCCGGGGCATTCTCCTCACTTTCGGGAGAAATGCACGACTTGATAGCTCATCTGCAGCCCTTCTCTTGCTCGGGCGATAGAAGCACACTCCAGAGACCTGCCCGCTTAGTTACAAAAACAAAGAAGCTCCCTGGGGCAAGGAAAGTTAGCCACCTCTTTCACCCTCTGAGGGGTTTCCTTCGATAGAGGATTGGGAAAGGCATGACTACTATATTACTTGGCAGGTTTCATCATTCTTCCACCTCGAGGGATCGATGTGGGAAGGGCGCTTTCCACTATATGAGCTAGGAAAGCCCGTCTTTTGAATGAATTAACAAACCTTTTCCCTCCGTGGAGTGAGATCATCACGAGAAGGTTTTAGAAAACCGGGGATTTTCGCTTAAAGAGCGATTTATCTCCGTAGACTCAGATAAAAATCGAATCGTTTTGACCTGGCTTAAAAAGACGCGATTTACGAATGAACAAAGAAGAAGCGGGGAAGCCTTATTCAATCAACTACAATAAGAAGAAGGACAGGCCTGCACCTAGGAAGAAATCCAAAACGTCGAGGTCTCGACGAGCCTTGAATTTATATTACACAAATTGTTGTGGACATAGTAAACCTCCTACTAAGAGAGGGAGACCAATCCCCAGGAAAGGGAAGTCTCTTCGGCTAGGGGTTCCCGGCTTCGCGAGACCATTTCGATCTGCTCTAGGCTAAGCTCAATGGGGCCTTGCTTTCTCAATCGAAAATAAATGGAAAGAGTCAAGATTAGCGTACTGAACGATTTCTATTATTATCTTTGTAATTTAAGGCGTTGAAGAGTTCTCTCTGTCCTTCCGTCCCCCTAATTAGCTAGTTGTCCCGTCCGTCGTCCAATCCCTCACTTCGTTTGTGATAGTCCATTAGTAGTCCGAGCAAGATAGCTGCAATCGAGCTAGCATTGAAATGGAAAGAGTAGAGTGAAAGTAGCCCTTTACCCTTCCTGTTAGTAGGGGGGTCCGTTCTCTTGTTTCAGAAGCTAGGGCTAGGGTCAAGCAAGTCTGCCTCCATCCGTTTATTCCATAGCCTATCGAGCCAAGCCAGATCTGCAGCCAGTGACGATAACTAAGTAGTTAGTAGTTGTAGTACTTTACTGGGACGATCCACTAGATCCATAAGCCCGTAACTGAAAATAGCCTTTCTTTTCCATTCAAAAATGAAGCAAGGAGTGGCTGAGCAAAGTAGTCTAGCCGTAACCGCTACAGTCAAAAAAGTCAAGTAAGAAATGATAGAATGAGGTACTTTACTAGCTTGGCCAAAGGGGAAAGGACTATTCAAGCATTCATTCCAATAGGGATGGGGAAGATCTTCTAATGCTTCTAACCCACCCAAGAATGGGGAAAGGAACTTAGTCCGATCTTCTTCCGCCTACGCTACGTCAACTGGACTTTTGTCACTATAGTAGCGAGTAGCTCGAAAGCCGCAATAGAAAGGATTTAGGGGGAAGAGCTCAGGTCCGGCGATGACTACAAGAAAGAAATCGAGCGGGGATAAATCCAATTTCATTGCCAGAAGGTATGGTTGTGCCTGAAGAAGGGCAGTCAGAAGAGGAGAAATCAGCCTGAGTTCAATTAGTCCCAGCGTTATCAGTACAAGTAGCCAGGGGAGTGTACCAAACAGTTGAGGAAGGAGAGGTTGTTAAGGAGGCAGCACGACACAATAAAGAAGATCCGAGTGAAGCATAATTTTTGACTACCTCAATCAATGCCCGAGAGCATTCAATAAATCTTCTCTTCCTCTATCTACCCCTCTATCTACCCCTGCCTCGGTTGGTCGGTCATGGGGCTTCCCTCTGCCAAGAATTGAGAGAGGATATTCCGCTTTTACTCAGTACACAGATTCGGATTAGTAAAAATAGAACTAGACAGATTCACTCCCGGATTGGAAGGAGGAAAGTCGGTCTTTTAGGCCTACCTCACATTTGTCTTCTACGAGGGACGAGGGAAAGGCGGATTAGGATGAAAGGATTTTTTAGTTCATACCAGGCACAAAGGCCTAATCAAACCAGCAGGCGATAAATTCCCGATTAAAGTCTTGGAGGAAGGGTGGCTACTCTCTCTTTTGAGATTTTCAGAGCCAGGAGTTTAAGAGCGGCAGTCCTTATGCCGACAAGAAAGGGGAAGACTTGAATAGCAGACAAAGTGGAATATGACTCACTAGGAAAGAAGAGATCAGCGCTTTGGTTAACAGTTGGAATTCTCCCTCGTAAGGCAGGCTCTAGTTCGACTAGCTTTTAGCTGGAACGTGGTTAACCGGAGATCGTAGTCTCAATCCTAACGGCCAAGGAAAAGAATAACAAATGAAAGGTTGCAGCCATTCAGTAACACAACCCCTCCGTCTTTTCCAACAAACATGAGTTGAAAGAATCCCCGGAATTAGACTACAGAAGTCAAGCCTTCTAAGAAACTAGCAAATTTACCCTCAGCTCGACCAGTCACTTGACTGTAAGAACGACTAGAAGGAGAGGACTTTGACAGCTCTATGTTTCATGAGGTCGAACTTCGAATGAGCTATACACTCTAGGAGAAAGCCACTCTACCGACAGGGTAGTCACCGACGTTTCAAGGCGCTCGCTCTAGTGAGTTAAGGTGTATGATCAGGCCTCCTACATGGTATCCCTGCCTTACATCAATTCGATAAGCTCTCACTAAGTAATGGAAGATAACTGGGATACCTGTACCGATAAATCCAAGACTTCGGTTAGCCCCAATTGGTAGATAAAAAGCCTTTCTTTCTACCCTTCACCACACCATGTGGATGGGGTTCATAACTACTCCTCTTACTACAGGACGCTTACCTAGCCGCTCCGGCTCTGCCCAAACTTTTCTGGTTTACTCCAACATTCCCTACTTGTCTGACTGTTGCTGAGCTGTTTTTGGATATCAAACGGACCTCTCCAGAAGGTAATTTTAATGTAGCCCCTCTTTTGCAATCAGTTTCGCTACAGCACCTGCTGCTCTAGCTAATTTTCCACCCTTTCCAAGTGTTATTTCTATGTTATGTATGGCCGGTTGAAGTATATTCTTATTTGTGATCAATCAGTTCCATGGCTTACTAATATATTCATTCTTGCGCAATTAAGAAAGCGTGAAAAGCGCTACGCACCTTAAGCACTAGAAGGAATCCGGAAATAGGTTCACCCCTTAGATCGATCTTCCCCAGCCTTGCCATCGAGAGTGAGACTTTATCCAAATCTTTCATACCCTTGTGGAAAGCATCTTGATTAGAGTTATAGGAGAGCGAGAAGCGAAGTTAAGAGGCTGGTATGCTATAAATGAGCGATAGCCTTTTTGTTAGCCCCAATCCATCCTCCCGATAGTCTGATTATCTGTTATTCAGGTAGCTAGGGGGTAAATGGCTTCATCATCTCAGTCCGGTCTTACTGTAGCCTCATGGAGGCCTGGTCGATAAGTCAACAGATCTTCCCCCTGGTAAGAAGTTCCTATTTTATCTACTACCCGCTCAAACGTGCCGCTTGTCGTCTCAATCTTTCTTAAGAAGCCAGAGCAAGTGCATGTGCCTAATACTCAAATTAGGTTCTCTTTCCACTTTGACTTCGACTATTCTTACTTCCTCGACTCGACCCCGAGATCTCGAATTCTTAACAGACTCTTCCTCTGCTGCCAATTAAGTAGCACGAGTGAAAACTCTTCCCTCTTGCCCTTATTCGTTCATCCCCTTTTCTTTCTTTTCGTAGGCTCATTCTAGTTCGGTTGGTGAGTACGATATCACTCAAGTAGGTCATGTAGAAGGGGATTCGTGGTAGTGATATAAGCGCAGGCCTACAGAGAATCAGCTCTTGCAAGCGAGTCAAATGCTGTTGATTCTTGCTTTCTATCGAATACTACAATAGCCAGTCCACTTCAATATAACATATAGCCCCGAAGAAAGAGTCCAACCAGTCCTCCTTCTTCGTGTCCTGCCCCCGGGAAATCACAGCCCTCTAGATGGTACAAAGAAGATAGCTCTGACATACATCCAATCTATATACAGCGTGATCCGTGTTATGATAGAAGTCTAAGTTGTTTATACTTTTTATATAGGCGATATAAGGAAGCAAAAAAGGATCGCGTGTAGGCATCCAACTGAGATTTTGATATAGAAAGATCTTACCCAAGACGATCATCCGGGTAGTAGGATTGGGCCGTAGAACCTGCTTTGATAGAAAATAGGATCAAAGCCACTTCCTCTGCTTTTCTTTCTGGATACCAAAGGGTTCAGTTCAGGGGCATAGCCTAGCACGATTACTACATAGAAAGAATTTAGCTTGCTCGGGCGTACTTCATGCTTACACCTAAAGCTGTCCCCAGTTCTCTTCCTTTTTTTTGTTCGGTGGTGAGCAATCGATCGAGAGCAAGGGATGCTAGCGCTCTGATCCTCATATTCCTTGCTTCAGTTGGCGCACTACACTAAGATAAGAAAGCGTAGCGGTTCGTAATCAAATCAGCTCTTTCAGCTAGTCTTCTTTTATCCACAGAATCCGATGCAGTTAGCGAGAGTCGTGGTAGTTCAGTTCGAAAGGGGGTAGAAATCCTAAAAAAGGTATGCCCTACCCTTCTTGCCATTTCCTGCACTAAGCCAAGTTAGCTCATCTTAGGGTTTTCTTTCTTATTAAGAAAGGCTTAAGTTCTTCCTTTATTAAAACAAGGTCCGAGAGTAAGATGGCTATCTTTTCAGCTCTTCTTACTATGCTTTCCGTGGTAGCAAGGCTTATATCAAACCAGACTAGTTCCAGGTGGTTTAGTAAGGGCTTTAGCAAAAGACGTAACAAGCAAGGTATGAAGACTACACTTCACACGAACCAAGTGAACGTTTCCCAAGAGCTAGTGCTCTGATACCATGAAAGAGTTGAAAATACTTTGAGCGGATTGGGTGAAGGATGTGTATATCAATGTAAGAAATCATCTGTTTAATTAAATAGAATACAACACCTCTTGCTTGGCCGTTACACATGGAGTAATCACATAATAGTTATATAAGTAGCCGCTACGATTCTCAGAATTTACCTGCCCATTAGCAACGTATGCTCAGTTATTATTGTATACGCAATAAGATAAGTCAAGTGCGCTAAAAGCGACGTCCCAGTCTTGAGACCTGATCAATCCCATGAATTCTCAATCCTTATGCTTATCAGTCTTCGTTACTCGGATTACAGTCGAGCTATTTTATTGCTTTTTTGTGATTGTCTATTTTAAGGGATATGCCCATAGGGAAACCTAGATTATTAACAGCAGGAACGTACCTATCGTCATATCTGAGGGGACCCGGTCTCAGCAAGCTATGGGATATAAAAAGGTATGCACCTTCCTCTTTGGATGCAGGGTCAGTCATTCTGCTTTGGTTCTGCTGTTAACCACAACTAACATGACTTAACCAAGTCAGATGGCCTCTCTTCTTTTATTAACTCCTTTCCTAAGTTTGGGAAATCTCACTCACTACACAAAATCTATATGATATGTGTGATGCCGACACCTAATATAGAGAGAGTAACGACGACTAGAATAAGAAGAAGAGGTTATGAAGTAACTCGACTGATAAGGAGAGGCGGGCATTGAATCTCTGGCCTTAGCCTGCCTACCAGTCTTGATCTCTTGCAAGAACAAAGGGAAGCACTAATAAACTATTTCAGCATGCGAAATTATTCACTCTCACAGCGATGCTGAAAAGGTCATCTCTACTCTGGCTCAACACTCCCCTGACTTACGCGAAAGAATAATCCTCATAAAACATCCCGGTTGAGCTCAAGGCTGAGAGCAAGAAGTTCGATCAATTCAGCCAGTCTACTGCTTCTGAAAAGACTTCTTACTACTCTAGTTAGGAAGTATAGTTTAAATATGGGCTTCTATCTTATTTGTTCTCCTCTGCGGTAAGAAGAAGTATAAATCTGCAGTTAAGATGAATGCAAGAATAGGATCTTAGCTCCCGTTGACCGGCTCTACGACCCCATATAAATAGGGCACTACTGTAGTGCTCATTGGGCCTCCCTCTTTATCTTAAAATTAAACCGGCATACTGAAATCGATTGCACTAAGGGGCTTCAATTTAGCTGAAAGATGGAGTTGAAAAATAGAAAGATATTGGTTACATCTCGCGTACTTGCCCATATTACTTATATGGGGTGACCCACTTCTACTTAAGCTGATTCCAAAGCCGCTCCCATTCCTCAAAGCCCTGCTGCAGAGTCAACCCCTCCTTCGGTCGGTTCATGAGCTGCCCTAACTCTACGCTCGGTAGCTACCGGATCTAATGCACC
>Ga0315914_1004008_pt1 | contig 22133 bp, 18 predicted proteins | sample MpolenodulesMG_FD_203920 | JGI IMG/M metagenome (GOLD analysis project Ga0315914, IMG submission 203920) | Medicago polymorpha root nodule microbial communities from Los Angeles, California, United States - elongated nodules | ecosystem: Host-associated > Plants > Roots > Nodule | place: USA...
ACTAAATTGAAAATTTTATTTTCTTATCAAATAACTGAATCTCAAACTCATGTATAATTTTCTCGAGTCCAAAATTGATTCAACATGAACTCACAATCACAAATGTCAGCATAAAAAGAGAAGATGCACATAATTTAAAAAATTACAGCCCTGTGTTTTTACAATTCTACAAGTCAAGTATATCACTGGTTTTGTGTTTCCTTCGACTGCAAGGAATTCAAAACTCCCTTGCAGGCTAATCTTGTAGCTGTTTTCTTGTCAGTAGAACCTTTGTACTCATATTGATGAATTACACCATCTGCATTTACCTCAATTCTACAGCTAGTAACGCCATCGTTCCTGGACAAGTCCTTCTCCATAGTATAATCCATTTTCTGGCACAGTTCAGTTAATTCTCTGATCGGATGGATCGTTAATGTATCAGGTGTCACAAGGGGTTCCAAAAGAGGCCTTATGCTTTTCCACACAACCTCCTTGTTGTATCCTGAATCAACAAGTATAGCACCAGCTAGAGACTCTATGATGTCTCCAAGTACCTGCAAACGACAGGAACAATCTTAGATTATCGAATTCACAACATAGAAAAATGCACTAACAACGTTTACATCTTTAAATTATGTTCAGATAGAACTAATGACCCTAAAGTACGCAAAACTATTACACACTAAACACTAACTGATAGAACTAATGAAAACCACACGACATTGACACCGACACACTATCCATCCAAAGTGTTGGTGCTACAAAGTTTAGGTACTCATAAGTCATAACAGCATCAATATATAGAAAAACTTCCATACCAAATAGTATAGCACAAACTATAAATGCAGAGTTTATACTACTCTAATGGTTAACTATTTGGGTTTTCTATGAAAGGATGAACATAAACTTGTACATTTTATAGAAAACCCCACTTTGAAGTAGAGTTTTCTCTGCTCAAACACTACTATGACAGTAATAGCGTTATTCCAAGATTTCGACAAACTAACCTTGGGAAATGAAGCCTCAGACTCCCATCCAAAAGTTTGTGACGCAGACTGTTCGTCAAAATTAGCAAGGGAAGCTGCAATATGTTTATGTAACTCCTGAGAGGCATGGAGTACATGTTTATGCAGTTGAACCTTGATGGCAGACATTGCGTAACAATCGTTATTCACAGAAGCTGACCGCATATCAGTTAACTGCCCAGGTGACATGCCAGGATATTCATTATACAAATGTGCAGTAATGAGATAATCCAAAACTGAGTCTCCTAAGTATTCAAGTCTCTGCAGGGAAAGGAATATATTATTTGAAAAATTAAGCAAAAGCAAAACACATGTAACAACAATAATACCAACAGTAAGTACCTGATAGCATCTAGGAACATCAGGCAGCATGTAAGAACCGTGTGTCATAGCTTCTACTAACAGTGAACGGTCCCTAAACGAGTACTTCAAGAGCGATTCTAGATAGCTGACATTAACCAGATTGTCTGGACAAGCATTGAATTGCCTCTCATAGGGTGTAATATTCAAATTCACTTTGATACCAACCCAATCCATAAACAACAATGCAGCCATCTCACCACCAGTGCTAAGGAATGCACCAATCAGTGCTTCAACAACATCAGCAACAACTTTCCGTTTCAATTTTCTATTTCCGCAAGTAAATATTTTTGTCCCTCTGAAAACTGTCTCTTCTAATTTAAAACATCTTGATTTAACTCCAGGAATGATCCAAGTCTTTGGATCAAAAGGCTTGTTCCGTATGAAGCCCTGCAACTCAAAAGAATAGATAATCAATAACAGAATTAATATATTATTCGCAAGTACAGTTTCAAAATAATAATGCAGAATGAATAGCCGAAGAATGCCACATAATCATAACTTCATAAGCATTACAGTTTGTAGAACATAATACTTATTAGGGTGAATAATGAATATTTTAAATTTTTCATTTTGATCTTCAGTGCTTCGAGCAAGCAAAAAACTATTAAAAAAATAAAATGATACCGACATAATAATCAACCAAGTTGGAAGCATACTATTGGATCAAAATTAATATAACTATAATCTTCTGCAAACTTCTAAAAACACAATATCAACTAATTAAGAAATCAGTCATATAAGTGAAGAAATAGTATACAGGTGGAAACATCATATGAAAAAGTATAAAATATTAAAGACTAATATATCAAAAAAGGGAGGGAGAGAAAGAATACCGGAAGTATAGAACCGCAGCCTAACTTACAGAGGGCAGCGTTACAAATGATCTTCTCCCTCTTCACACTAAGAAGACCCTCATGATGATTTTCATACATATTAAAAAGCTGCTGACTAACAGCATATTTTAAAAAAGAATCTCCTAGTGTCTCCAGAGACTCGTAATGAAAGGTCTCCTTGCATGACTTTGTGGTCATTGCTTCCAAGACCTAAAATGCAAAATGCAGATATCATCAGTGCAAATATCTTTAAAACTTATTACCTATTAAGGAAAAAAAAACCAATAGATACAGATTTCTTAATTCCGGAAAGAAGAAAAACTAGCCCACCTTGAATGTTTGAATCACGTTCTGCGAACAATGATTCAAATGCATCTTTTTAAAGTTCAAAGCTACAAGCAATGACTCAAGTCTATGCATGATCGATGGAATAAATGAAAATGAATACAGAGTTCGGACTGATATTGGCGACATGATTATTGAGCAAAGTTCAGGAGGTAACTCAACAAAGGTCTTGCTCACATCTGAAAAAGAAAAACACAGACTGCACATTATTAGTGTTTGACAGTGATAATAGAAGAAACTATATCTTCCGTGTGATTATGCACCCCAAAGGTTTGTATGGTACTCACTAAGTAAAGATCAAGGTACCGCAAAAAACAAAATAAAAATTTAAAGCTCAAACCTCTGTCTTTCGCTTTCCTATGTCCATGACAATAATTTTTTAGTGGAAAAACGTGTCTTGCCTTAAGTAGGTGTTGATGTTCAAAACGCAATCGAATGCCATGTCTGAAACTCGGAAAAGGATAAATTAGAATAATGCCCTAAAATAGATAAATTAACCGGACAATATATAAGGCATCAAAGTTGATAGATTAACTTTACACTAACATCTACCACAAAAAATTACTTACTTTTGTTCAAAGTACTTCTGGTACGTAGTTACTTCATCCCCTACTTCCAGAGGTGAATTTCCATCCAATTCCATTATACCAGTGGTGATGTAGGTACGGCCATTATGAGGAGTAGAAATCAAAGCATTTTGCAATACGCAAGGGCATACTAAACCCTTTTCAGTCCATATATTGGCTTCATGATGCAGACACTTAACTATAGATGGATGTATGGAATTAATAGTTATCCAATCAACAGATAGTGTTTCCTCTACAGCAATAGATGGCAGCAGAAGATAATCAATCTCAAGATCATCTTCCAAACAGAATTTGTCGGAATCAGTTTCCTTGTCCGTTTTATGGTTCATAAGAATTCCAAGGACATTAACTTGGAATCTTTTACACAAAAGAACCTGGAAAATGAAACAAACCATAATTGTATTGACTTTTCCCAACACTTGCGAATATGTCAGAAACAATTAAAAAAACCAATCAAAGTAGTTGTAGAGAGATACCTGATCCGGCGAGAGATTAAAGGATCCTTTGTATCTCAAGTTTACAGACAAGCTACCTCTATCGAAACACATGTCAAATTGCATGCATTCAGTTTCTAGATCAAGCTTGACTCTAGTTGCAAGGAAAATGTCTTGCACAGTGATATCGTAGCTAAAATTTTGTTTTAGCTCTATTAAATAACAATAGTATATTGTGTTGCTATTGTTTGGCATACGATTCACCAATTCAAGCGGTACATAACTTGGTTGATCCTCATCATATGATTCATTCCCTGTAAGATTTTGTTCGATGTCGATGCCATTCATAGAATTAGTATATGGTTAAATAGAAACTTAGATTCATGTAATATTAAGAATTTAAAGGCAATAATAATAAAATGAAAAATGAATAGAAGGCATCATATTACCAAAGTCTTCCACCTCTGCTTCTTCAACGACTATAGAAGGAACAAGATTATCTGTCAAAGCTCCAATCATATGAAGTTTTTTGCATGCTTCAAGACATGCAATATTTTTTAAGTACTTTGAGTCACCATGTACATTAATAGCCTGTAGAGGACAACTCTTAGGAAGATACAACGTTCCAGTCTGTTTGTCCCACCTTGGAGTCGGTTTAAAGTACCTGGGAGTTTAGACAAAATGAGATAAAAAATTCATTAAAAGAATAAGATTAATGCAATCTTAAGGTTCATTAAACGGAGAAAAAAATGGAATAAGGGTAGCATTAGACGAACTAACCCATCTGCTGGGAGTCGTGAGCAGTACAAGTATATCAAAGTAATGCTAGAACTAAGATTGACAACAGCTTCAGTGCTTGCAACACGATAAGCATGCTCATTAAATTCATCACTTTCTGGACTTTCACATGGAAGGGAAGAATGACGCAAGGACTCCTTCCTCATCATTTCCACACCATCAAGGTATTTCTCTAATCGGGAACGTGTGACTGAATCCCCACTGTAATTTTGGAACAAAATATGGAAGTTTTAGTTAAGCTTACCTTAAAACATATAGATTTGATATTATAACTTTGTCTCTTGCAGAAGGCTAAACAGCACTTGCCTAAGTGCTACTATATTAAATTAGAAATCACAATAATTACCTCTTAACCATCAATATATAATCTGAATTTTGCATTCTGGCACGGCCACGGGACTGTACAAAACTGCACACGGTGGGAGACGGGTCAAATCTAATAACCAAATTGCAACTTTGAACATCTAAACCCTCTTCAAGAATTGATGTCGCAACAATGACGTTGACCTACAGATTAAAATGTTTCCTTAATAAGTAACTGCATTTGCTTATTACAGTACAGTGGATTATATAAGAAAGTAGCATACCAATCCCATACGAAAATCTTCCACAATTTGATTTTGATTTTTCCTTGATTGGTTTTGTAATTTACTACCGTTTCCTGCAATGAATTTAGCCGTCCAGCTATTGTATTTCGGAAGCAAAGTGTTCAAAAGAACCTCAAGGACAATAGCTGCAATGACCCTTTCCACAAAAACTATGCATCTCATCTCAGTAAAATTCCTGTAATTGTAGTATGCAGTAAGCACAGTATATCAATTAAAATAGATTTAATGATAATAATAATCAAAATGAGATAAAAATAAAGACTATTGATCAGCTAGTTAAAAAAACTTCTTTTCAGTGATAATGGAAAAGATAAAAACATTACTGCAAGATCTATTTTTGAAAGAACCTATTTATGATAACCTGTACTCAAGCAGACAGTCCATAAGACAACACACTTTGGAGGTCAATAGCCCCCTTTCCATATCGAAATTCATATTGTCACCAATAGTCCACTGAGGATCTGAGTAAGAAGACACTTTCTAAAATTAATAAAAGAATGCAAACAAAAGATTAAATTGAAATATTTGTATTTTCTCGAGATTGTAGAATTATTACCAGATGGTATGTAACTTTGCAGTGTCAGAATTGCGGACGAACAAAAATCTTTCACAATTTGATCTCCTGAGTTACCCAAAGATATTTGCAGTGTCCAAGTTTCAATTTCAATGGATGATAAAGACTCTGCGGCCTATCACGTAAAACACAGTCGATGTCAATTATGCAAACATGAACGTAAAATAGAGCCAAGAAATCACAGCAGAAGAAGGGCAAGAACCTTCAAAGCCAACCAAACACCAAGCTCATCCAAGCAAAAAACTGAGTGAGTATAAATCCTTGCTATTTTCTTGTGTGCAGAGTCAACAGCTGCTTTTGTGAAATTTGAACTTGTGACGTAAAGCTCGTGCTGAAGAACAAATTAGAGGCATTTCAAGTTAATAATCAACTACGATCGGACAAAAACACGCACTACTATAGTTTGGAATCAGTGACAAAATGTGAGAAAGGGTGACAAAACATCTAGAGAAACTTTAGTCTAATTTCAACTATATATCAATGTGAAGAATCACTTGCTTATATGTACACACCTGTTGTTTTAAACTGCTGAGTTTATTGGCTAATTCTGCGAATAGCGCATATGAAATTACATTTCCATTGTAAAACTGGAATTTCGGTGTGGACGTTGGTATAAATTTGGAGATGACAGCATCATTCACACATGTATAAACCTTCAATTCAAAAAAATAAAATATATCATAGAAATAAAACATAACAAGACTAACAGTACTTCAAAATAAAAGCTGTCACTTATGCTAGCATCCCTAACTGTAAGACCTATCACGGACTCTAATGTATTTTCTTACGGTAATATTCACCAAGAGATGAACACAATAAACGTAAATAAAGACTAAACTAAGAAAAATTGTACGTAAAGAGAATGAAAGTAAAAATAACCTTTGAATTCATTAGAGTCATTAGTTCCCGAATATTTTTCGACAAGGTCGACTTAGAATTTGCCGCTGTATCAAAAAATAAAAGTGAAGATAAAGGAAGTTGAACACGAGAGAATAACTGACACTCATAAATAAGCAGGAAAAAACTAACAAAGCAAAAAATGAATAGAAACTTTCTATAGGCTTGTATACCTTTCGACTTAATTGGGGATGCAGTCATCCCAAAAATTCGAGGAAGCTCGGTGATACCAGATCTTAATTGATGGTGATAAAATTCCTGCACACAATCAGACAAAAGTAACCACCTGGAAATAAGTGTATACTAACATATGCGGTAATAAGTTCAAATACACGAAGTTAAAAGAAAAGGCAAGTAAAGAGTATATAACGCACACTTACAGTCATGATACAAGCATATGGGTGTCTACCAGCAGCATGATGGCATTCATCCATTATTAAAACCTTTATCATTTTCAGTTTGATAAAGCTATGCCTCAAGCAAGAAAGCAATATTGCTGGAGTCATGACAAGAACCTGTACATTCAAAAGCAGATTATTGTTATGCAAACCAGGTTAATATTAATATAAAATAACAATGACGTATTCTAGTCGCCATTGAAATGCAAAGACTCTCACCTCATGTTTCTCCATTTGTTCTTTCCATATAGCTCCATCCCAGTAGTCAACACCCATGTCTCCCCAATACATTCCAACTTTCAAATCAGTGTGATTTCTCAAAGCCTGAGCTTGCTAGAATACACAAGTAAATAAACAAACAAGCACAGTGAATCCTCAATCGTCACATAGAAATCATTCGCAAAGTTATTATAAAAGAGATGAAAGTGGCAGCATAATACTTGAGAAACCAAAACAACTTTGGGAACCAAAAAAACAGCAATGTAAGGAGAAGGCTTTCGGAGGTGATAAGTGTAGCTTCGAAGAAGCATGATGGCTATCAAAGTCTTTCCACAACCAGTCTCTAAGTACACTATAGTATTTTCGCGGATCGCTTTATCCAATGCTTCAAGTTGATAGCTACACACACAAGAAAAAAAAACTCATCAATCCAAGCAAACAACATTACAATGGAAGGGTTTAGGTTTAAAAAACTAACCTTCTAGCAAATGGAAGAGTATCAGGCTTGATGTGCTCCTGATAACAGTCATCTATTTCCATCAGAGCTTCTTCCATTGTATTTGATGAACCTACGTTAATCATCTCAAAAATTATAAATATTTAAAATACTAATCTAAAGATGATCAGCAATGACAACACGGACGTCAGACACAACACTAACTCGTAGACGGCCCTAATAATTTAAGAAAATATAAGCTATCAAATGGACACCAACATGGATCAGACACAAAACGAGTCGGACACCACTTCAATCGAAAATTGTTTTCGATTGAAGTGGAATTGAAAAAGATCATACCTTTTCCTGTTGAGTGGTTGGTTACTACCACACCAGCAAAATACGGATGAATAAGAAAAACCCTAATGAAAAGCCCTAAGTCAAAGACAAAGAAACAAAACAACACGGCTAGGTAATATTAAAATCAAAGAAAATGTTAACCTGTGCTTTTAAGTCACACGTTAATAAATCAAATATAGAAATAGTTTATTGAAATGTGTGTGTTACATTTAATTTTTAACTTTTTAATGTATTGAATGCACAAAATTTTAGAGATTTTTTTTTTTGTTTCTTAACATCCCTTAGGGCACAAGTTTTTTTGGTGGTGGCCGGGGTTCGAATCTCGAACCTTGCATATTTTATGCATTGTCTATACCAACTGAGCTAAGCTCATGAGGACCTTAGAACACAAGTTAATACTACCCTAAAATCAACTATGATTTTTTTGTCAAAAAAAATATCAATCATTATTTACTAGATTAGATATGAACTTTTTAATGTTGTCAAATTTTGTTCATGTTTCTACTTGAACGAAATTTAATTGTTTTTTAGTTAATGATTTGAACCAAGAAAGATATACATCCTTATCAAATTCAAGTATTATTTTTATCCACATGAACTTAACTCAGTTGGCAGGAATATTGCATATTATATGCAGGGGCCGGGATTTGAACCTCGGACACCCCACTAGGCTACTTGACCAAAAAAAAAAATATCAAGTATTATTTCTTTGACTCAATTCATTACACAATTGAAGTGCTTTTACTTTTGCTTCTTTTAAAAATAAAAATAAAAAGAACGTAATCTTCTTGTTTAATTCTTTCTGTTTAATGTAATCCAATACATTAAAAAAAGGGTTGATTATGTTTTCTCATAGAATCATAATGAATTAAATGGTACTAGTATTAAACGTGATAGTGGGAGGCTCGTATATAAAAACTTAATTGGATCCTATCAAGCACGGCTAAAATCATTTTTAAACAAAAAAAGTAAGGACTAGAATTAGTCATACTTAAAAGAAAGAAAGGTTGTGATATATCAACTATTAGTTAGAGTTCAACATTGATTAATTAGAAAAGTGAAGTTAGATCAACACATACTTAAGACGGAAGATTCATATACTTAATATCGTAAAATATTGGATGAGAATGTGGTATTTTTACTTGAATGATTGTTCTAGGTCTAATTAATGGTCTGTTTGGTTCGAGAGTTTTGGATGGGAAGGGAGGGGAGAGAGTATTTTTAATTTGAAGTGTTTGGTTCAATTTTTAGAAAGGGATGAGAGGGGAGGGGAGAGGAGGGGGCAAATTTTATTACACTACCAAAATTATCCTTAGATTAATTTATAATCTCAATATTATCCTTATAACAACATTTATTATTATTAGGCTTATTCAAAAAAAAAAATTATTATTAGGTTATAATATCCTTGTAACAATTTTTTTCCATATTATTAACAACTTTTTCTTGTAACAACTTTTATTATTATTTGTAACAACCATATTACTAATTCATTATTCTATCATCTACATTGTGTTGTTATCAATTACATTGTTATTGTTTCGTTATTTTATTATCTTTATTTAGTTAAGTTTAAGGGTAAAACAGTAAAATAATTTTAAAATCTCTCTCCTCCCCTTGCGAACCAAACACATTTTTAATTAATGTATCTCCCCTCCGTTAAAATCCCTCCCCTCCACCCCCCAATCTCTTCCCTCCTAATTCTCAAACCAAACGGGCATGATGGAGAGGAGGGCAAGTTATAATTCTCATCAAATTAATTGTTTTGTGAGGTTGATTATGTTTCCTCATAGAATCACAATGAATTGAATAATATTAATCGCCATAAGGGGAAGCTTATATAAAAATGATAACACAGTATAGGTAGAGACACATGTTTTTTACAAAGAAAAAAAAAGAGTAAATTACCCTGAGATAAATTTGAATTACACTTGTTTCCACCCTTATATTAAAATATACACTCCTCTTTTGTTAAGATGTAAATATATTTATGTTTAAATATACAATATCCTTCTTTAAATAGTAAACATGTAAACAAAATTATACTCTCATCCACTATAAAATGCTTGAATTACACTCTGATCCCTTAATAATTAAGTATCTGTAACACTTTAACCCATTTTACTAAGAGTAAATATTTTTTATAACAACTAGCGTTTAGACAGGCACTTCGTGCACGTCTGTCTCGTCTTTTTATTGTGCTAATGCGTATAAATTACGAACAATAATTTTTATGAAATTTTGATTAAACTTATTTTGATTTTGATTAAAATCATAGGAACAAACGATAGATATTTTGCACTTTCATATTGTAACAAACTATACTTATCTTTTCAATGGTACCAGCAATATAACAAATATAATGTAATTCTTATCTTTTTTGAATGACATCAACAAAATAATATTTTTATATTCAAATTGTTTTAGGGGGAAAGAAAAAAGTCATCCTTAAACATTTTATTTTCTTTATATATAGTATAGATATATATAGTACAGATAAAATATTCAATCACTGATTTAAGAAATCAATTTTAATTTCTTAATAATTCCAAATGATGATAGTTAAATGTATGTATTTTAATATCATTTTTATGATATTATAATATAAATTTGATTTTAATTATCTTAATTCATCATTTTTAATCATTTGTCCAATATTTTTTATTTTCGATGAAATTTAATATTAACCTTTTATCGTATTTTACTTCGTAGTTTATAATGTATATCTTGTTAATGATATTGTCAATCAAAAATAGATTAATAAAATATGTGTAAATTTTAACAAAGAAAACGTTTAACAAAGGCAGAGAGTACCCTCCTTTAAAAAAAAACAAGGTCGGAAAGTGTAAATTTTAACATTAGAGGGGATGAGAGTGTAATTTAATCATCTCTTAAGAGATGCAAGTGTAATTCTCTCTAATATATGTGTATGTGTTTTGAAACTAAGACTCCGTTTGGATTGATGGAATGAGGTGGAATGGAATGGTATCTACTTATATTCCACTGTTTGGATTTCTACATAATGATGGAATGCATTCCATCCCATACCACCCTTTTACTCTATTTTTCATTCCTCCCAAATTGGAGGGTATGCAATGGAATGGAATCTCTTAATTAAAAAGTTACTCATTTACCCTTTTTAATTTTGGTTGTAAATTTTGTATTCCTTTGATTTTCTTCTATCGTGGTCCTGCATCTCCTTTGCCACACATGATACATAACACGACAGCCTTGTCTCTTCCAGAAAATACATATTTCTTCCCAGCTCTATTTCATTCTATTCTAATGAAAAAGTTCCAGTAATTAAAATTGCCAAAGTTGATTATGTTTCTCACGGTTTCTAACTTCTAACTTTTTGAGATTAAATGAAATTCATTTTATATGATCGTGTTACTACGTACCAACAACTAAACGATTAAAGAAAATGAAAGAAACAATGATTAGAAAATAAACTTTCATGGTTAACTAATTGGCCTGTAGTGCCTTGCTTCTACCGAAGGCTAGAACACCAATATATCTGATTAATATATATATAAGTGATGAGTGCATAATATTAACAAATAAATCTCAAGTTAGATTCATAGTTTTGTAAGGGTAAAAATGGAATAAAAAGTTATAATTTGTTCCTTTCAATTCACTTTTCAAACAATGGAATCATAATTTTAGTCCATTCCATCATAAAATAACCAAACAATGGAACAGAATCATTATTCTGTTCCGCTCTATTCCACTCTATTTCATTATGTTCCATTCCGTTCCGCTCCGTTCTGTTCCATCAATCCAAACAGAGCCTAAAGAAACAGGAGTAAGAATAGAGAGAATTATTATATTTATAGAGAAGTATTTAATGGGTAAGTACAAGTGTTTGTCGACATTTATTTTTAATATTCATAACAATATGCCCTTTGTTGAGATTTAATGATCATATTGCACTTGTTATAATTTTGATTTGGCAACAATAGGTTTTTTATAATATATTTTTTCGTGTCAGATTTTTTTTATGTTATCTCTTATTATAAAAGCTTGTTGGATCAAGTTAACCCTAAATTTAAATTTGTTCCTCCAACTCACTTGGAAAGTCGCAGTTAGCCCTTATAGCTTTCAATTAGGATGATAATGTCCTTCACCTTTTCTTTCTATTAAGTGGCATTTAAAATAACATTTAACAACGTGTCATGAATAGTATTAACATAAATGAAATTTAACACGCTTTTATGACATAAGATTCAATTGAATACGAAATTTGAATTCAAAACTTATGTTTTCCCTCCGACATAAATGAATTACACTTCTGCCCCTTCCTCTATAAATTCATATTTCTGTTTTTGGTTTCTCTCATTTCTTAATCCACACACCTTTGTTGCTCATCTATCTTTTACGCAATGATTGATCGTAATATGGAGACATTGCTTTCGTATCATTGTTTGACCGATATTCGTTTAGTTTCTCTTTTTTTTTCTTCGTATTTTAGTTCCTTCTGATGTCGCTAACGTGTAGCCTTATTTGTTTTTTTAATGTATTAGCACCTCTGGATCTGAATCCGGTAATTGAGTTGGACAAGGTGGTCAACAAACCAAGGATCAAATCTAGAACATACTGCGTGGAGTTTGATGCACACCATGTGAGAGTATAAGTTTTGTATATAAAATTTTACGTACACGATGATGCACATATTACAATATTTGTATATCTCTTTTCAAAATCGTTTTTGACAAAAAAAAATTGTTTTTCTTCAGGGTGTTCTAATACTACTAAATATGTTTGCTGGAGATTTTGATGATCAAATCGGTCTTTATGCAACATTGGTAGATCCAAACAACAATGAATTTCATATGCTGGTGAAAAGGTTCAATGGTAGTGTTTTTTTAACAAAAGGATGACCAGCTCTTGTTGATTTGTATGATATTCGTTTAGGTGCTTGGATCACGATGAATTTTGTGGGTTTGGGTCGATTTACAATTAATCTCAAGGATATGGTTGGTTGAATGATTATATATCCTAAATTTGATCCTCCTATGAGAATTGTTGTTGAAAGAGTTGATGTTAATGGTTATGTACCTAATGGTATTCTACCACCATATCAACATTGTCATGTTAACTTTCAGTTTTCCTATGAGAAAAGGTTGTCCTCCACTACTAAAAACCAATGTTCAATTTGATCATACAAAAAAAACACTTTGATATTTTACAATACATAAAAAGGAAAAATCAATGTTCAATTTGATCAAATAAAAAAAACTCTTTGATATGTTAAAATACACAAAAAGGACATTAGAATGGTTGAAGAGTCAACTCAGCCATTTTTTTTTACTTAGCTAACGATCCTACTCGAAATGTGACTTGTATTTATTATGAGGACTCTTTGAACATAGATCGTCAGTCAACCAGTCATATTCGTAGGAACATGACTAGTTAATCGAACAGAAGGACATTTCCTGCAAGTATGATCGGTCAATCGACACATGAATAGAGACCAGTCATAAGTTATTTTCGTAAGCTCTAGCAGACAGTTTAAAAAATAAGGGGGGTTCATTGAAATAGATGTTTTTAGGTTAATTCATTTTAAAGAAATTAATTAACTTTTTGTTAAGTATCTGGTGACTAGAATATCTCCAATGTGACTTAAGTCACGTTCGCTATATGTTTTATACGCTTGCTATTTTATCTACTTCAACAACCGCAATCTTTCTTAGCAGAGCCGAATGTCTTGGACCATTTTTCCTCCTCAAAGATAAAACTCAATGCGGGTCTAGATACATAAACCTCAAACTCATAGTACAAAAAGTTTCCTTTGTATCTGTGTTCTAAGATGATACAGCTCCTCCCAAAACTTGCTTGTATCTCACCAAGCTAGATAGCCAACATTTTGTCTATTTCATATGAACATGATGCCAAATATCATACACTACTCCTCAAATATATTTTCTTTAACTTTCCATGAGCCGATTCAACAATGTTGGTGGTTCTGCACCCTAGATTTAAGACTTTATCTGTCCATGCCCTCACAAATTTTTCCTTAACGGTGTTCAATATTTTCGTTTCAACATATGCAAGGAACTTTGGAAATGGTTTGCATACGTCTTTGAATCGCTTTACCACACTTACATATGAATCCTTTGTACGAGATTCAACCAAATCTTTTCAAGCACTCATGATTTTTTTCAATAACATCACTTGCCTTCTCAACCTTCACTCATTTCCCATCAACTTTTACATCTTTAGGCTTCGCTTTGACTCTACATATTGCTGCACTTAGCTCTTATATTCTTCCCAATTTGAAAACAACAAAGTAAAGCGGAAGTATTGGTGAGAACTTTGACAACGACATTCATCAGAGTTGTCCCTATCGGTGACAACCACCTTAGGCATGTTGAGTTTTGAGGACAAAAGACCAACAAACATCTCAAGTGCCCAAGTAAGGTTATCCTCTTGTTCATAGGAAAGAAAGGCCAAACCAACATAATATGTCATGTTGGTAGAGGTGACACTAACAATCTCAAATACGACATTCTGTACAAATTGGTTATGTAAGTGGAGTTCATGACCAAAACGGTCGGAAAAGTGTTAGGAATATTATTTGGCTTCAGATAAACAAAAAATATGTCTTCAAGAGTGGTTTCCTCATTTTTTTCTCTCTTGTAAAATAGACGTATTTATGCTCCTCCAACTTTGCAATCAAGTATTGCATCTCTGTCTTGTCACCTTTTATCCCCTTTCGCCACCTAGTTCGTGCATTGTACACTTGTTTGTTATTCGTCAAACTTTCTTTATTTTTTCCCTTCAAATCCGTGAGAATATTCCTAGACAATGTCAAACTCTTTGTCATTTCAATAACTCTTTTCTTCTCCTCCTCTTTTATTCTACCCGCAAGAAAAAGACCGCCTAACTTTGGATACAACAAAGGTCCGCGGTCTGGGGATGATGCTATGATCGAGAAATGGATACAACAAAGAACAACTTGTCACTATCAACTATTAACTATTAATATGCTAATTTAAATGATGATTATTTCCATGAATGAATATAAATGATAGTAAATGATATTATTCTCTAATACACATGTTTTTATAATTTTTTTTTACTATTTGGGACTCTTTAAGCATTCTAAATTAGAAAATTATTCTTTAAAAAAGTTAAATAATTCAATTTTTAATGCATTAAATACACATGTTTTTATAGAAAAATTACTATTTAAGACCCTTAACAAGTGTTCCGGAGGCATTCGTTAACATTTCCTTAAATATATATGATTATTTGTTATTCTTAGGCGGCAAGCTATTTTATGGTGAAGTCAACATTCATGTTGCCGAGTGTTGGAGTCCTCTTTGGAATTTGTGGTTTCCACTTAGTTTAAGCATGTTTTAAGTTGTCTCGTAAATTGGGTCCTTTATATGCTAACACACTAATCTAGGATTGAAAATGCTTGAACTAACTTCATGTGAACACCATTAATAACATAGGGAATCAAAGACAATAGAGAATAAAATGACAACGATGCTTAGAGTTTCATTAGAATAACAATAACATAACTTATCAAAATAAGTATTAAAAAAGAATGGATAGTGTTAACTTGTGCCCTTAGGGCATATGTTAAGAAATCCAAAAAAATAAATATTCCCTTAAACTTTGTGCATTCAATTCATTAAAACATTAAAAATTAAATTTAATACACGTATTCCAATACATTATTTCTACATTTGGATTCTAAACTTTTGCATTAAGGGCACAAGTTAACATTTTCCAAAAAGAATATATAATAAAACTTTAAACGACTCGACTAACTTAGAAACATAAGTACCCCCAATAGATGAACTCAACAGCTTATTGTCTAACACATTCCCTCAAACTCATGATGCAACAACAAAAAACTTGAGAGTTTGTTAAAAACAGAAGAAAAAAAATCTAATGTTCTAACACTACTCCTCAAGTTAAAGCTTACTAAGCTTTAATCTTGTTGAAAGATTAACCCTGAAAATAAACAAAACCAACTAATAACATAGCCAACATATTGAAGCAACCAAGGTGTCTAACCATCGTAAAAATGAACATCAACCAAACAGAGAAACATCATAGAGAGGAGCATAAACCAAGATAAGAAACCATCAGAGAGAGTCAATAGTAAAAGAGAGAACCGACAAAGAGAAGAACCAAATCAAATCAATCTAAAAGAGAAGAATCCAAACAGAATAACATCAAAATAAGGAACTAAAATTATAGAGATAACCAATCAAATAAAAGAACCCATAGGGAGAAGCAATTAAACAGAAGAATCAATGACGAGAGATAATCAGTTAAACAAAAGTATCGACATGCAGGGAATCAATCAAACAGAAGGATGAACAAAAAATAATCAATCAGCCAAACAAGAAACCAAAATGATGGATCAAACCGAACAAAATCAAACAATCAAACATATGAATCAAAAGGGAGAAGAACAATCAAATGAGTATTAACCAAGAAGAAGAAGAAGATAATCTAATAGAGAAACCAACAACAAAGAAAGAATCGACTAAAGAAGAAACAATCAAAGATATGAATCATCCATCATTCCAACAAAGAGAGAGAAGCAACCAAAAAATTTAAATCTTCCTTTGATGTTGATGAGATTTTCATAAACACATTAGCACTATTTTAACTTGCCAAATTATCCAAAAGAAACACCATAATAGAACAACAAAAGCATGTCAAAGATCGAAATCACCATGACACTGAGGAAGAAATTGTGCTTTATGTTTCAACTAAACAAATGCTTCTTCAAACGCTTGGTCAAGCAGTACCGAAATGCTAACTAGCTCAAGTGCCAACTGCCAAAAAGCTTCTATCGAAAACCAAAGAAGAATTGAGATACAGTTTTCAAAAGGGTTGCAATGTTTAAAAACCGATTTTATTCAACAATGCTCCACCACAAAATGCTCATTTTTTAAAATAATTCTTTACACATGTAAATTCAACACAAAAGACAGGGAAGTGAACCAAGCTCTTACCGTTCGATGCTGAAAATTAAAAAAAAAAAAATCTTGTAGATTACACAACACACTTGATACCTTTTTTCTTCTTTCTTTTCAGCAATGGAATCAAAACATTTTTTTTTTTGTTAATAATCAATCAGACTTATTACCAAATTGAATGGAGAAGGAACTACAACCAAATTGAATCAGACTTATTACCAAATTGAAAATGTAGACAACCATTAAAGGGAACAATCAAAGTCCAAAAATTGAAGAAGAATCACAAAAAACAACTATGATTACACTCCCAAACTTTTGGGAACTCAATAGCTTAAGGGACGCGTAATTCAAGGAGGATCGAATCATGTTTGCCATGTTAACAATATAGAGAATCAAAGAGAAAGAGAGAATAAAACAACAACGAAGGCTAGGGTTTCAATATAGAGAATCATGTTTGCCATGTTAGGCAAATGGTGTTGGAGGATGTTGGTAGACAGAGGTGGTTTGTGGTATAGGGTTTTAGTCGCCAGGTATGGCAAATTAGGTGGCAGGTTGGAGGTTGGGGGCCGGAGTGTTTCTTGTTGGTGGAGGGAAGTGAGTCGACTTAGGAAAAGGGATGGGGATGGAGGTAGAGGTTGGTTTGATGATCAAGTGTTGAGGAGAGTTGGTGATGGGTGTGATACGTCGTTTTGGTTTGATAGGTGGATAGGAGAGGCTCCTCTCTGTGAGAGGTTTCGTCGACTGTTTGAGTTAACGGAGAATAAGTTTATTTCAGTGGCAGACTTGCTCTCTGTTGATTCAGAGTGGTGGGGGATGTGTGGAGGTGGAGACGCAGGTTGTGGCAGTGGGAGGAGGAGATGTTAGCAGAGTGTAGGACTTTACTTCTTGATGTTTCCTTGAATCCTAATGTTTCAGATAGATGAGTGTGGCTTCCGGATCCGTCAGGTGGCTACACAGTTCGTGGAGCATATAGTTTACTAACATCTCAGGTACGTCATGTCGAGGACTATGCTCTGGATTTGGTGTGGCACAAACAGGTTCCTCTGAAGGTGTTCGTTTTTGCTTGGAGGCTCATCAGTGATCGTTTACCAACAAAGACAAATTTGATTGCTAGACGGGTGTTGTCGACTGACATGTCCTCGTGTGTTGCTGGGTGCGGACATCCTGAAACGGCACAACATCTCTTTTTATTGTGTAATACTTTTGGTTCGCTTTGGCATTTGGTGCGTGATTGGATCGGTTGCTATGGGGTGGACGCGGATAATATTTCTGATCATTTTTTACAGTTTACTCATTTGCCAGGTGATGGTAATGCTAGACGTTCTTTTATGCAACTCGTATGGCTTCTATGTGTCTGTGTTGTTTGGAATGAACGAAATAACCGCCTGTTTAATAACATTGTTACTCCCATTCCCTGTTTATTGGACAAGATTAAGACGCTGTCTTTAGGTTGGCTGAAAGCTAAAAAAGCTAACTTTGTTTTTGGTACACAACAGTGGTGGTCAAACCCTCCTATTTGTTTGGGTATAGGCTAATGTTTTCTGCTGTGTCATGTTTGTAATCGTTGTAATGGTTTCCGAAGTAGTTTCTAAGGCACACCTTGTGCTTTTGGGACAACTTTGTTTAGTATATAATTCTATTTTGGCTTGTTCAAAAAAAATAATATAATACCAACAACATAACTTACTAAATAACTTATTAAAACCAACGAAAAATGATTCATCTTTTTTTTTTTTTTTGCTAACGCGTGTAGATTATCAACGGTTTTTTTTAAGGATTCATTTTTTTAAGAAATATTTTATAGAAATTTTGCATGTAAATTACAAACGATATTTTATATAATTTTTTTGATATAGATTAAAATTATAAGTAAAGATTTTTTTTTGACAAATATAACTATAGATATTTGTGATTCTCAAATGTAACAAACTCAACAAATCATATTTATCTTTTTCAATGACAACAACAATATAACAAAAATTCTTATCTTTTTTTATTAACACCATATAACATTATCATAAAAAAAATTGTTTAAGAGTACAATTATAATAACACAAAAGCCAACCCAAGATCCCCTATTCTCTTTATATATATCTAGCGAAAAGACGGGCATTCACGTGCCCGTCTTTTCGCTCTTTTTATTGCGCTAACGTTTGAAATTTATGAACCGTGTTTTTTTATGACATTTTGATTTTGATTACAACTAAAAATATAAATGTTTGTTGCTTTCAAGTTATAACAAACCAAATTAACCATGATTATCTATTTCAATGACACCAACAATGTAAGAAAAATAATATAATTTTTTTTATCTTTAATGACACCAACAACAATCTTTGTTATAGAAAAAGTTGTTTAAGGGTATAATTGAGATAATGAAAAAATAAGTATAAATATACTCATCTAGTTTGTTACACTTTTTAAATGATAAAGGAAAAAAAACAAGACATATATATATATATATATATTAATACCATATATGTTACATTTTTTTGAATATTTAAATTTATTGTTATCTATTTGTTACATGTGTTTTTTTTTTTTACAAGTTGTTACATGTGTTATTTGTATTGAAAATTGAGGACATTTTTAGAAAGAGAAAAATCCAGCCCAAAAGAGTTAAAATGAGTTATTTTCTTTAGATAGATAGATATCTCAAAAGTCAAATTTTGTACATACCGCTATAAGAAAGTTGATATTAAATTTTGAAAATTGATGATTATTTTTAAAAATATCATCATTAATGAAGTGTTTTTTATTGATTTTATTTACTTGTTAGTGAGATTAATATATTAGTGATAATTATACAAGTATTTGATGACTTTTTTTAATTTAATAAATACTGATATATTTTTTTATATAAATATTTATATTAAGTGTAACACCATTTAAAATTATAAATACTGATATGTTTTTTAATGCAAAAGCATTTAAAATTATAAAAGATAATTAAACACTAAAAAACTTGGTTTACTTTTTTTTTTGAGGGAGAAAAAAACTTGGTTTACTTAAACACTTTCAAAATAAAGAAGTCATCTAATCAACCGCAAAAAAAGTGAAATATAAATTTAAATCTCGAATGTCACATAGTCTTAGAGTCGGTCCTAAATATTTGAATATAATCTTCTTGTATTTTTATTATATTTGATTATTTTAAACACTTTCAAGCAAATGATGTCATTCATTGCCGCTTAGAATCAAAATTTATGGATCCATCCGTGAATCTTGACCAATGATCTAGAAAAATCATCCTTAGAGGAATCCAACATGGAAACTTTAATGTTCAATTTTTAGTTCTTGAAAAACTATATCACATTACGTAAATAAAATAAACTATATTGGGACCTGGGAGTATACTCTTCCTGAAGGTCTCCGGATTCTCTCTGGTGCCAATTTGGATGGGTTAGTTTAACTTCTTCAAAAAAAAAAAAAAACTATATCACAAATGATCTTCATATTTAATTTTTGAAGAAGTACTCCATCCGTCCCAAAATATAAGCAAAAATTAGTCAACAAAAGTTAATGTATTTGGTTCAAAATTTGTATCAGATACATCAACTTATGTTGACATATTTTTACTTCAATTTTGGGACGGAAAGAGTATATCACATTGCGTAAATAAACTAAACTATATCTCAAATGATCTTCAGAAATAATGATAAATAAAATCATTATTTGCGCAATCCTGCACGGATGCATGTATTTTGAATTCTTCTAGAATTTATCAACACTATGTACACATAATTGCTTCCGAAATCGTTGGTATAATTGCGTGCAGCTTGGATTAACTATTATTTGTACTCACATCTACAGGGAGGGAAATTGTTGTGCGGACGCTTTAGCATCTATGGGGCATGACCTACCCGAGACTACTTGGTTCCACATTATGCCGTCTTCTCTGTCGGTTGACTTTACTAGAGATAGGAATGGGCTGCCTAATTTTCGATTTCCGTAACTTTTACTGTCTTCTCCTGCTTTGTTTTTCTTTTTGGTTTTGAGGGTATTGGCCTAGTCCCCCCTCCTTTGTACATACTTTCTCCTTGTTATTAATATTAGGGTTAATAGGTCTTTACCACCCTGTAATATAGGTCATTTCTGGTTTTCCCCCTGTAAAATTTTTATTTTGATTCACCCCCCTGTAAAATATTTTTGTTTTGATTTACCCCTTAATAGGCCAAACAAAAACCAGTTTTATTTTATTTTTCAAGAAATTTTTGTTTTTGTTTGGCCTATTAGGGGGGTGAATCAAAACAAAAATATTTTATAGGGGGGTGAATCAAAATAAAAATTTTACAAGGGGAAAACCAGAAATGACCTATATTACAGGGGGTAAAGACCTATTAACCCTTAATACTATTACGTATTAGGAAGGCGGTATAGGATGGGAGTTGTTGTTGGGTGCCAACCTAGTTGGGATGTAACAACCTCCCCCTGATGCCTAACCTTTCTATTTGCCTATAAAAAAAAAAATCAACACTATGTACACATGATAATTGTGTCAGTGATAACATGCAAAACACAACACTATTTCAGCTCGTTTTGTGTGTAGTTTAGGCTTAGATTCTCTTGTTTTTGCCTATGTTATGCTGGTTGTTTGGTTATGTTTCAGGTACACAGCAATAGAGGCCTCCATGCGCAGAAACGGCGAAATTCGGCGAGAAAACGAAGAAACGACCAAGTCCTGAATTGTCAAGCTTCAGGGTGACGACCGTCACACTCTGTGACGGGTTGACCGTCACCCTTCAACACAACCCAGCCGTCACCAGCATCACAGGTCGTCAGCACCCGTGACGTGCAGAACGTCACACCCTGTGACGCCCGTCACGGGTTCGGGAGAATCAGTCTCCCCCACTATCTGAAGCAGTTTTGCCCAGTTTCCCTCCCACTCTCTCCATCTGCAGTGCACAATCAGAACATGTTGAAGAGCATTCTTGGCCTATAATTAGGTCCAAAGAAGAGAGAAACGGGGTTGGAGAAGTTTCGAAAGCATTAGACTTACAGAAATAGTTTTCCTTGTAATCTGCAGTACTTTGTAGTTTCCATTTTTATTCAAAAACCAGTTACTAAGAACCTTCATCACTTGCAATTTTGAATTGAGAACCATTGTCATTTTACTTCCTCTGTTGCCGCAATTGACAAAGGCTTGCTTAATTCAATTCTTTCAGGTTCCTTTTTACTTGTTTTCTTTTCATTTACCTTGTCTTTCTTTTTCTTTGCTTCGGTTATAATGTACAGAATGAATAGTAGCTTAATTATGATTATTAGCATGTCTGAGTAGATTTTAGAAGTGTTCGGAATGTAGAAATTGTCGTGCCAATGATATTCA
>Ga0315914_1004010_pt1 | contig 22131 bp, 17 predicted proteins | sample MpolenodulesMG_FD_203920 | JGI IMG/M metagenome (GOLD analysis project Ga0315914, IMG submission 203920) | Medicago polymorpha root nodule microbial communities from Los Angeles, California, United States - elongated nodules | ecosystem: Host-associated > Plants > Roots > Nodule | place: USA...
TGTCCAAAAAAATTATATTTAATTTAAAAAAAAAAAAAAAAAAAAACTTCTCACTTACTTCAACTCAAACTTTTAATCTACATTTTGTATGTTATGAGCTGCAAAAGCAGCCTGACAATTTTTTAATAGTAATAACTTATGAAGAACCCAGGTATCATATTTCTAAAATGAATTAGAAATCAAACTGAGGGTTTTGTACAGTTCTACTAATTAAGCTTAAATGTTGTTTAAGCGTGTGTTTGTTTGCACGGAAAAAACGCATCCCTAAAACTTCACCGTGATAAGCAATGTCTTAGAGCTTCAACTTGGCCACCCAATGGATGGGTTTCGACCTTGCTTTCGAACATAGGTGAAATGTTTCAAAGTCAAAATAAGTGGTACAAAGTATGCAAGAAATCAACTAGAACAGGTAATTTAACAGCCAACATCATAAATTATGAAATACATGTGTAGACTGCCAAGCGGACAGCAGCATCTTAGGAGAATCTAACTACATAAGGTCAGTCCTTGTATAATATCCCAAACAAAAGATACTTAAATGTGTACCTTGCTTGTATTATTTAATATTTATATAACTATAAGAACACTGAGAACATATTTTACTGGCCAGCTGAAAACTACAAGATTCTAACACACCTAGATATTCCTTGAGGTAAAGGGGTTGATGTTCGATTGGCTTGATTGGGCTGGCCATTAGCAAGATTTTGCGCTTGGTTCTGGCTGACTTGCTGCTGAGACTGTTGAACTTGTTGCTGCTGCTGGCCATTTCCTGACTCTGCAACTGATGGTTTTCCAACCGCACCTTGGTTTGCAGAATTAATTCCTTGAGGAAACTGAGACTTTTCAACTTGTTGATTATAGTTAGAACCCCGTTGTTGGCTAAACTTGTGAGAGTTGTTGTAATTGTAAGAATATAAATGTTGGATCTTTTGAAGAACCTCTTCAATTGGAGGAGGAGGTCCAGGAGATTTTGCATGCCTATATCGACAATCAGGCCCATTAGGACAAAATCCTAACTTGTACCTGCAGAAGCAGAAATATCAAAATCAGAATCATACAGTTTTATAATCCCATTTTTTATATAGTGAAGAAATTAAAGATAAATATAACTGATCAAGCATGGAACAAAAGCATTTTTCTTTGATAAAAAAGGAAACTGTTTATAGACGAGGGAAGTGAAGATTAAATGAATGAAACAACAGAAGAATAGCAAACCCTCTTAGAAAACAGTGACAAGCATAAAAGAGAACAGGATACATAATCAAAGCACATAAAACCAATAAGTTCTTCCAAACTCTTAGAACATCAACAAACAAGGAAGCTCCCTATAAAACTGCATTACCAGAACATCATTACATGATGCCAAGAAGTGATGATATACTATTAACAAATAAGAGAGAAACTTCTCGGCAACAACTCATTCCCTACGGTGAAATGCACCAGTCCAAACTATCACACACATCCACAGAATCATACCCATATTTCATCTCCCAAAACCCCTGAAGTGAGTCGTGAAGCTCCACCAACAGTTATAGCCAACGCACTGGTCAGAAAATATGCCGAAGATATCATTCCGAACAATCCAGTAGCTAGAATGCAATGCATAATGAAAGTGGAAACTAGAAATTCAAACCAGAATAAATGTCCAATCAAGAAAAGAACAGAAGTGCTGAACTTTTTATCTCTTTGCATATGGACTATTTTCTGAGCCCCCATTGATCGGTCCAAACTTATAAATTATCGGGCATTGAAAATATCAACACCTTCCACAGACCAAGATGACCACCTATTTCCAGTTGTGGTCTACCATGGGGAAGTGAAAACATTTTTTTGGCTCATGAATTATGGACAGAAAACAACTAAGCTCTATTTTAATAATGACTTAACTCGCCGGCAAGCTTGCAGTCTAGCTTAGTTGTCGCCAATGTTTTTATGACTTAGGTGTGATGACGATACTGGGGTGTGTGTGACAATGACGTCCAATGAGATCATCCACCAAACTATTTTTACCCTCACTTACTCAAGTGCTTCAACAACAAAACAAAAAAAACAGATGCAACTCTATATGTCTAAGGTTACTAATTAATATCTATCATTTATCCAACCACCGACATGCATTATACTTCAATGTTCAAAATTCAATACTAAATAAATAATATAATATTAAGTAAGGAAATGCTAACAAGTGCCCTAAGGGCACTTGATAAGAAGTTTAAAGTAGAGATTTTTTCTTTGGGATTTGTGTATTCAACACATTGAAACATAAAAAAGCAACGTTTTCTATATGGAAATTATCTATTGTTTCCATTTTTAATCCTTAACAAGTTCCCTAAGGGAAGACCCTATAAAGTACAATGGAGGTTAAAAGTAAAACCTGGTTTGTAAAATTCAATAGCAATATATTAAACATTTTTCTCAAAAAATTAGTTGATTGTAATTATACAGTGAATGGTGATGGTCATCTAGTGATCAAACTCTCCGGAGGTTGGGGAGAAGATAGTCAAAATGAATGGATGTAAGAAGGTTACAAGGCTGGTCTGATGAGAAAGTTCAATAAAACGTATAATTGACAAGTATTTGATAGCTACGACACCCAAACAGTGGCACTGCAGCTATCATTTCACCATGCAGACCTTCTAAAGACTACATTATTCTTTTTTTTTTCTTTTTGGGAGTTTATATAGCATTGTTCTTTCTCTACAACATTGATATTCATCGACGTGAATTGTAATCTAGTTTATCATTGCATGAAGTGAGGTACCTCCTATGGTTAGTCTGTCTTAAAGAGTAACTACCGCTTAAAAAATCTCCTCCTACCATCCTATCCTTTCTCCACCAGACTCCTCCTCCAACACCAACTTTCTATAACACCGACTTTCACCAATCTAACCCTTCCTTCCTAACTACATAAGTTGCATACTAGCATCAACTTGAAACCCCAACACTATAACTTAACAATTCCATAACCAGAAGAAAAGAAAAAGGAGCATGACCAACTCAGAAACAAAGTGAAATTGGATTTGATCTAATATCCAGTGTCATCCTTTCATCTAATCAAAAAGTCCTAATGTACGTGTAATTGTGAAGAAACAAAAAACATGCCTAGGTTTTTTTATAAAGGTATGTGAGTGCGATCTTGGTCGCAACAGAACAATTATTGAAGTTGCCAAATCTGCAACACAGCCGCGACTAATGCTGACTGTATTTGACTGCGACTCTCCGGAATATCAAAGATCGTGATGCGACCATTACCCCAACCACTATTTAAAACCCTAATGTAACAACTCCGAAACACGTTAAAAATAAAAGTTGACCTAACACCCAATGTCCTTCTTTTATCTAATAAACAAAAACCTAGTGTATATAACAAGCAATGTGTAATTATGCAAAAATAAAAAACTTAGGGCATGTTTGGATTGGCTTATTTTTTAGCTTACGATTGAAAAATAGCTAATGCAAATAAACAAGCTTTTATGAACTGTATCTTCATAAGCTGTGTTTTCATAAACTACCTTGACAAGCTTATGAATAATACAAAAAAGATTATTTATTTGCATAAGCTGTTTAGTATAACTCAAAAATAAGCCAATCCAAACAGACTCTTATAGAAGTTTGTAACAACTTAAAGCATGAAATCCTTTATCACATAATCAATCACTAATCCACCAATTTAACTCAATCAAAAGCAACATCGAAAACAAACAAATAAACAATCTCTAATAACACATCACGCAAACACAAACAAAATCAAAACCCAATCTCTGCACAAATAACAAAAAAAAAATAAGAATCAATCTCCACATTATAAAAACACATACACAAAAGAAAAATAGGAAACAGAAAACATACATGTTACACTCCTTGATATCATCATTAGTATGCTTATAAACACAATCCTGCTCACGACATTCTCCATACAATCTAAAAAACCGACAAATCGGCATTCTCGCTTTATCATACTGATGCAAAAACCCACACGCTTCGCCTTTCATACACAAACTCCTTAGCCAGTGACGACAAACCGTTTGCCGGAAGCTTCGTCGACCGGGAGCATTACCGGGAACATGTTCAGCAACAGATGGAGCCGCGGTTGCGGCTCCATTGGAAGGTGGTAAGTAGGAATCGGATTGGACGATCGGAGTGGAAACGGCGGCGGTGGAGGTGATTGCGGTGGCGGCGGAAGGTTGTGCGTCGAGACCGCCCTCGAAATCGAAGTTGAGGACTCCTTCGGAATCCTCCATTTGGTTGGATGGAAATTAGAAATTAGGGATTTGAATTTTGAAGGGAAAATATTTGAAGAGGAGAAAAAAGAGGGTAACGGCGGGATTTGCAGAGAGAGAGAGAGAGAGGAAGTGAAAGTCGGCACGAAGTGAAACTGAATGATGAAACACTTGTGTTTGTGTTTTCCAGTTTTTTTTACTTTGGTTTTTATGTTTTCTTGTTGATTTTTTTTTTCTTCTCTTAACTTGGTATTTTTAATATGATAAATACTATAAACACACATTTTTATTTGGTTAAAATTCACATGAGACTCATCAAATTTATATGAGACACATATGATTTGATGGGACTCATGTGAATTTTAACCAAATCAAAGAAAGTGTGTTGAAAAATGTATGTTAAAATGTTTGTTCCTAGCATTTCTCTTTTAATATTTGATTTGGTCCTTTTTTATCCTTTGATTTTAGAGCAACCGCACTCGTTAGCATTTTCCAAAAAAACAATGTTTATAATTTATACACATTAGTACGATAAAAGTTTGGACTCAAAATGTCCATTTGAACGCTAGTGATGATAATAAATAAAGGTCCACATAATCTCAAGGTCAAACATCAGACATTAACAAGTGTACCCTCCAAGGTACCAAACCAACAACACAATAGCAACCCATATGGGTTAATATCTTTTTATTTTGAAACTAAAATCAACTTATATTATTTCATTCATCAAAATAGATGTAGTAAAAGATGAAATCAAATTGAAGACACGATGATGAACATACAATTTTAATACCCTTACTAATGTATAAGCTACATAAATTGCTTGACTCCTAGCAAAATTTATCTTAATGTTTAAAAATTGCTCTAGCAGTGATCTACAATTGGATAAAATATTGCCAAAATCTGTTGGTTGTTGGAACTATTCATGATGCCTTCTACCACTTGCTTCTAATAGAGTAGGATAACACTCAAACCATTTTGTTAAAACTTTTAGAAAATGAGCTTGAGAGTTCCAAATGTACATTCCGACACCAAAGCATTCTTAATCACCGAACAAGGCAACATCAATATTACACTTTACATGTCCTTTATGTCGGGGCTGCCATCTTGCCTGACTGGTAGCATTTTTCAACATTGTCCCGTGTACGGTCCCATTACCATGCCTCACGCCATACTTGCTTTGTCGCTTCACACCCCATAAATGCATGCCAGTCATTTTCGTAGTTAGTATCACAATGTGGACAAATATCCAAACACGATACTCCTCTATCTTGAAGCCTCATATGCGTAGGAAGGAACCTCACCCCCACCTCTCAAGCATTCTTCATAAAAAGAATTTGATTCTTTGAGGAATTCGCAAGTTACACATTCTCATCCATTCATCCGGTATTCTATATTCCTCATTGTCAATGAGAGTTTTTATGACATATGTTAAACTGACTTGACAATAGACGTTTAGTATTAAATTTCCATACGAGTTTATCTTCATTCTCCAGCAAAAATGATGTAATTTGCGAATTTAAGCACGATCTCATTCATTAAACAACACATTAATGACTTATCTTATCAAATGGATTGAAACCGTCGATTCTATGTGGACTTACTGAATGTCAAAAGCTCTCTAATTAACACCAAGACTCTCCTCATATATTTATCCTTCAGTGTCACAACCAACAAAAAATCCTACAACACTAGGTTAACAAACACAAACCACTATGATGACAATTTATTTGCAAGAGTAGATGTCCCAGATTTCAAAGAAGAAAAGTGATTTTACAACCCTGGAATTCGAAGAAGATGAAATTTGTAGCAACCCTAAAATTTGAAGAAAAAAAAAGAAAAGAAAAAGGATTTCACGACGTACTCAAACTACTGGTTTATAATGAAAATCATGTTAGATTTCAAATCATCATTCACTAACGTCAATTATGTTCCCTTAAAAAAACGTCAATAATGTTAGTTTCTATCAAGGAAATGCCAACAAGTGTTTTTAAGGTACTTGATAAGAAGTTTAAAATGGAAACTTCAGCTTGGGATTTAGGTATTTAACACATTGAAACATCAAAAATTAACTTTTTTTTACATAAAAATTATCAATTGTTTCCATTTTTTGAATCCTTAACAAGTGTTCTTATGACACTTCTTAGCAAGACCATTGTTTTTTTGGCTTAATTACACTTTTGGTCCTCGCATTTTGACCAGCTCACGAAAATGGTTCTGCCTCTTTCAAATCGAACAAAACCATCATTAAACTATATGTTTTTTGTAGTTTTAGTCCCACCTCCTATTTTTAACTCCAGAAACGCAGAGAAATGACAGTTTTAGACCTACCCCCTATGCTCAACCATGAAATAAACAAGGAATAAAGCATGTGGGTTCAAGGAATCCACTTTATTCAACACACTAAGCAAAAAACCCTAATTTCTAAGATATGTTTCAAATTAGTTTTTTTTTTGTTAGTGTGCTGAATAGAGTAGATTCCTTGTACCCACATGTTTTATTCCTTGTTTGTTTCATGGTTAAGCATAGGGGGTAGGTCTAAAACTGTCATTTCTCTGCGTTTCTGGAGTTGAAAATATGAGGTATGACTAAAACTGCAAAAAAACATGATAGTTTAGGACGGTTTTGTTCGATTTGAAAGATGCGGAACCATTTTTGTGAGCTGGTCAAAATGCGAGGACCAAAAATTATTCAATAAAATTTTGATTAAAATTATATATATAGAAATGTTATGCTTATCTTTACCAACAATGTAACAAATATAATTAAAAAGGCAAAAATGTTAACTTGTGCCCTCAAGGCACATGTTAAGGAACTTATTATAGTAATATACGCATTAAAAGTAGTGCAATCAACGTTTTAAAAATTAAAATGTTATGTTTTCCAATGTAAAGTTTCTTTTTTTTAGGTTTCTTAATATGTGTCCTTAGGACACAAGTCAGCATGACTCAATTAAAAAATATACCTATTTCAATAACACTAACAACACGGTAACATTTTTTTTCTTTCAAATATACTTAATAATGAAAAATTCAGCCAAAAAAAAATCACATATTCCTTTTATATATTGTTGTAGGAGATTTATTTTATCACAATCGAATTCGAAATCTTTTTAACTTAAATCATATCTCGTTTAATTTCAAAGTTAAAGAAAGTCTGTCATTTGATTTATTGTCAGACTTTCTTTAATGATATTGTCTTTAACGTCAAAAAAAAAAGTTAAATCACTTTTTTGTTATCTTTCCGTGCCACACGCCCATTACATTTATCTTCTTAACCGTTTTGCAACCGATATCTTTTATTCGACCAACACAGTTATAAATACCACTCCTTAGTTTAATTTCCATCTCATAAAATAGTACTATACTATACTATTGGTGTGACTTAGCCTACAAGGAATCATCATCATCATCATGAAGCGCAAACATTCTGTGAAGGAATCCATTGATATGGTTGTTACTAGTGATCATCATCCTACTAAGGAAACAATTCTTGATTCAAGATTCACATCTTTTCTTGAGAAAGATCATTTTTTTCTCACTCCATGGAGTTGGAACCCTAATGCTTCCAAGAATCAAACTAGTTCTACCAAAAAAAAGGAGTTTCTTTCTTTTCATCCTGAATCATATTTTTCTTATGAGGTAATTATTGTTGTTTGTAATTCTTCAATCCTTACCTATCTTTTTTTATTCTTGGTATACCAATGCTACCAATGCCTACATTCATGATTTGAATTCACCATTACATAGATAGTTATTGGATATGGTGTTTGACTGTTTTCGTTATTTTCGTTATGTGATCATATCTGTTATCATGATTTGTGTTATGTGATCAATTGTTAAAGAATGTTTTGGCATAGAGTTACATGATTTGTGGTATGTGGTCAATTGTTAAAGAATGTTTTGGTATAGAGTTACATGATTTTTGTTAAAATCATGAGAAAAAATCTCACTTATATATGCTTATTATCAAGTTAATGGAAGCAAGACTTAAAAGTTATTTGATTGTTGTTTTCAGATTATGGATCGGAAGTGCTGGAACGACAATGCTCAAGAAACTGATAATCAAAGTTGCCCGTCTACAAGGTAACGTGAAAATTAAGAATGATTAGCCTATAATGGTTTTGGCATGCAAAATAAAAAAGTTTAAAAACATTTGGGAGCATGCAAAATAATTTCTTTTTGGTACTTTAGGAAAGGCATATAAATTATTATTTGCATTTGAAGCTAAGAGAAATATAATTTTCTTTTAAATTTTGAATTTACTCTTTCCAAACTTAAGAACAGCTCCATCCATATATAAAAAACTATTTATTTATTTACTATTATTGTTTTCAATTCATGTTTCCTAGTTTTTCTCGTAACTTGGATTTTTTATGCATTTTTGGTGTGCTATTTCATATCAACATAAGAATTTTCTAGCTCTAATTAATTTGTCCTCTTTTTAATTATTTCAGCTCATGCTCACAAGCTTGTCCAGCTCCACTCATATCTGTCAATCAAGCACCAAGATGCAAGGTGTGATAGGTCAAAGATGCATAGTGATGTCAATGTTCAAGATCCAAAGTCTGCTTGAGTGTGATTGACAAAGAAGACTAGTAGTATGTATTGATTTAATTTGTAATTTAGGACAGATTCAGCAACACTATTGGTTTTGAAATGGTTGAGTGTTCAGGAGTTGAATTCTTTTTGTAGTGTATATGTAACAACCATTAGTATTATTTTTTTACTCATCAACTAATTAGTAATTTTGTGTCCTATTAAGGATATTTCACTCATCACCCCTAATTGTTAGCTCTATATCTATTTTGATGGTAATGAGAATTTTATAAACAAAATATTCAATGTAAAATCTATGTTAGCTTAGATAAAAATTTGTAGTGAAGTACTATTGTAGAAGACGTATTTTGAGTTTGAATACATGGTAAAATACTAAAAGAAAAATTCAGCCTTTCTTGTAATTTAATTCAAGAAATGGATTCAAAACACATAGTTAAAATATAAACCAATCTATCAAAGATCGTACGGTCTGGATTCACAACAACATGAATGCGTGACTGCATCCAATCCATCTCCCTCGTTGTGTACATTCTGCCAGATTCTGATCCTGATGCAATGTTATTCGAGGAACCTCGTGTCTATCTAACTTGAGTAAATTTAAACATCAATGGATTCAGTGTAAAAAGAAGAAGAAATGAAGTAGAGAGAAAAGTGACAAACAAGTAATGTAGTCCTTGAAAGACTGCAATAAAAGTTTATTCCTAAACATCTATATTGCACAATATAGACAACTTCTATAAGAAATGAATACTGATAAATACATGAATAATCCCATACAACTTCCTAATACAAATTCATATTGTACACAATCTGAATACAATCCATGGTTCACCAATCTGTTCCCAAGTTTCTGGAATCAAAGAGTTTATCAATGTATTGAATTACAGCTTCTGATGCTGAGACATAAATTTGCATTTGGACTTTCGCTGACTCCGCTGAAGCAAAAGTTACAAACAAAAGGGAAAGAAAATGAGCAAATTTTGAACACATAGTAGCAAAGAAAAGAAATTACACTACCTTAACAACAGGGAAAATTGGATTATTAACATAAAAGAGATTGAACATAAGAATGTGGATGGCAGATTAAGACTACTATTCACCAAACTATGAGGTGAACCAATGACATGCAAATTTTGCCTTAGGTATGACAAATTATACAAGTATTTCCTCATTTACTGTAAATAGACCTCATAAATCTTTTTTTTTTTTTTTTCAAGATTAAACTTCAGTAAATGTGCAAGAAAACTTAATTCAAGACTTACAATCCTCGTTGAGTTTACTCAAAAGTTGTTCCTTCGTAGGAATAAGATACATCCCAGCAGAAACAGCCTTCTTGATAGCCCAACCATGATAAGGTGCAAGCGCTTGTTCGTAAGCTTTTGAAGCTGGATCCCTAAGGGAATTTCCCCTGCCACACGATACACAGGAACTCAACTCATTTACAGTATTCATTTTGCTATTATGCCATAAGCTTAATATAAAAGAATATAAGAAACAACTCTGTTAATTCAAATATATATCAGTGCATGTAATACGTGTTCGTTAACACTATAGGACGGCTAGCTCATGGCTGAGAATTGTTCGAGTATAAAGACTACTTTGATCATATTCCTAGTTGGTCACATCACATCCAAGACTACATGTCAGCAGCACGAACAAATCTAAGATAGATTCTGATACGGGACACCATCTTAGAATTTGAGCTAGGCCCAACTCTACCCCCAAAAGCTAGCTAAAAGGGTGAGGATTGGCAAAGCCTTGCACAACTACGGCTTTATCTCAATTTTAAGTGGGATCTCAACAAACCCAATAAGGGTACGGTTTGGAGATAATCACTTTTTGCTGTAAGGCAAGAAATTATTTGATCCGAAAGGAAGTACTTTTGGACAAGGTAAGCCGCCAAGAGTGTGTATAGTCTAGAAAAATTTTAAGATGTAGAAAATTTTCCAGAAAATTACTGGAAGTAAAAATTCACAATTACTTAAAGAATCTTTCCTCTTGTGTTTAATGGAGGAAATTATGCTAACCTCTCTGGTGGTTTAATGAAATTATACTCACCCTATTAAAACATTTATGCTTTCTTGTTCCCGTTATATATATTAAAAAGTATTATGTGATGTACTAAATTCACAGATTTTTATAGACGTTGCCCGCAACAAGTGCAAGTTCTTCAAAGGCACAAAATTTAAGGCGCTGGAGGTCATCACCTATAAGGAACATTTTCACAAAATTATTTACTCATTTGAGTTATTTCATTTGTTTCCTGCATACTAAACCAGCTAGCGACCATTTAACCTTTAGGTGCAGACAGAATCTTCTAACAACTATCATTTTAAAACTGGTGTCAAACAGCATATCAGGAAAAAAAGTGACAGAAAATGAAGAACTTTGAACTGGTACTGGTAACAAAAAAAATGAGAACTAAACCTAATTGTGATACAGAATTTGTACCATCCACTTCGATGATATTATAATGTGCATGCAGACTTAACTTGGCCCGAAACTGATTAATAAAAATAGAAGAAAAAACCAAAATAACATGAAACATTTTTGTTCCTCATAGTTTTATTCAAGCCACAAGCAAAAGGGGAAAATCAAATCTCAGCCTCTGCCATTCAAAAGAAAAATTTCTCAGCCTCCTTTTTCCACCTTCACTCTGTTCAAAGTCCCACATTGGATGAGATATGGCATGAACATGTGTCTATAAATGGGAGCAGTCCTCACCTTACAAGCCGGTTTTGTAAGGATTGAGTTAGGCGTGACCCAAATTCTAATATGGTATAAGAGTCTATCCAAGATCCGTTGGACCGCTTGCTATCATGTTGCTTACCACTATCGGGCCACTCGGGTCATGCTTCAGGTGTTTAGTCCTAGGCGTGGAAGGGGTGTCGTTTTAAGAGTCTCACATTGGTTGAGATATGGTCTGAAAATGGGTTTATAGGTGGTGGGTACTCCTCACTTTACAAGCTGGTTTTGTAAGGGTTGAGTTAGGCCCAACCCAAATTCTAAGAGACTACCCAACCGTCATGGATAAAAAGCGGAATCTAGCTAACCCTTCCATTCAATTTCGCACTCCCACTTGAGTTTCATTGCAATGTATTTCCCACTCTTCCATGTCTAGTATAATCTTAAAATTGTTCAAACCATAACACAAACACAGCAGTTTAAAGATACAAGAAACTAGCAAGAAACAAATTGCAAAGCAGTAACCAATACACATACTCAGTGATTATCATTTGCTGAAAGAGTACTCTGACCATGTCTAGTCCGCGCTTTACTCTCAACAAATTTCTAGTATGGCTGCCTGCATTTCTGACAGAATTGGCTTGTACATCCTGATCAATCAAAGAATGTAACTTCTGAGTCGACTTTGATGCCTCAGCTAGATCATTAACCTAAAGACCATTAAACAATCAATTAATAAATCCTTGAAGGCTTGGCTTAACAAATGCATGAAGTATATACACTAAGCAACAATAAGAAAGTGTCCAAAGTACACACACACATAATAAACAGTTAATTTCTTGAGATCCTTGTAAATTATATACAAAAGAACTACACTGCGACCAATCCAAAATACCAAAAATACTTTTTTTCCCTTCCTTTCTATCAATAATCATATTACCGCAAATAAAAGAACTATTTTGATTGGCTTGTTTAGGTTTATCTACTATCATAAGCATTTGTGAGACTGTTTGGAAGAGCTTACGGAAACATCTTATGACATGTCTATAAGTTGGTTTTAGCTTATTTTCATAAGCTCTATCATTGTGAAGTATACATACATATACATAAATAAACATTTGATTTCTTGAGATAAATGTAAATTATACACAAGAACTACACAACCATCCAAACTACCAAAAAAACAATATTTTTTCTTCCATTCTAATCATACTACGTGCAAATAAAAAACTGACATGATTTAAGGGTCGGCTTGGATTAGCTTATTTGAACTTATCTACTAAGACAAGCATTTGTGAGACTTTTTCGAAGAGCTTATGGAATCAACTAACAACAAGTCCGTAAGCTGTTTTCAGCTTATTTCCATAAGCTCTTCAGCATAAACACTTGATTTCTTGAGATCATTAGAAATTATACACAAAAGAACTACACTTCCAGTAATCCAAAATGCTAAAAATTCTTTTTTTTTCTTCCTTTCTAATCAAATTTACTGCAAAAATTAAAAACTTAGCATAATTTCAATCAAGGGTTCTAACTTCTGAGCTTAAAAAAACAGAAAAATAATAAATTAAGTTCCACAGCTAATGACACAATGAAATGAAAGGAACAAAGAAATAAATAAAAATCAAAACTTTCGATGACCCTTTTAATTATTACAATAAACCCAATTGAAAAAGTAAACAAAGGATCAAACCTTGGCAACATAATCCTTCTCAGCGAACTTGAAGGCGATGCCTAAGGAACCAAAGAGAGGGGAAACGAGAGAGCAGGCATGAGAGAAGGGAGCAACTTCAAGCTCTGCGGATTGAGAATCAGAGACAGTGTTGGCGAGGTTTTTGAATGCAACTGCAATTTGATGAAGTGTTTTGTTGCTGCTGATGGGTTCTGCCATTGAAGCCAATGAAGTTGTGTTTGTGTTACTGAATGCTGTCAAATGATGTCTCTTTTCTGGTGAAATGGTATAATATAATGTGATTCTTCGAGATGGTGAATTGGTGGTCAAGATGGAGTTTTGGGCCGGCAAGAATTCAATCAATGCATGATTCGATGCCACGTTACTTTTCACGGCCGTCCGATTTGATTTAATGGTCAGATCATAAAACTGTTTTGTAATCTAAACCGTTCGATGTGTTATCAATGGCTGTGATTGAGTACGGCGTGAAACTGCATGCTTTATTACAGCACCAAATCTCGTGGATTTAACTCACTAGATAATAAGATTGCATTATAATGTACATTGAGGTTTGAGGTTTGAACTCCGGACACACTTATACACTTTTTAAAAAGTAAATCTCAATTACACTTTTTAATCTTAAAAATTTTTATGTGAACATTCTTAGTCTTGTAAAAAATTTCATCAACTTTTTTTGTTTCTATAAAATTTTTACGGTCACCATTTGTCTCTAAAAATATTTAAAAAGTGTTACAAACACTATATGTAATTTTTTTTAGACACTAAAAACAAAATTTTAGATTTTATAGAGACCATTTACTTTTTTTTATGAGAAATGGGTCATTTAATTATTTAACCCTTAGATATAAGGGTTAAATATGTTTTTGGTCCCGATAAATATACTAATTTTTCATTTTAATCTCTCTAAAATTTTCCTTCAACTTTTAGTCCTTATAAAATTTTCAATCACTACTTTTGGTTGCTATTTTTAAGTTAATTTTTGTATTTTTTTAATGAAATTTTCCAGAAATGTGTAGAAAATTGTAAAAATCGTTCCAAAAAAAATATTAGAATTTTTTAATAAAACATAAATTAAATATGAATTTTTAACCGTAAAAAATATAAAAATTCATATTTAATTCAAGTTAAAAAATTCTAATTTTTCAGGAGACATTCTTATAGTATTATGAATTTTACTGCAAAATTTAATTCAAAAATATGAATTGTACATATGCGTTTACTTTAAAAGAGGGACCAAAGGTGAAGATGGAAAGTTTTTGAGGGACTAAAAGTTGAAGTAATTTTTTAGAGGGACTAAAACAAAAAGTTGACATATTTATAGGGACCAAAAACATATTTAACCCTTTTAAAAAACATAAAAAACTTACTTATACTCTAAAAAGTTCTCAGTTACACCCAAATAATATTTGTCAAAAATCATTTTTTATCATTCTCTCACTCTATATTTGAATTACAAGCGTACATTAGCACTGTATTGCATAGGTTGGTGAAATTATGCTTCTTCAATAATCATTTTATTGATTTTCTTGATTGCTCTTCAAGTTCTCTGTGTCCTTTGCGTTTGGTAATTGATCACAAATCTATGCCATCGTTGTGTTCTTTTAGAAGTTAAAGTGAGCTGAGTTTATGGTAGCACACGAAACTGAGTTTATGGTAGTACACATAAACTGAGTTTACTTGGTGTACATGAAACTCAGTTTATGCACATTGTGTTGATTTAGAGGTTCACGTGAATTGAGTTTAGGGGAGCACACGTAAGCTCAGTTTACCTGATTTACGTAAACTGAATTTGCGAAATCCAACTGAATTTACTTTGTTTGAGTTTGAGTTTCTGAGGTTTTCAGAAAGAAAAAAAAGAATACACGTTTTCAGTTTGCGTAGGGTTTAGGTTTAAGAGGAAGATAAATATGATTTTTGTGTTTGCGTGGAAGATATAATAGGGATTTGCATTCAATGGAACATTTATTTTATTTTAAGAGTATTTTGATTATTTTGGGGTGTAACTAAAAAAAATCATCTAACCATTTGATATAGATTAAAAAATTGTATAATTAAAAGAGAAAAATGTATTTTCACTAAAGTTTCCATTTTAACAAGTATTTTTACTAAAAGACAGAGATGTACTTGTGGTGGGTGCATTACCTACGATCATCTCTCCCGTGGCGACAAGAGGAGCTTTAGGTTGAAGGAGGTCTTATTGGTGGTGCGTCATAAGGTCAAGGTGTTTTGAGTATTAGCTTGATCGAGGTTTCTCTAGTCCTATGTATTCATAAATATTTTAGAGAATTAGGGCTACGTAATTCTCTCTTGACGAAGTGGCATAGGTCACTTTTATATATGCCCATAACCTCTTGTTTATAGAGTTCTTCATATGGGCGTAATGGGCAAGTTATTGAGGGAGTAATCGAAAGTGGTGCATGAATTATAAGATCATAAATTCTCACGCTGCTTCACCTCTCTAGACCGAGTCAAATATACAAGTTTAGCGGACTCCTTTGTATTTCGGGTAACAAGTCCGTGAGATTTCGGTCATCTGTTGAGTCAACCTCAAATTGCATAGGACGGTACATACTTCCTAATAATATTATCCTTGTACAAGGATAAAAGAAAAGTGGAAGATGTTTAGTTCGAAGTGATACAAATAACATAGACTAAAAAGTTTCAATAGAAGAAGAAAAAAAAGTAATTAATATTGTATTAAAAATTAAAACTGATTTTTTTTTTTTTTTTACAATTAAGTCATTTTTTATGGAACAAATGGAGTATAATTTATCTATATCACTACTAATGCCCAAAAGGACACTAGTGCGCTTGTGTTTCCGCTTTTATTGATAAAAAATAATAGAAATTGCTCAAAATAGAGCTCAAATTATACATGCAAAGAGTATAAGCTTGAGGTGAAGGCTAGGTTTACATCAAATACCTTGTTGAAAATATGTGTGTTTCTGTTTCTGTGTTGTTGTTATATGACTTAAGCAGAAACATAAGGAGCATGAGTTAACTCACACAATGGTAATTTTGGTATTTCAGTTGGGAGCGAACAATTTATGTTGGGTAAAGAGCAGATTTCTACCTTGTTAGGTTTGTGAGGCCATGCTTATGGGCCAGTGGATTTGTTATTGGGTCGATGAACTTAACATTTGGGTTTGGTCTAATCCAAAAATCGAGTATAGATTAATAAAGAACGATAAAGGAATACATGTCTCTCAAGTTGTTCAAAAGTCTCTTGGATTTGTCCGATCAAAACTTCCATCGCGCAAATCTATCATGAATTATGATTTGATCGATGTTTTTTTTGATAAAGTCTTGACTCTCGATTACCTTATTTTCAAGGGCTGAGCAGCTTTAAGGGCGAATAGAGCATTCTCCAAAGTAAATGGATAAAGTACTTCCCATATTATAACAAATGTGACACTTTTTTTACTGGACTTGCCCAACTATTAAACGGCCAAATAGCTATGTTTAGCTTTTATTTCTAACTTTTATTTGTAAATGTAATAATTATTCTTGTGTTCCGTTTGTTTGAAGTTGAAGGCCATATGAATCATCTTTGATAGCATGTATCAATGTCTTCCAATAAAATAACCTTAAAGCTCATCATTTTGTAGCATTCAAGGAATCCACAATCAATGTTTTTCAACAAAATAAAATAAAATCCATGATCAATGTTTCAAAACGTCACAAATACAATTAGATCAGACATTTTGACTGAACATTACAATCTAACTCTCTCAAACCAGACACAACTCTAACCTTATACAAAATTCATCCTTTGACAATACCCATATGAACAAATCACTATCACTAAAATACAAGTAATATATACCAAAAACTAAATAAAGATAAAAAAAATGAAATAATTATAATGTAGGTAGGTTGTAGAAATATTGACGATGGATTCAACACTGCACAGCTCGGACTTTCTTAATCGATCCCAAGCGGCAGCTAACCCAAAACCATAAGACATTAAGGTTCAAAACTCACAAATATAAAAAATAATTAAACCCACAACAAACCTATTTTTTAGATTATCTTCCTACTAATCTTCCTCTTTTCTTTCTCTCTCCTCTTCTCTTCAATCATCTAAGAGCTTGAAGACGAAGTTGACAAGGTAGTAGCCGATGAAGTCCTAGGAGATGAAGTTCTAGGGGAGGGAGATCCATTCTTCAACACAACAGTTGGTAAAATACTAGTTTTTCTCCTCTCTTCTTCCTTAATCAACTCTCCACCAAACAATTCCAATTTGTCTAAATTTGTGTTCTCCACAATCTTCCTTCCTTTAAATAAGACTGACTCAACATTCTTTTGTGCCAACATCTCCTCCGAGACCACCACCAAATCCGACGCGGTTTTCGCCGTCTTCCCCTTGTTTACCTTAGCCATCACCCCATTTGATTGAATCCGCACATAATTGTTCAATCTACATTCTCCAAATGCCATTGATACAGCTTGATCAACCTACATTATAATATTCATTCATACATAAGTCACATTATTCATAAGAATAATTATATATATGCCAATAATTAGACCTACTCAATACTCATTATTCACTACAAATTATTATTTTTTTAAATAAATAAATATAAAAGAACGTGTTTGTTTTTGTTAGGTGACATATTCATTACTCTTAGCCTAACTAGTAACCACCGATTCAATTCGAATTATTTTAATTAATTAAATTAATAAAAAAAATCACAATTTAAGATACGCAACTTTATGTTCTTTGTCGTATTCGATTTATTTAAATATTGAAAAACAATAATTGATTATTTTTTGAAGATATATTTTCTTACCATATCGGAAGCTCCTTCACCAGCAATTCTCACGAAACCTGACGGAGACTTAACGGCGTTAAAGTCCAACTCTCCGTTACCAAGAGAAAGCACCAACAGATCAGAAACACCGTTACAAAACGGAAACTCATGTTTATTATTAAGCACGTGAGTAACAGCAGTAGCCGTTGGATTATTCATCGCAACACCTCCATCAACGGCTAAGATCTTCGTCTTCCCATCGATGGACTTCAATTCAATAGGAGCCACTGGAGCAGCTGACGTGGCAGCACACACATCACGCATCTTGAAATCGTAACCGTCAATTTCGAGCGCGTCGGCGCGGGAGAAAACGAACGGTGCGCGCGTGACGAGATCGTAGCATGGAATCAAAATCGGTTTCAATGTGTCTTTCAGTGTGCATTCTCCGAATGTTTTTCGGAAAAGCTTCTCCGATTTTGTTTCCGGTGAGAAAACTCGCCGGAGAATCCCCGATCGTCGCGAAATTCTGTTACGGTTGTTGATCAGAAACTTCAGAGCTTCATCCGCGGTGAAAAGAGGTAATCCGTCTTTTCCACGGGTGAAAAGGAGTGCAGCAAGAACACCACCGACACCGGAGCCAGCGACGGCGTCGAAGAAATCAGCAATATGAGAGTTATTGTTACCGGATTTACGTCTGAGGCAGGATTCAAGGTGAGATAGTGATTTCGCAGCGAGGATGCCGTCGGTGTAACCGGCGCCATCAATGCAGAGAATTCTGACTTTCCCGGCGGCGTTTTTGGCTTGTTTGACATCAACAGAAAGCGAATTCTTCGCTTTTTCGGTGTCGGTGTAACCAAATAAGAATTTGTTTTCCAAAATGGAGAAGATTTCGTAGGTGAGTTTATCAACTTCGAAGTTGGTGTCAATTGTGTTCAAGTTCAAGTTGTTGTTGTTGTTGTTGATTGGTGATGTTGACAGTGCCGCCATTTTTCTGCAATTTGAGTTGAGGAGTGAATATTTTTGTAGAGAGAGAAAGTTAGAGAGAATTTGTGTGTTGGTTGTTGAAAAATGGTGAGAAATGTGATGATGAAGAATGGAAGAGGACGTGCGTTTATATAGTGAGTGCGAGGAATTAGAATGAGTGAATGTGAATGTAACGACCAAGAACATTCCTAAGGTGACTCAAATAAATTAATCACAATGACATTTTGTACTTCTTTATTGTTTTTTACTTTAATGTAGGTTTTTTGTATTAATTATTTTTAATATGGGTTTTCAAAGTTTAGAGGAAATTGTTTTTTAAAAATGGTAATTATAGTAAATTATAAATTAATTTAATTTAAAGTCAATTCATTGCATCGTAACAAAAATCATATACATTGTTCTTAAAAAAAATCATATACAATTTATTGCATTTAAGTGACTAGTATTTTCTTTGACCGGATTTAAATGAGTAATATATTCAATATAAAAATTTCATTTCAAAATTTAGTTCTAGCATAAGTCAAAGTTTAATTAAAATTTAACCAAGCAATTATCAAATGTTAATGGCCTTTACCAGAGACGAATGTTGAGAAGAAAGTTCAATTCTTTTATGGAATAATTTTTATCAAACTTTACCCATCTTATGATCGAACTCGATATTACAAAGACCTCTGAAAATCAGAGGGTTGAAACAAACAAAGTTTAATTCAAATTTAAAATTTAATTTTTATTAATATAATTTTCATTAATTTGATTTTTGTTTCAAGATGATCAATTTTTTTCTTTTGACCCACTATAATTAAGATCTTTAACCATGAATTGGTGGCCTAAGGTATCCTCATAAGGTCATTTGGGTCTAATATGACTAATCATTGAATCGACCAAAAAACATCTAGGTTTTTTTTATCGAAGCTAAGATACCTCTTAAATGAGCGACTCCATAAATTGAGACCAATTTTTTTCGATCATTAACTCATATGCATGAAAAAATTTGGTTGGAATAAAAGAATTCTCTTTGCAATAAATTCTTCAACGAAAACTAATTACCGGCGATAAAAAAATTCGTCCATAAAACAGTAATAAACACATTTCTATATATAGCTAGTGATGTCTCAAAAAGTTTTGAGTAAGACTAAGATCAAACAATTTTAGTGTCTCCCCAATTTTAAAAGGGAGTTTCTACGAAACGGTCGGAAAACTGATTTTTTTGAAAAAGTTAATTTTGATTTTATGTTTGATTCATTTTTAAATTGTTGATTACTGATTAATGATCAATAGTAATTCATCTAGTAATGCTTGCAACATCTTAGACTTACAAGTACTATTTTATCGTTGGCATCTTTAACATACAAACATATTTGATGATATTATGTGATAATCTTAAGTGTTACACTTTGTGGGGTGTTACACATAAAACAAGGTAGGATAAAATTAGATTAAGTGTAGTCTTGTTAATCTGATGAATTGATGATATTATGGGGACTGAACTTTTGATGTCACTGTACAAACAGTGATGTGTTATTCACTACACGTTTGATGTTATAGTGTTAACTTCATCAGAAAAGTCATTTTCACGACTTCACTATAGAATTTTCCATTTTAAAATTTAAACTCAAATTCAAAATTGTCAGCTAAATTAGAAAGCCAAGTACTATCTCATTCTAGAACTCATGCCGCCTAGATGGAGGAATTGTTTGATGACCAATGTGAAGGATGAAAGTTAATGGTATTTAAATTAAAGAGGCAGAAAAGTAATATATTATTTAAAGAAAAGAAAAATTAGGCAACAAACAAAGTTGCAATTCAACAAACTTTATATATTATGATGTTGATGTGCATGAAATTTAAATATGTGTTGGTGGGTATGTACATCTACAGTCTTTAACATAATCTATCTCTCCTTTTTGTGCTGCAACTTTTCTCCCGTGGTGTTGCTTTATTCCAGTTACTTACTTTTGTTTCAGTTTATGAATTTTAAAACTTAGTGGTGGGAATGACAATGGCGTGGCTAATTTAGCACAAGTCTTTATCTTATTATTCTAATAATTGATCTATATTCTCCTAAAAGAAACGGTTTATTGTTATCATTTTCTGTCGTTTTATTAATAGGATAGGATAACTTTTGTTTGATGAATTATTTATTAATAGGATAACTTAAAATAATATATTACCGGTGCTATAAATATTAACAATGGAAAACCAACTGTTCAAAAAAAAAAAACAATGGAAAACCAATTTTCTGTAATCCCATTCACTTATTCACCAGTGCTTAATTTGAAAGCATGCGCAAATTAATGCTAAAAATTGAATTACTATATAATTCAAAGGCTAAAAATTGAATTGACTTTAAAATTTCAACCTATCATCATATAAAATTTATAAATAATATAAGTCAATTCAATTCGGGTTCAATTACCTTTTTTTTTGGTTAAAATAACTTAATTTCGTACCTATCATAAACTAAAATGTACATAAAATGAAAGATATACGCATAAAAGTTAAAGAGATAGAATGTGTAAAAAGTCTATACTGATTGATTGTGTGTATATAAAAACATTACATATATATTATTGATATTTTTATTAAGAGATCAAAATGATATATACTACCAACACTACCAACAGACTATCTTTCCGGAACACAGGTGTATCCGGGAAGAGAGCCAAATAATTATAGCAAAAGTTCAACAAATCAAAAATCAATTGTCAACGTCCAAAACTAAGAAAAGGGCTTTGGCACCAAGTGTAAAACTGATACAGGAAACAACAAAATTAGCTTTAAACCACCAAAAGGAAAGAAGCTTAATTTTCTCCGAAAGCTTAATAAGAGCATTTTCTTTGCCATGGAAAATCTTGTCATTTCTTTCCTTCCAAATCACCCAAGAACTCGCAAACCAAACCAGTAACATAAAAGAACACTTTGATTTAGCCTAACCTGATAAGTAGCCAAACTATAAAAAATGATCCACAATCCACGACGGATCCGCCGAGTGGACACCAAGCCACTCTCAAACAAGATACCAAATAGAACCAAAAAAGTTGCAACCCAAAAATAAATGATGCGTTGTTTCAACCATGCCACAACCACAAACACACAATTGGGACTCATGGGGAAGAATCCCTGTTCGAAATAAATTCCCTCTAGTTGGCAATCTATTCTGAAATAGCCGTCAAACAAACACTGATACCTTCAACAGAACATCCTTCCGCCACAACAGGTCCGAGGGAACGAAG
>Ga0315914_1004011_pt1 | contig 22129 bp, 14 predicted proteins | sample MpolenodulesMG_FD_203920 | JGI IMG/M metagenome (GOLD analysis project Ga0315914, IMG submission 203920) | Medicago polymorpha root nodule microbial communities from Los Angeles, California, United States - elongated nodules | ecosystem: Host-associated > Plants > Roots > Nodule | place: USA...
ACAATATTGACATGTTATAACATAAATGACAAAATCGTAGAAAAAATAATATTAAGAACGAAAATATTACTTAAAATTAAATTAAAGGACAAATTGTGTAATATTATTACTTGGATGTATTCTATGAATTAATCTATTCATAGTAATAGATTGTTTTTAAAATTTGTTTGTTCTATAAATTTGCTTTTGGTTCTTTGACAAAATCTGGTGTAAATTATTTACCAGTGAAATAAATTGTTCAGATTGTCAATAAATTCCTTTTTATAATAAAATAAAGAACCTTTCTTTGTTGTTGACATTACAGAACCCAAAACAAATAAGCCGTATGAGTATTTTCTTTCAATTGGAATTACATGTAATAGCCGATAAGAAACAAATAATCCTAAGATGGGGAAATTTCTCAGTTGTCCCATGCTAAAACTTGTTATATGATATATTAATGTGTTTAAATGAAAAAATTACTCTTATAATTAATAAAGGGAAATATTAACCCGTGCCCTCGGGGCACTGGTTAAGGATACTAAAAAGGAAAATTATATAGTAATTATTGCATTGAAAACTGTGTAATTAATCCATAAATAAGTCAACAAAGTTTCCTTTTATGGTAATAAATTCCTTTTTTTGTATGTTTAACCAGTGCCCGGGGGCACCGGTTAGCATGACCCATTAATAAAATATTGTAAAACTGACATGTAATTAGTTATAATAATAAATACTCCCTCCGTTCTAGATTAACTGAGTCACTTGCTCATTTCACATCTATTAAGACAAATGTATAAATAAATGAGAGAGAAAAATGATTTTAAGTGTTCTTGTTATGTATGGTGCATTCTCCACTATCATAAATGCAAAGTGGAATATATTGAATTATGAGTGATGAAAGTAGTATTAATTAGAGTTATAAATGGAAAAAAGTAATTAATGTTGTATTGAAAAGTAAAATGACTCAGTTATTTTGGAACACTTTTTTTTTGTAAATTGCTCGGTTATTATGAGACGGAGGGAGTACATGATATCGATATTAGGTGCATCGAGCTAGGGTTTCAATGTCAACTTACTTCAAAATAGAGGTAGTTGGTTGAATTTTTTAACTAAATAAATCAATTTTATTTGATTCTTTTTATATTTTAGGAGAATGTTAATGAGTATCAAAACAAACAATAAAGTATTATAAAAAAAAAGGGTTGTGGAAGTATTATTTTATTAAAAATAACAATTTATATTTTCAAAACAATAGTGTTAGACATGTTATATGTAGAGATATACTTCCTTGATCACAAATCCAAATAAATATTATTTGAGCACATATACAAAATCATAAGAAAAATAAAAGAGACTACAATCAAATAATGTCAATCGATGTGACTAAATAATTTTTTTTATTTTTTAATTTCATGTGTGAGTGCCTAAGTTATATTAATTTGTGGGTGTGTCCATGAAAGATTTTTTTTCGTTATATGTATATGTATAAATATATGTAAAAGTTAGCTACGCTTTAGCTAGCTAGTTAGTTAGAATAGTTAGTTCTTATCATTGATTACATAGGCCTTAGTGCATAGTCTTGATGTAATCAATTATTCTCTCATATTCACTGTATCATTTCTCATCAATAAATAGGCTCGAGTTCTCTTTGGTTTGATACCATTTAACACCAAATACATCTTGTACTTGTTGTCATTTCAGTATAGTTTTCTTATTTTACTTTTTGCATTCTTTTTATTTTATTTTGTTAAGTTCGTCCTTGTGGAGAATGAGCATTTTTACTAAGTTTTGGAGTCGTAGAAACGTTCAATAACCTCTATTTCCTTTCTCTTACTTAGGAAATGCATTCATCTTATTTAACCAAGTTTAACCAAGTTAGATTGATTAAAGCACAACAAAATCTAACAATAATTTGTCGATGTTATCAATAAAGGAACGAGAGCTGAAGTTCATATTGAGAAGATGAAAAGATCTTAAACATCATAATTCACTAATATTAGGCAATCTTATGATGAATGAAAATGAAGGTAGATTGCTTGTCTCAAAAGGTTTGAATCATAAGAATAACCTAAGAATTTTTAGGATGTAAAATTTGATATTCAAGCTTAATGGTCCTCGTCAATAAGGCTAGCCATGAGAATATGTAATCTTGTTGGTGAGACAATTCTTTATTGCTATAGATATAGTAAATAAAACAATATATAACATCTCATTCTTAGGCATGTATTTTCGAGGTAAAAGGAAGAAATATGATTTGAATCGTTCGTTATAACAATGAACTATGATGATTCCGAGACACTTTTCAACATTGCATATTTTAAAAACAAACATCAAATTGTTTTTCAATCATCTTGCATCCTTTATAAAAATACAAAAAAAACAAATATATATTTTCTTTATTTGCATACTTAGGGTGTGTTTGTTACATGGAATAAAAATGTATTTCCAGGATTAACTTTCCTAGAAATGTTAGCGTGAGAATTTTATTCCTAGGAAAGTTTGATAAAAGTGTTTGTTTGATGATTTGAATTCCTGGGAATTCTTTTTTAAAGCCGTGATATAATTTATTAAAATACCCCTACTATGTAAAACATATGTCTCCTCAATTTTCTCTCTATTTTTTTTTTGTTGCAAAGCATCGAGTAATCAAACTAACGGATTTGATAATTTTAATTTATCATATCAATTCATCCATGTTTATGTACTGTTACTCATACAATCAGAATCACATGAGTTTTGTTAAGTTCTAATTGAATTATCCACCTTGAGTATTACAAGTGTGTAATTTGTAGCAAAACCTGAGTAAAGGCAATAAGAAAATGTGGCACATAAATAGGTAAAAACGTGGGATGCCATGCGGTTAAAAGGGGTAGCAATGAACTTTTGAGATATTAATGGATGCTAACCGCTGGGAATAAGTCATTCCCATCCTTTGTGCTGGGAATAAAAAATGGGATAATATAGTTGAAAATAATTATCGGGTATAATTAATTCCTTGGAACCTTTTTGTATGCATGTGTACCAAACATTGGAATAAATAGTTCCCGTCTTACATTCCCAGGAACTTAATTTGTAAAGGGGAAACAAACGCCCTCTTAGGAGAGAAAACAATACCTTGAGATTCACAAGTTCCCATGGGATGGATATTTTATTACGACGATAAAATCATACACTTGTGATGATTTTACTTGCCCAAACCACTTGCAAAAAAAATACCCTTTATCGCTGTTAATTTTCAATCTAGTATTTTTGTCACAGTTAACTTTGGAGCGCAACCAACGACGAATACAACTTATAACTCAGACTAGTATTAAATTTGTATAAGTACATATGATTTCATTAAACGAGATGAATTGAGTCGTTTGTAAACTTTAAACAAGTCAAGTTCGAGCTAAAGAAAAAGTTATCTAGTCGAGTTTCAAGTTAAACTAATTCTGATTAAGTCAAGACCAGCTAATACGAGTTCGATTTAACTCCACTCATTTCCAAGTCTATTTTTTTTTTTTTTTTACAGAAGACTCATTTCCAACTCTAAACAACACCATTAGGTACATAAGAAATCACATAAGCGAGCCAAGAGCAGCCACAAAGTAATATTCCACCTCTAATTCAAAACCACAAGGATTTCAAAACCTTTGCATCCAGAGGCAGACCTGTTAAGGTCCTGGTGTGGCAAGTGCCACACCAAACATATCCTTTTTTTTTTTGTTGTCCAAAACATATGCATAGTCAAAAAATTTAAACTAATGCGGTACGTTTGATGCAGCACAAAGAATACTGTTCTACCTTTGTCTTATATTCTTCACTTATTTATATCATAGTTTGGCTTTGTAAGCTTGCAATGTAGCCGACATGGAACTTAGTAGCTATCTATGTTAACATGAAGTATTTTTTTGACATATAGAGAATGAAATCACTTCTATAAAATAATAGAGAATGAAATTAATTATTTAATTTAACATTAATAATAAGTAATATAAGTTTTTGTTATTATCAAGCTATATTTTTTGTGCTGCTTGTTGAAAAGTGGTTTTACAAAAGACCTAAAAATTGAGTTTTTATTGTTAGCAACATATGTTTGTCAAACTATTATTAGGTTTTGACTACTAAAATTGATTTTATGTTGTTTGAAATTGAATCAGAATGAAGAATATGTAGAGAGTCAACTAAGTAACAAGATGAGTGATCAATGATTAAATGATCGTCTTGTAATGTATATAGAAAGAGATGTTTTTAAAACAATTATTAATGAGGTAATTTTAGCTCATTTTCAACAAATGAAAAATATAGTATTTTTTGTAATTTTGGTTGCTGCAACTATTTTTAATATAATTTCTTATTTACTTTAATTTAATTTAATTATTTGATAAAAAAATTGTGTCCCACCAACATTGTAAGTCCAGGCCACCCTGTTTACATCCTATGTATGTCGTGCTATCAAACTATAGTTGAGGTAATACTCCACCTGTTTTTTTTTTTTTTGGATCAAATTACTCCATCTATTGTTAGTGTGGAATAAGTTGATTATTTTCCTAAGTTGTTTATTATTATTTTTATTATATTATTATTTAAAAGTTGATATCCATCCTAAAGATCTATTAATCTGAGTAGTTTAATTTCGCGGTCTACTTATGAGACCTTTTGAAAACGAGAACTTAGAAACAATAAAAAACTACTTCCTCTATTCCTTAATTTAACCCTTTATTGTAAATTTCATAAAGATTAAGAAAAAGTGAAAGTGTAATTAATATGTTTATTTTTGTGTGGGGATAGTACTAAATTGTCCTTGTTTGTAGTGTATTTAAATTTGACTTTTTCGTATTCTAAGGTAAATTAGGAGTATTAATTAGGGTTAGGTTTGAAAAAAGATAACAAATGCATCTCAAAAATTGAAAGAGAAGTTATATTTACGGACACATTTTTTTTCTCAATAGGTGCTTTTAACTAGGGACGGAGGGAGTAATTATAAAAGCAAAGGAAAATAAACCTTTCTTCCTATTTTTCTTCTGATTTTCCTTCCTTCAAAACAATCCAAAAATCTACCCAATTTATTTTCTCTCTTAGTATTTTTCTTCACACTATATATATTTTTTATCTTATTCCTTGTCGCATGCATCCAAATATAAAGGGTTAAGGAGATTTCATGTGAATTTCATTTTGATTCCCTACCAACTACAGTCTGATGCCTGGACCATCTGCCCCGTTTTTTTTCTTCTTCATTTCTGTTTTGCCATTGATTTCCTTATTTGGTATAAAGGTTATTAATCCAAATCAGAAAAGGCATTCCTAAAAGGGATATAATGCCACTCTCTTAACATGGGATAACAAACAAGAAAAAGTTCAATTTCCCTTAAAAAAAAGTTCAATGCCACATGACTAATGGAAAACGCTAATAAGTGGTCTTTATCTATTGTCTAAAAAACTAAATCAGATAAATTTGCATGAAAAAATAATATATTTATTATATTGACAAATATTTCATTTATATTTTTAAGAAATTTTTTCTTTTATTGATTTATTGACCAATGCTCTCATAAGATGCATTAGATTCAATAATAGCCTGTTTGGTTTGGCGGTATATGTGCTAAACATACGTCAAAGAGCACTGGACGTGAAAAGAAAGAAAAATAAAGCTCTTACAAAAGACTAGTGTCTAAATAAAGCTCTTTCTTTCCTTGAACTTTAAGACTTTTCAAAGGAAAGAAAAATACATTTTATTTCTCAGGCTATTTGCCGCTATCAGCTTGTCTTCTGCACTCAATTTGTAACCAAAAAAGGTTTTGGATAATAGTAATATGTGGTCCAAGATTTGAAAGTCTCTTTCAACTATTTGTAGAAATTATCTAATTACAATTGAGGTGTCATGTGATGCTTTTGCACTCTTATTTTTACTTTATAAAAAAAATTCACATTCAAATGCTCAACTCATAAGAAAATGATGACGGTAATCACATCCACTAAACTTCTTTTTAGGATAAAAGTTCACCCCATTCATCATCTTGTCGCTTCTTTTGTCATCTTGTCTCTAACATTCATTCATGGAGAATTTTAGTTAGTTAAACATTTTTTAATAGGTGCTACAGAGTTTGGGCAAATATATACAAAGCATTATTTTGCAATGTAGCTTTGAATTTGAGCTTATAATGTTATGAGCAAATTATAAAAATGAAATAGAAAATGGAGAAGTGTCATTAATATTTGGATCAGTAGTGAACAATTTTTATTTTTTTTTTGGAATTTTCACATAACACTTTAATATTGAATAATTGCTTGCTTACACCAATAATATTGAATAGCAGACCTATTTTTCATATTTTGTACATAGTGGAACTGCTATTTCTTCTTTAAAAGGCTTATTGCTATGTAATAATAATAATAGGTATAGTACAACACAAGCTACACTATTAATTACATTTACAACATTGTTATTTATGCAATACCTGTGCTCAAGTATGAAGCCGGAAAATACCACCGGAAACTATACACACGTATAATTATATACTACATCACCGGTAAATACTGATTGTCATTTGGAAATCTCTTCAGTAGAAAATGCCTATAAGAGACACTCGCACAGTCCAACCAGAAGGGTGCAACTACGAATTCATTAAATAGTTTCATCGGTAATTTTCATAGGAAGTAAGATAATTGCTCTTTCTTTCTTGAACCACCTTCTCCATACAGGTCATTCCACTGCCTCAACTCATTCATTCCAGCCCCCTCAGCTGCGAAGCTTGCGGCAACCTGAGTTTCAACAAGGTGCTCACATTAAGCAATATATTCTACGTACATATTAGATGGAAAAGAAACATAAGACTAATTGAATTAGGAAAGGAACCACGCATATGCGACCTAGTTCAGACACATACAATGCTAAGAGCAATGAGTTTCTGTGTTTTTAAGTTTAAGTAACTGTTATTTGTTGTGTTTCACCATTGGAACATGTTTATGTGGTAGACATGATTGTTTAAAGACTGCTTTTGCATAAAGAACTTTTGCTTAAACGTAAAAAATGAATTTACTCCATCAAATCTCAACACTTGGGTAAAAAAAATGATAGAGTCGCGGGAGTTGCACTATTAGATTAGAATGTGATTGAAACCTTAAAAGCAAACACTGCTTTCCGGTTATAAAGTAATCTTACCTGACTCTTTGCCACTTTGAAATCCTGCATATTCAAAGGCCTAAGGGCAATAACTCTTTCCTGCTCAACTTCCTCTTCCGCATCCTGAGCATCTTGGTTATTTTGTCCTTCGGCATCTTTCTTCTTTTTCTGCTGCCGAAAACAAATATAGCAATCAGCATGATAATCATAGGATAATAGGATTATGGTAAATCTTTAGAGAAGTTGCCAAGTTACCGAATCCTTTTGTATCTCTTGCTGAATTAGCTCTCTAACAGGCCTATAAGCAGCAGTTGTGCATAAGTTCTGCATTTAAATTGAAAATGGAAAATGCATTAAGAAATCAGAAACTAAACATAAGAAAAGCATTTGTAGATTGTATCATGGTAGTTAAGTTACGGCCATAGGAAAACAATAATAGAGAAAAACCTTCAGATCATTTCCACTATATCCTTCAGTCATAGTTGCCAGTTCCTTAAAATCAAGTCCCCCGTGCACCTTCTCTTTGGCCAAAAGGGTCCTCAATATATTTTCTCTGTTCTCTGCAGACGGTAGCCCAACCATAATCCTGGTAATCAACGATATAGTGATTAAACATGCTTAAAATACTATTGAATTGCAGGTTATTCTGATTGTTGTTGTGCACACACAAACATGCCATCAAAGCAATATATTGCAAATTTTGATTTTTTGTGTCCCTTACCCCACCAGAAAAAAAAAGTATGAATGCTAACAGTCCACACTATTAGACACTCTTTTTCAACATAATCTATAACATTGATTGAAAAACTCACGGGTTCTGAAAACAGGTTCGCATGAATTTGAATTAATAGCAAAGATTTGTTGAAAAGTATGGTACAAACTACAAAGTGTATTGCTAGCATTCTTCAGGTACTAAGAAAGAGCACAAAAAATTCATTGTACAAGTAGAACTAGTAGAGGTACCTTCTTTCAAATCGTCTAATAATTGCTTCATCCAGGTCAAAGGGCCTATTGGTTGCAGCGAGGACAAGGATACGATCCTCTGATTTTGAGGTAAGTCCATCCCAATTGGTCATGAATTCATTCTTTATTTTCCGCATGGCTTCATGTTCCCCAACTCTTGTTCGCTGCCCAAGCATACTGTCAACCTCATCGACAAATATAATAGTTGGGGAGACCTTGGCTGCCAGTGTGAATAAAGCTCGGACATTCTTCTCGTCTTCACCAAACCATTTAGAAGTGATGGTAGACATGGAAACATTAATGAAACTTGCTCCAGCCTCGTTTGCAATGGCCTTTGCAAGCATTGTTTTTCCTGTTCCAGGTGGCCCAAATAGCAATATTCCTCTACAAGGCTTTAGAAGGCCTCCTTCAAAAAGGTCTGGCCTTCGAAGGGGAAGCATTACTAGTTCTTGAAGTGAATCTTTAGTCTCATCTAAGGCACCAATGTCAGAGAATGTTACCCCAATTTCATTTGCTGGTATTACTTCAGGCCTTATTCGCTTCTCAAACTCGTTATCAGGGACTTCCTGCAAGTGAAGAGATTGTGTTGTGTTTGAATGAGCCACTTGCGACATGATTTCAATACTATGAAAATTAAATTGTAATATATCTAACAATTAAAAATCAGAGAAGGCTTACAGCTTTGGATGGAGGAACTGAATTTTCACCATCAGTTTTGCCCACCAAAGCTGGTATTTCTGCTTCAGTCTTTACAGCAGGAGCAGGACTTTCAGTCTTTCCTTCTGGTTTCACAGCAGCTCCTTCCTCTTTTTTCTTTATTTGGGATGATACATACAGAGACAAAGGACACACAGATTATATCAGGTACCTGGTAGATATTATTCACAACTAAATACAATAAAGACAAGCACTGCAAACCTCAGATGTTACTACTTGAGCTTCTAACTTCAATGAATCTCTGTCACCGAATTTTCCCGCCTGGAATATTCCCAGAGCATGGGACAAACTGTTTCGAAATACAATTAAGTAATTAAGTAAGTATATAAAAGTTAGATTGTTCATTTAGCAAAATTTGCCGGTCTAACCTGTTGCATGGAATGATCAGTTTCCCATTTCTGTATTCAGGCTCTTTGTTTTTCATTAAATGATAAGAAATTGCTGACACGATAATCTCTTCTATATAGTTACTGATAACCATTGTGTCTGATACACAAATGGAATCCAGGTCATGACAATCAAGATCATTGGCTGCTAACACTTCCATGATATGGTTCTTGTTATCTTGAACCTGTATCTTCTTCATATCCTCTTCAAATTGAGACTTCCAGCTGACAAGACGAGATTCATCTTCTGGTGGTTTGATTTCTATGTTGTAAGGGAAGAGAGAGGTAAGCATCTCATCTACTTCTTTGCATTCATTACCAGAATCCAAAACCCGCGAACCAATAATCAAAATTGGTCCAGATAATTTCGTTAACATCGTCTGGAATAGTTTATATATCCTTTGTGATCTACACAACAACTTATCAGCATCCCGCAGATATAGAACAATGGGATAGGTCTTTGACACATAAACTAGAACCTGCAATTGAATTTTCCAATCATCAAATCAATGCCTTTTGTTGAGATGCCTTACAATCCAAAACATGTTTATGTTTTGATGCTGAAATCTGTCATACTATCAAAAGTGACAATACCTTGTAAAGAGTCTGTATAAGAATCTTTTCATCAAAAGGCCAGCCGGTTATGTGTTTCCCAGGAGCTGAAGGAACATTGAAGGATACAAGGAATCAGAAGCGAGAACAATGTCCAAAAATATGAATGATGACAGTTTGGTCTCCATGAATATGAATTTGACTTTACTTTGTACATTTGTACTAGCTCTCACTCAAAAAGAATATGAATCTAACATATGTGCTAAACCAATGCTATAACAATAAAATTGTGATGCCACATTTGAAATCGTCATTTTGATGTATGTGTAAATAAACTAATGTATTTGGGTACAGTTTAGAATGCTATTCAAGAAAGCATGATGAAAATGTATCCTTCTTCACAAATTTATGCCGCAGGCATTTACAGCATTCTTAAATCAGGTTCCCATACCAAACAAAACAAAACCTGCAGATGGTAACAGCAAGTAAACCAAACAAAAACTCAATCCTAATTGACCTTTTGAAATACTTTATTGAAGTAACCTGAGTTTGTAAGATTGCTTTGCAAACCAACGCTGCTAATATTTGCAGAGGCTGATGCATTTCTACGCAGCTTAGAAGGAATATGAGATCCTTCAGCCTCCCTACATAAACAAGTGCAAAATTTCAAATATTATACAAATAAACTTGAAGAAAAGCAAATTCACTTCTTCAAAAAGGAAAATAAAGGTATTTTCACAGTTAACTGATGAGTATCCAGTATTCTTACATTCGTTGGAGGTCTGAGCCACTGCTTTGCCTGTGGATTTTGCCTGCAACTAAAGGACTTCAGGTCAGGGATATGATTTTATAAGCTGTTTAATAAGAAAATGCGCATCAGGTAGAATGCTTATGTACCAATGAAAAGTGAAGTAATCAAGATATATAAGAATTTGATAAACGTGAAGAATCAAAATTAAAGCTACTTGCACCCATCTACCCTATCTAGAATCTAGAACCTGAAAACTTATGCAGCATGACTTCACCAAGTAGAAATTATCATCATCAATATAACTTATTAATAAAACCCAATCAAGGTTGAATAATCGTGTATTACAAGATTAATGACGAATATTCTTATTATGAAGTAAAAGTTCTCCACCCTGAGTAGAAAATGCTCATCGATTTGTACCTTGATTCTCTTCTCTTTGTGGAAAGAGTGCAAATGAACCAAATAGGTCAGATAACCGCGCCAAAGCTGTCTCTGAGGTAGACCTTGTGAAGGACTGCAATCAGAAACAACGGTAAAAGAACATCGGAAGCCAGAATATTAGGTCAAGCAAGAACACCATGCAAATCTATGATGTTTAAAAGTAAAAGTAATAAAAGATAAAATAGGAAAAACTTACAGTTTCGCAATTGGAAGAACCATATCTACTTTGAATCTGCAAAGATAACAACCAGCCATTATGTACATAACAAACGTAAGAAATTTTCAAATGACACAAATTTTTTTCCAACTCACCTTCAATGAAAAGTCAGTTACATCGAAGAGAAGCAACTTGGCCTCAAAGTAGTGAGTTAAAGCCTTGGCAAGCACCTGTTGGTAAAGTTCTGCGAGATATGAACAGGGGTAATTTTGAATTAGCTTTAAGGAATAAGTAGAAACATAAAAGCTTATCAATCCCTTGTTATAAACTACCAAATTCAAACTAACCGGCTGGTCCCGAGAGCAGAATAGTCCGACTTGCAGGAGCAAGATTCCGTGTATATTTAGAAACCTCTGCATGCTTTAAATGGACATAAGCAGCACTTGTAAGCAACACGCGTGTCTGCTCACTGTCATGACAAATAGAATGAGAAAGATCTTATGATCAGAATTCAGAACCAAAACTGAATTGTGTTAATAAGATGAATTAGGATCACATCAAACATTATGATTTGCCATATGTGTTTATCTCCATCTTTTTCTTACATTTTATCATTTACAAATTTACACAAATTTGAAAAAATAAACACAAAAATCAAATGACACGGTATTCAACATCAAAATAATGATGTCAAAAAATCATTGTCATTAAGAAAAAGAGTAAATGAGAATGAGATCTGTGTTATTATGGTTATTACTACAAATTCGAATGTAAGTAAAATGGAAAAATAGGAAGAAAAAAAAGAGGAGAATACCTGAGATAATAAGGGAAATTATCAAAGGTGACATTGCTTTCTCTACCATCAACAATGAGTCGTAGCATTTCGTTTTCAATCTTGTCAGGAGTGAGGGCGTTGGAGGAGAAAGTATTAGGTTTAAAGATGGTTTGACCAGAAGCCAAACCAAGGCCAACTCCAACACCAACGCTAAGCGCTGCTGATATCAACAGTCCTTTCTGTTCCATTTTTAATTTACTTTCAGAAAATTAACAGTAAAAACTGAATGAATTTGTAGTATCCAATACGTGAATGATGAAAATATTAGAGAGATATGAAAGAATGATCCATCATGTCCTTTGTTTTCATGTTGATTTCTGGAAATGGTGATCTTATGAGAGTTCCCGCTATTTCTGGTGCGGTCTTTATTCTCTTCTCTTATTCAAGTTTAAAGGATGGAGACTAGTGCTGACTCATGCATGCATTCTTACGTGTCTCTCTCTTGACGGTTTGTTTTTTGGTTTGGCAGTTTTTTGCTCCCTCACACATTTTTTTTTCCCATAACTCAAGTGGATAAGAAAATTTTCAAAATGCACGCCGTTTTCTTTTTCAAATATCTTTTTAGGGATTGAGATTAACATATTATCTGTGCACAATTGAAAAAACTATTCATTTGAACAAAATAAAGACCATAATAAACATCAAAGTTCTTCAAAATTTTAACATTTTATAAATGATAAGGGCTGAATTCAAATACATATAAGAATTTCAGCCAACACATATTTCAGATGATATTTTTGGAAGAGTAAAAGAATTTAGTTTGTTTTGTTCAATCAAATCTCACAATACAATAATTTGATGAGGTATATTAAAAATTAATTAAAAAAATAATAGCACTAGTAAATATATTTCATATGTCCATAAATATAAAAACATATTGCATATTGCATCCTTATTGAGAAAAATTGCAGTGTAGTTAATTTATCCATTTTACGCATATATATATATGTATGTATGTATCTAAAATACTCTTCGCATATGAAGTATATGATTAATCTTGATTTGTCCCTTAAAAAAAATAATCTTGGTCTGTTCATATTAGTATCAATCAGGAGTTTATTTATCTTTTCTTTCAAAAAAAAAAAATTGGGAGTTTATTTAGAGAAAATAAATAAATAAATTTAGTAATTTTTTTAGGGGAAATGTATTTCGTAATTTAAAAATGTTATATTTAGAGACATTTTTTTATCGAATGCTTCTTATCCTTATATTTAGGGACCGCATGTGTAACTGGGTAAACAATAATAGTTTTTTTTTTTATACACATTATTCCTAGTTTCATACTTATCTATTAAATTTCTTTTTTAAATGCTACAGACTCCCACCCGTGCGATGCACAAGTTTTTTAAAGTTATTATTAATTGGCCAATGTGTTTGGGTTTTGTGGAACGAACGGAATGACAGGATATTTAAAAATAGACAAAGCTCTTTACCACATATGTTAGACAAAGTAAAATCATCTTCTTTGTGGTGGTTAAAAGCTAATAATGTTGTATTTAGCTTTCGTACTCATATTTGGTGGTCAAGTCCACTTTCTTGCTTGGGCATTGACTGACATGTTTGTAATCTTGACAGGATTTTGACATTTTCGTGATTGTTTTGCTACACCTTGTGCTGCACCAATCACGTTGTCCGTGGTAATATAAGTCATTTTACCTTGTTAAAAAAAGAGTATTATTAATCGGTTATATTATTAGAAATCACTCATTAACCGGTTATCATAAATTAAGCATAATGCCCTTCAAAAAATAAATCACCCCTAATCATTACAAAAAATATTGGGTTAAAATAATACTTTTTTTTAACCCAATATAGAATTGGATCACTCCGGTTAGACGACCGATCAATATTAAAAATGAAAAAAAAATATGATGTTTATGACATGAATTTAGCGATATAAATTAATGCATTTAAAAGAATTACAACTTTAATAACTTTAATAAGAGAATTGCTCTCGTCAAAATATATGATTTTTCTGCTGTCTGTGTAATTTACCACAGTTTAGGGTTTTTTTTTTCCTGAGAGAAACACGGTTTAGGGTTTGCTATATATAGCCGAGTTTGCATAGAAATTAGGGTAGCCGAGTTTGTATGAAAATTATGGTATTCTGTTTGTAAACGTATTAAATAAGTGTACAACAACTTGTCAAAAAAAAAAAGTCTGCAGAAACAATAGGTATATACAAACAATGATACAACAGAATAGGAATGAAAAGCTCATCGGTGAAAAAAAATATCAGGGATTACTGCATTTTAGAGGAAATTTGTTAGGTTAAATTGCTGCTAACCTAATGCAGCATTTTAGAGGGAAATTATTAGGTTAAATTGTTGCATACCTAATAAAATTAATAAATAAGGTAAAACATTTTTAATAATCAATTTGAAAAGTTCCACAATGAATAGCAGTTCGTAGCGTCTGCAGTCCGAGTAAGAACTAAAGTGTTTATTAACTTTTGGCCAATATTAATATGTGTATAGCAGTTCAGAACTAAAACCACTAAGCTTGTTTGAAAACGCGTTTTCCAGGGCATTCTCGCGTCCCAATGCACCTCAAATGCTAAAAGCAAGAAGCTTCAATACTCAGCTTCTATAATAACGTGACTTTAAACGTGGGTTTGGGTAAAAGTGATGCCAATCCAAACACACAATGAGGGTGTTTGGAACAGCAGTAAAATTCTCGCGTTCCCGTGTATTCTTGCAGTGAAAATAAGGAAACCACGATTTGTAGCTTTACATATGACACGTTTGGTGCCATGTAAACACGGCAAAACACAGGCGCTAACTGTGACACTATAAAATGGTTTCTAAACTCATCTAGTTATCACTACCCAACTAAGGCATACCAAGACCAACAACTTATAAGTTTGTAATTATGGTTATTAATTTTAAGCAACGGGACAACGATTTGTGATGGACATAATTAGTGAAATTAGGAACAATCAATACGTATTACAAGGATAGCAGATGTCATAATACAAGCAGGAGAGAGAAAATTGTCTCGCAGGAAGAGCAAACAACCATGCAATGCAAGTGTCCTAGCAAATAGCAAGCAAAGAAGGCAAAGTAAAAATAGTCAGTCAGTGAGAGCTGGTGAGTGAGGAGTGCTAAATGCAAATCAATCCATGTTAGCAAAACATGCCTGAGTCTTCTGCCTCCAAACCCAGTGAAACAGGCGATGTATGGTCAACTTAATTATTTGCGACGTTTGTTGGTTATCAAGTCTGGATTGCCTTTCCTCATCATGGCTACAAACTCCTCATAGTTAATTCTTCCATCCTGCAAGAGATTTCGGATGCAATGAACAACTAAACAATAACATACAAACATTTACAATTTTGTTTTAGGACTGGATAACTATCAAGGAGAATGAAAATAAGACCCGCGAGGCCGAGACAAAGGAAAAAGTAAAGAAGGAAGAAAGTGGGTACATTGTCTGAATCAACTTCGTCAATAATCTCCTTTATTGTTTTCTCATCACCCATGTTGTACTTTGTAAGGGCAGATTCCAACTCTTCTTTTGTAATGTACCTACGAAAACAGGAGCAAGAAAATAGACCAAAATGTTATTCAACAACCAAGGTAATACAGGTGTGTTAATAAAAAGGTGAATGAAAAAGTAGAAAGAAGACCAAGATCCTCTCATGTTACTAACTAGCGTGAAAAGGTTATATCTGTATGGTGAGAAAGGCACGAGAATAGTAAGACCAGCCATTACTTATGTGGGATTCATTAATTTTAGTTGTGTCCTTTTCTCATTCATATAGCAGGACCATGTCATGTTCAAATTCATTTATATTAAGAGAGGCCTCTGAAAGAAAAAAAAAATTCCTAAAAAGAGATTACCCGCTTTTGTCGTTGTCAAAATATTCAAAAGCTTTGTATAGGTGGTCCTCTCTTTCCATTCTATTCAAGTGCATGGTAGCTGTTATAAATTCAATATAATCAATGGTTCCATTTCCGTCAACATCAGCCTGCAAATAAGATATGTTATAAATTTATAATAGGGGGGAAAAAAATCAGTGAAATCAAGAGAAGTGGTAAACTTGGAATCACAATATTAAACAGCTCTAAATATAATATTCAACTATTTTCCTAGAACCCTAATACGTATATGATTATACAATATCAATGGAAAATATGGGCGTTCTATAAGTGCAGTACATCAGGCCTCACCTGTTACGTTAATTACAAGAACCAGTCAGGATTTGGATACAAATAATCATCAAGAAGGGGACAAACTTGCAGAGAATACATTTATCCGATACATATGACATATGCAGAGAGTTAGCTACGGAAATTAAATTCCAGTGGTTAAGCCACAAAAGTACAACTCTGCAGGTACTACTAGTATAGATGGGCAAGAGTGTGTGTGTATCTGCATGCATGTCTGTCACTAAATATACACAGTAATCTATAATCAAACATTACGCTATTGGATCAGAAATACAAGTTGTAATAAACTGTAACGGAGAAGTAATGGTATAAAAGAAATCTTACCGCTTCCATCAACTGCCTTACTTCAGACTCCGAAATCTTAGTACCTAGTTTGGGGAGACCAGCTTTCAACTCTTCAAAAGTGATTGTTCCACTGTTATCTGTATCCATGGATTTAAACATTTCCTTCAAGCCTATAATTTCTTCTTCAGAAAGGTTTTCAGCAATAACCTGCAAAACATTTAGAATTTTCAGATATCATCCTTTCATCCTGTTCCATTATGAATTTCTTCTCCCTATTTAGTTACTTTTTTTAACCATCATTTACTTGATTCTTAATTTGTCATTTTCTATTAATATTTACCATTTTTTATCCTCAAGGATTTAAATATAACTATAATTCTAGATACTTTACTAAAAGCTTGATTATGAGGCCTTGATTTATATAACAAAATGATTGTAAAGGATTATTTACCTTTAGAGCTACTTTCTTTAGCTTGTTCATTGCCCTGAATTGTTTCATTCTGGTTAAGACAGCAATATCGAGAGGCTTATCGGATGCTCCATCTTCTTTCATCCAAGGATGGTCTGGAGTGTATATATAACAATTTATTGTGTTTAGTTGACTCAAATAAGAGAATTTTCATGATACAGCTCAAATGGTCCAGGCTAGAGAAAAGGGAAATGAGAACAGGGCTAGAGAAACCATGTAGTGTATGTGAGCAAGTAACAGTAAAATAAACACATTATCACTATCATACTCCTAGGGCAAGCCAATTTAACCAAGAAGTAACATAACCCAATCATATGACTACAATATTAAGAGAAAGCGAGCCAAGGAGGCAAAGGTAGTTGTAACTTTCAAAGCAGAAAAATATTCACAAAACAAGCTCATGCTTACTACTCATTCAGAGAAAATAGAAAAATGCAATAAGGGGGCTGTGGTGAGAGGCAAAAGAGAGAGTACAATGTAGATGAAGAAGTCAAGCAGAGAGAAAATATCAAGTCAAGTAATTAGAAGAAACAATGCATTTGTCCAGGAAATAGTAGTGCAGCGTCCATGAATTTTACAAAAAAGAAATATGACACTTGGCAGATATGCATATGTCGTCGCCTACCTTTTCTTTTATTCTGGAAAGGGGATCGAAGTGTGTATGTGAAAAATAAATGTCCATCTTCTCTTTATCCTATTCAATGAACATGCTACTTACTTATTCTTAGCAATATCATGGATCAATCAAATGATACGTGATAGCTTCTTTCAAAATTAATATCCTTTTTCTTGCCAGTTATTTGGATTCACTTTCACTTTACTGTACATCCTAAAGTCTCAAAGATATAATTATAGACCAACAATGCCTAGCTGATCCACAGAGTCAACATGATTCAAGTAAAATACAAACCCTTATGATGTAAAACAAAACAATTTGCATTTACAAGAAAAGTAAAACTTACCAAGGACTTCAACAGCTGAAATTCGTTCTTTAGGGTCAGCTCGCAACATCTTTTTGATCAGATCTTTAGCAATACTCGATATTTTAGGCCAAGGATCAGATGCGAAATCAAGATGTCCACGAAGAATAGCATCAAAGATACCTTGTTCATTTTCTTCACATAAAGTAGAAGACGAAAGTATGAGAAAGATCAGAAAGGTACCATATACTAAAGTGTTATGAATTCAGCAGTTTTTTGATAAAGAGAAGAAAGAACTAAGAGCAAAAGAGAATAAGGAAAAGAAGAGAACTCAAGGTTTATCTAGCTTCGGAGCAATTGTCGCCTATGTTCTCATTGAGTTCACTCACTTGCATCACAGTTTTGTTGATCTAGAATCACTCAATCTAATCATGCTTTAGAAGCATCAGGCTTAGACTTATATAAGCAACTCTCCGAATCCGGTCTAGGTAGTTACAACAGTTATTTCAACATCCATGTAACTAAAATAATCGGAAAGATATAACAGATTAAGATTTACCAACATAAGCTTATCCTAACTAGCTAAGCAATTGATGATCCACCAGAATTCTACATAAGGTATTATCAAATTGAGACATGACAACCAAAGTTGCACATTAATACACAAACACCTTATCTAACTAAATTGAAGTTCAAAATCACTTATAGAAAGCTCACCCAGTAAACAAATGAATCTACATGACTACATGCAGCTACACAATAGTATGCATGAGAGACTGACTATTCAAAAACAATAAAGAAAGGAAGTATACCTGCCCAGAAGGGAGGAACACCAGAGAGGAGAATGTACAAAATAATCCCAGCACTCCAAATATCAGCTTCAGGTCCATAACTTCTACGCAACACCTCAGGAGCAACATAATATGCACTCCCAACAAGATCTTTGAATACATCTTCTGTTCTCAAAAAGTGTTTCAAAGAAAATATTAACATCAGTAAAATGGAACTAACAAATTAACTAAGCCTGTGTTTGAAATGACTTATTTCACTTGTGATGCCGCTGGATAGCTAATTAAACAACATATAGTTTATATAAAAGAGAAATGCTTGTTGGTGTAAATAATGGTTAAACGAAATTTGACAAACACCCACCACCCCATGTATCCCACAAAATCTGCGTGTTGTCATTATTTTTATTAAAAAAAATAATTTTAACCCCAACCATCGTGTATTCCGGAACATGGAATTTGTATTATTATGTTTCTATTAAAACAATGCTATTTAAGTGTTTGAGTTACACAGTTCGTTGAATTTCGCACATGATGGTTTGGACCATTTAGCATCACTCTATATAAAAATATTTTGAATTTATTTTATGGAAAATGCTAACGTTGAGGAATCAAATATAGTAGAAATAACGTTTTGGAAGTTGCGTAGTCAATTCTTTAAAAGTCTATAAAAATGTTCTTTTCAACACAAAGTTGAGTGCAAAATTGACATGTTTAGTTGCTCCCAAGTAGAATTGTTCAGCTTACTTTTACGTGAACATATCCAAACATACATTACTCAACATTAACTCACTTTTAACTATAACCAATTTTTAAGAAACTATGTTTGGATTCATTTTCATTGTGGGTTTGTAGAAGTTGTAAATCCAAACATGTAGTAAAATTAATTTTTGTCATTGCAGAACCAAAGGAACACATCATTAAGCTAAAACAAGCTTACTAACCGGGCTTGAAAAACACGGAGAGACCGAAATCGGTAGCTTTAAGTGGTGAATTCTCATGCTTGCTAAGAAACAAGAAATTCTCAGGCTTCAAATCTCTATGCATAACACCCATAGTATGACAATTATGAACAACAGTGACAATCTGGCGACACAACTCCGAGGCAGCACGTTCAGAGTAATGACCTTTGGATATAATCCTATCAAAAAGCTCACCACCAGCACAAAGCTCCATGATAAGATTAACAGAATGACGATCCTCATAAGCACCTTTAAGTTCAACAATGTTCCGGTGACCGGTGAGATGATGCATGATCTGAACTTCACGGCGAATATCGTCGAGATCATCGCGGCGGATGAGTTTTCGAGTGGCGATTGATTTGCAGGCGAATTGATCTTTGGTGAGTTTGTGTGTGACTAAGTAGGTTACACCGAATTGGCCGCGACCAAGTTCGCGGCCAAAGGTGTAGGTTGATCGGACGTCTTCCATGGGCTTGCCTAAGACGCGGCCGAGGGGGGAAGAGGAAGGGGTGGAGGTGTGAGTGGATTGTTTGGGGGTTTGATTAGGAGGAGTGGAATGTGATTTGGAATGAGTTTGGGAAGAATCGGAAGAGGGTTTGTGTTTGGAGCTGATGCGGTTTCCCATGGTGGTGCTGGTTGCTGCTTTTTCTTGGAAGAGGGAGGGTTTGAGTTGAGACTATAAACACGGTTGTTGTGTCTGAAAAAGGTAGAAATGGACTTGATTTGATTTTGGTGATGACTTCTGCAAAATAATGGACATTGACTCGTGTGTAACTGTGTGTGACTTTCTCACTTTCTAATTGGTGATCATTTGCCACGTTGTACGATGAATAGGCTCCTTCTACGGTACACCCATATATTTGTATGTACCAATACTCCAAACTAAAATGGCCGATAGTTTTTTGACAGCATGGAACAAGTAAGTTTGACTCAATTATAGAATTAGCACCACCAAACTTGTGAGTTTTGCACTTTGGGGCTTTAATTATGATATAATTAATTTTAATTTGATTAAACAGAAAACAAATTTAAATCGTTACTTCTTCTCCTTCATGGCAGTTCTTCTTCTTCATCTCCTTATTGCAACCAGCGCTGCAGTGGTCTGAAAATTGAAAAGGACAGCAAGAAGAAGGAGGAGGCTACTATTTCAAGGTATGGGTTTGCATTTCGATCTCACTCCTTTTCAATTTTCACGATAATGATTTGTATGTGAGAGAGATGGTTTATTTATTTAAATTAATGTTTTTCATTGTAATTTATTTAATAATTTCATCAGCCTCGTCTTGATCTATGTGTTTCTATTCTTGTAATACAATGATTTGTGTTTTGTGTTGCTTTCTTTGTAGACATTGGAGGTTATAATCATGTGTATTTTTTTAACATGATTCAGCCTTTTCTTTTTTTTTTCTATCTTGTTTTTTTTTTGTTTTGTTCATTTTATTTAATTTTGATTTCACTTATTTTGTTATTATTTGAGTCTTATTGAAATTACATTTCCATGTTGAAATAAAAAAAAAATTGAATTATGATGAGATATTTGCAAAATTGGTTGTAATCATTGAAGGGGTAGAAGAATGAAGATATTTGTGTTTTATTGTTAATTTTCTTTTCGATGTTCTGTTTCTATTTGGAAGAGAAGTTGAAGTAGTATCAAATTGTCTAATCTTGCCGCCACCGTTAGAATTTCGTTCATCCCATATAAAACCATTTAATTCTTATTATTAGATACTCTTTCTTTATTGTTGGTGTAATGAGGTTAGACCGTAAAAGCTTAGACAAGGTTTTGGTTTAATTTGGCATGTCGTAATTTGGAAGGTGAGAAATGAGATGATTTTCAAGAATGGTGTAACTAATGTAGAGGATATGCTGGAGAAAATTAAGGTTCAATCTTGGGTTTGGAGTTTATTCCAGTTGTAAATTCCGTCATTTCTATTTTATGAGTGATGTTGGAACCCGTGGGATTGTCTAATTCGGTTGTTTTTTTCGTCTTAGTTGTTGTGTGTTGGGCGTGCAAGTAGTCTGATATGGGGAGTTTTGTTTGTTTGTTTCTGAGACAGGGGCGTTGTTTTCTTTTCCCCTTGCCCTGTTGGTGGTGTTTATAGGCAGCTGTTTTTAGTGGTGTTGTTGTGCTTTTATCCCTGTTCCATACTGTTTGTGGTGTTGTGGATTTGGCTAATTGCTTTTTGGTGTATTGGCTATTTGCATTGTATTCTTGTGTCCCTCGCTGCTTATCTTAAGTGGTGTTGGGCTTATAATATATTTCGGTGTTCAAAAAAAAAAAACTCTTTCTTTATCTTGATGCCAATTCAAGTACCAAACAAAGATTTTCGAGATTGAAAACCCTTACCACATTCTTTGCACAATTTGTCCAAAACAACATCAGAACAAAAGAGTCTTCATCAAGTGACCTCTTTTTCCAAGTTTTATTTGGTTGAATTCTCTCCAAGACCATAATATCCTTCTGAACAACCTTCATTCATTGTTGTTACAACGACAACATACTCGTCATCATCATGATAATTGGTTTTTACATGATGATCACATGACCTCACAGAATTTGTAGACGTGTTTAATCACTTTGTGATTATTGTTTCTGACAATGTTGCCTCTGAGATCAAGTCTACGTTTGAGGGATTGAGGACCA